>WNFO01009950.1_pt1 | contig 13596 bp, 10 predicted proteins | sample 5400251 | NCBI WGS metagenome assembly WNFO01 (sample SAMN13153354, study PRJNA577476) | soil metagenome | isolation source: 100 cm saprolite under Madrone tree | place: USA:California | collected 2016-06-14 | reverse complement strand
GTCGCCGCGCTGTCCGATCTCGGCAAATACGTCGCCGTCGACGTGCAAAGCATGAACACCACCGCGGAGGCGGCCGACAACAACGACGCCGACGATGACGACGGAAGCGGCGTCCGCCTCTATCAAAGCATCTACGAGACCGCGCTGCGCAACAAGGTGCCGGCGAACGTCATCGAGGACATGGTCCGCATCTACTCCTACGACATCGACTTCCAGCGCAAGGTGCAGCCTGGCGATTCGTTCGACGTGTTCTTCGCCGGAGAAGACGAAGGCGGCGGCAACAACGAGAAAACCGAGGTGTTGTTCGCTTCGCTCACCGTCGGTGGCGAAACCAAGAAATATTATCGCTTCCAGACCCCCGACGACGCCACCGTCGATTTCTACGACGAGACCGGCAAGAGCGCGAAGAAGTTCCTGGTGCGCAAACCGGTCAACAACGCGATCATGCGATCGGGCTTCGGCGGTCGCCGCCATCCCATCCTCGGCTACGTCAAGATGCATACCGGCGTCGACTGGGCCACGCCCTACGGCACGCCGATTTTCGCCTCCGGCAACGGCGTCGTCGAAAAGGTCGGCTGGGAAGGTGGCTACGGCAAATACGTCCGCCTGAAGCACAACAACGGCTATGAGACCGCCTACGGGCATTTGTCCGCCTACGCCAAGGGCCTGGAGCCCGGCAAGCGGGTGCGAGCCTACGCCAAGGGCCTGGAGCCCGGCAAGCGGGTGCGACAGGGCCAGGTGATCGGCTTCGTGGGATCGACCGGCATGTCGACCGGCGCCCACGTTCATTACGAAATTCTGGTGAACGGACGTTTCGTCGATCCGATCCGCATCAAACTGCCGCGCGGGCGCTCGCTGGAAGGACCGATCATGGCGGGCTTCGAGAAGGAGCGCGACCGTCTCGATGCCATGATGAATAATCGCGGCAGCACGGCGCGCGTATCTGACGCCACCGGCACGGCAGGCGTGCGGCAAACCACCAGCCGTTAAACTCCAGGAAACGCCGCTCTCGCCGATACGTGCCTTTGTTCCGGCAGCGACGCCAAGCCAACAGCCAAGGGAAACGGGAACCAGAGGCCGCAAGGTTCCATCAAATTCCTGCGCTTTCGTGGAACTCCGCCCGCAACCCGTCGGTTGACTTGCATGGAAACCTTCAAAGGGAGGGTGCCATGGACAATTGGACGAATACGAAATTCTGTGACGTGGCAAACCTGATCCTCGGCGCGATCTTGTTCTTTTCGCCCTGGATGTTTGGCTTCGATGCCGGAAAAGTATCTGAAAACGCCAATATCGCCGGGCTCGTGATCGCGGTGCTTGCCATCGCAGCCCTTGCGGCGTTCGCGGTGTGGGAAGAGTGGCTCAACCTCATCGTCGGCTTGTGGGTATTGGTCTCGCCCTGGGTATTGGGCTTCCAGGGGACCACCGCGATGTCGGTTCATGTGATTATCGGTGCCGCCGTGGCGATCCTCGCGGCAATCGAACTCTGGCTGCTGTCGCAGAATCCGCCGCGGCTGACCACCGGCCGCTAAGGAACTGGTTCACGCTCACCGTCACGAGGGCGAGCGGGATGCGGCTGCCAGCAGGACTGCAAAGCCATGAAGCGCGTCACGCGAGACGACATTGCCAGAGCCGTTGGCCCGGTCGACGATGTGAGCATCGCCGAGATCATTGGAACCGGCGCGACCGTAGACGAACTTACGGAGGCTCAAGCCTGGATCGTCAATGACGAACCACTCATGAACGCCGGCAAGCCGCTGCCGAGCGGGCGCGTCGGCGCGCTCATCCAGATCCTCACAGAGCTTGAGCCGAACGAGGACGATGCTGGGTTAGGATCAGAGCCCGGGCAAGCGACGACGACGGAATAAGCGAACCAGTGACAGCGGCCGGCGATCAGCTTTCTTCCAAAACGCAAACGAGATCACCCGCGCGCAAGGTTTGGCCCGGACGGACGGCAATGGAACGGACGACGCCACGGGCGGTCGCCGTCACAGGAATCTCCATTTTCATCGACTCCACGATGACCAACGCATCCCCGATCTCGACGTGCTTGCCGTCCTCGATCAGCACCTTCCAGACGTTGCCGGGCGCTTCCGAAAACATCCCGACCTGGCCGTCGCCGATCTCACCGCCGGAGCCGGGTGTTCCCCCCGCCAGTTCCAGCGGGATCTCGTCGATCTTGTCGTCGCGCCAACGTTGGCGTTCGGCTTCGAACGCGCTTTGCTGCCTATGTTTGAAGGCCGTGATTCCTTCATCTTCGCGCGTCAGAAACGCCTTGTAGTCGGCAAAAGAGAAGCTGGTGGCTTCGATCGAGAGCGGATACGCACCGTGTGGAAACGCCTCACGTGCTTCCAACAATTCCGAAGCGCTGACAGGAAAGAATTGTATCTGATCGAAGAATCGAAGCAGCCACGGCTTTCCCCGCTCGAATTCCTTTGTGGTGCGCCAGCTATTCCACATCTGTATGGTGCGACCGAACAACTGATAGCCGCCCGGCCCCTCCATGCCGTATACGCACATATATGCGCCGCCAATGCCGACCGCGTTTTCCGGGGTCCATGTACGGGCGGGGTTGTACTTCGTCGTCACCAAGCGATGACGTGGATCGAGCGGTGTCGCCACAGGCGCGCCGAGATAGACATCACCCAGACCCAGCACGAGATAATGCGCATCAAATATCACCTGTTTGACGGCGTCCTCGTCAGCCAGCCCGTTCATGCGGCGAATGAATTCGATATTCGATGGACACCACGGCGCATTCGGCCGAACCAACTCCTGATACTTCCGCATCGCCAGTTCGGCCTGCGGATCGTTCCACGACAGCGGCAGGCGCACGATGCGGCTCGGCACCACCATCTCGTCGATCGAGGGCAACGCGTCTTCGATCTGGCGCAACACATCGAGCAACCGCGTGCGCGACAGCTTCGTACCGTCGTAGTGGACCTGCAAGGAACGGATTCCCGGCGTAAGTTCGATAAGGCCCGGAAGTTTGGCGTCGGTGACCGCCTGCGCCAGCAAATGCACCCGCATGCGCAATCCGACGTCCAGCGTCATCGCGCCGTATTCCACCAGCAGATTGTCGTCGCCGGAACGCCGATAGACGACCGGAATGGCGCGGTCATCATCGCGCGCCACGATCGGCGAGCCGAGACGGTCTGGCGCCCGCATGACAATCGGTCCTGCGATGGGATCGTCCTGCCGGATCGCCGGAACGAAGCGTAATTTGTCGCCCGGCTTGAGCTGGCCAAGCTTCCACATCTCTTCACGGGCCGTCACCGCGGGGCAGACGAAGCCGCCGAGGCTTGGGCCATCCGGCCCCAGAATGATCGGCATGTCGCCGGTGAAATCGATCGAGCCGATCGCATAGGCGTTGTCATGAATATTGGAAGGGTGCAGCCCGGCTTCGCCACCATCCGGGCGCGCCCATTTCGGCTTGGGTCCGGTGAGACGGACGCCGGTCCGCGCTGAATTGAAGTGGACCTCGTACTCGGCCGAGAACAGCGTTGCTATATCGTCGTCGACAAAGAAGTCCGGCGCACCATGCGGCCCATAGATCACGCCGAGCCGCCAATCATGCGTCAGATCCGGTGTTTCTTCTGCCGAAAGCGCACGCGGGGCGCCGGTTTCCGCTGCACCCAAGTGCAGAACGTCTCCAACCTTCAGCGCGCCAGTGGCATGGCCACCGAAGCCGCCGAGGATGAAGGTCGCGCGCGAACCGAGATATTCAGGCACATCAAATCCGCCGCGTACGGCAAGATAGGTGCGCAGGCCAGGGCCATGAACCGCGCCGACGGCGAGCACTTGGCCGGCCCGCGCTTCGACGGGAACATTGTTGGCGATCTCGATCCCATCGAGCAACGCTTTCATGCGAGCGCCGACGAGAGCGAACGTACGATCGACGTTGAAGCGCAGCGTGGCGCCCCGCGCCGTCATTTCCAATGCCGCAGTCTTTTCCGGATTACCGACGACACGGTTGGCAAGGCGGAACGAGCGCTCATCCATCGGGCCGCTGGGCGGCACGCCCACATCCCACATTCCCACGCGGCCCGGGAGTTCCTGAATCGTCGATTGCGCTCCGGCCGCAAGCACATCAAGGGTGCGCGGCGCGATAGAGAAGCTTGCCAAAACATTGGTGGCCACCTTCCCGCTTCGAAAAGCATCGGAGCCGGCGATGGCGCGCAGATATTGGAGATTGGTTTCAATGCCGGCAATCGTGGTCGCCTCGAGGGCATCGCCAAGCTTCGCGATGGCATCCGCGCGGGAACCGGCCGCGACGATGACCTTGGCCAGCATCGGGTCGTAAAACGGCGTGACTTCCACCCCGGTCTCGATCCAGCCATCGACCCGGACGTCGCCTGGAAACGCGACGCGGGTCAGCCGCCCGGCGCTGGGCCGGAATCCCGCGCCGGGATTCTCTGCGTAGACGCGCACCTCGATGGCCGCGCCCTTCGGCGTCAGCGAACCCAGGTTGGCCAGCACATCTTCGCCGGCGGCCTGCCGCACCATCCATTCGACCAGATCGATCCCGAACACGGCTTCCGTGACGGGATGCTCGACCTGAAGCCTTGTATTGACCTCCAGGAAGTAGAAATCCTGCCGCTCGACGTCGTAAATGAATTCGACGGTGCCGGCGGATTCATAGTGCACGCTCTTGCCCAGCGCGATCGCGGCCTCCAACAAACGCGCACGCATCGTATCGCTGACGCCTGGCGCCGGGGTTTCTTCGATCACTTTCTGATTGCGGCGTTGCAGGGAGCAGTCGCGCTCGCCGAGCGCGACGACATCGCCCTTGCCGTTGCCAAAAATCTGAACCTCGATGTGCCTTGCCTCGGACACAAAACGCTCGAGATAGACCCGCGCGTCTCCGAAGCTCGCCCGTGCGGTCCGCTGAACCGCCGCGAACCGATCGCGCAACGTCTCGGCGTCATGACACAGTTGCATTCCGATGCCACCGCCGCCCGCCGTGCTCTTGAGCATCAGGGGAAAACCGATACGGTGAGCTTCCGCCATGGCTTCGTCGTGAAGCTGATGCCGTGCGCGGCTAACCGCTCGGCGAATTGACGGTTCTCCGAGAGAAAGCCATAGCCCGGATGCACCGCTTGCGCGCCGGTCTGCAGACACGCGGCAACGATGGCGTCTATGTCGAGGTAGCTCTCGGCCGCCGGTGCCGGGCCGACGCGTACCGCCTCGTCGGCGTCACGCACCGGGCGCGTAAACCGATCCGCGTCGGAGTAAACGGCCACAGAAGCGATTCCCATGCGCCGCAGCGTTTTACCAATCCGTCCGGCGATTTCACCGCGGTTGGCGATCAGCACTTTGCTAAACATGGGATCAGTCCTCGGGCGCGTCCAAAATCACGATGCGGGCCGGAGTGGGGAAGCAAGCCCCCCGAGGCGAAATTTTCATAGGCAGCAAAATGCGCGCCGACGCAGGCGTGGAAGGAAATGTCATGACGCTTACCTCACCGCACAGGCATTGAGGGAAGCGGCTTTATTCTGGGCCTTTTGCTCCGTGGTCAGGATCATGGCTTGTCATCTCTCAGACAATTGCTGGGTCGTCCCAGCTCATGCTCCATTGACGGCCTGGTCGTCCTGGCCGGAGCGGATTGTTGCAACTTGCCGCGCCCTTGCGGTGCGGCGGGGATAGATTTCCAGGTCGCGCGATATGGTGGCACCATAGCGCTCAAATTCTTCGGGCCGGGAACGGCTGCGCTCAAGCGCGATGACCCGCGTCGCCAGCCGAAAGGCCTCGCTCAGATCGTGGGTGACCATCACCACGGTTAGCTCGGTTTCATGCCAGAGCCGCTTCATCAGCACATGGATGTCGGCGCGAATGCCAGGGTCGAGGGCGCCGAACGGCTCGTCGAGCAAAAGGATTTTGGGACCACGCATGATGGCCTGGGCCAGCGCCAATCGCTGTTGCATGCCGCCCGACAGCGACGCAGGATATTTGTGCTCGTGACCGGAAAGACCAACTTCCACGAGCAGCGCCATAACCTCGTCGATGGCCGCGCGCTTCGCCGCGCCGAAAAGCCGGCCCGTCAGCTTCGCGTGCTGCAACTCGCGCCCCAACAGCACGTTTTGCAGCACGGTCAGATGCGGGAACACCGAGTAACGTTGAAACACGACGCCTCGGTCCGCGCCCGGCTCGGGTTTCAGCGGCGCACCGTCAACCAAGATCTGTCCACGTGTCGGGCTTTCCTCGCCCAGCAGCATACGGAGGAACGTGGTCTTGCCGCATCCGGAGGGACCGACCAGCGCGATGAAGGCGCGCGATGCCACGTCGAAAGTCAACCGCTCCAACACGATGTGGTCGCCGTATTCCTTCCAGACATCTTCAAACCTGATCGCACTCATTCCGACCTCACGGAGGCAAACCAGGGAAACAGCCTGCGCTGCAACAAACCGAGCCCGGCATCCATCACGAAGGCGAGAATTGTGATCCAGATGACATACGGAATGATCACATCCATCGAGAGATAGCGCCGCACCAGGAAGATGCGGTAGCCGAGGCCAGAGTCGGATGCGATCGCCTCTGCTGCGATCAGAAACAGCCAGGCCGGCCCAAGCTGAAGCCGTATCGAATCGATCAACCGCGGCAGGATTTGCGGCAGCACGACGCGAAGCGCGACCTGCCAGGTCGAGGCGCCCAGCGTTTGGGCCTTGATAAGCTGCTCGCGCGGCAGCTCCTGCACCCGTAGCGTGAGATCGCGGATAATGAACGGTAAGGTGCCGATCACGATCAGGGCGACTTTTGAATCTTCGCCGAGCCCCATCACGATGAACAAAATCGGCAGCAACGCGAGCGGCGGCACCATTGAAGCAACGCCGACAAAGAGGGCCATTAGAGCATTGGCGCTCGGCAGGAGGCCGATCATGATCCCCAAGACCAGCGCTACCGATGTGGAAATCGCCAAGGCCGAGAAGAATCGGCCAAGGCTCGCAATCGTATCGGACAGCATCAAAATGTCGTCCGTCCGCACATCGGTCTCGAAGGCCATGTGCCGGACTGCCTCCGCCATCGTCGACAGCGCAGGCAGTAATTTGTCGTCGGGATTCTCCGCGAGCCTGATGCCGGAGCCGATCAAATACGCGACCACCACCAATATGAATGGTAGGCCGGCAAGATAAAAACGCACTTGCCGGCCTGGCTTGAGATTCATCAGACGCATCAAGAATCGCTCGTTTCGAAGGGCGTTCGATCGAAGATCAGAGCTTCCCGTTCGCGGCAGCATCCATGTAGGTCGCGTCGAAACGGAACTTCACGTTGCTCTTCTTGCCGAGGACGGTCTTGTCAGCCAACTCGATGCCGATCGCATCGGCCGACTTCGCGTCCTTACCCAACAAGGCCTTGTCGAACAAGAACTTTCGTACGTGATCCATGGTGGCCCCAATCGCCGCGCTCTTGGTGAAGGCGACCGCGTCCGACGGCTTGTCAAAAAGCTTGGTCGTTGCGAGCTGGGCGTCGAATCCCGCGAGGTCCGTGCCGGACGCTTTCGCCATCGCCTCCTTGGCAGCCTTACCTTCCGCCCCCGCCGAGTTCATCTTGGCGATGGTCTCATACCAGATGCCGACAAGGGCCTTGGCGAAGTTGGGATTGTCCTTCAGGACTGCGGTATTGACCACCATCAGGTCCATGATTTCGCCCGGAATCTGCGACGAATCAAAAACCTTATTGGCATCCTTGGACGCGAGAATCTCCGCGACGATCGGATTCCACGTCACCACCGCCGTGACATCCTTGGTCTTGTAGGCCGCGGCCATATCGGCGTCGGAGGTGTTGACGACCTTGACGCTCTTTTCAGCCAACTTCTTGCTCTCAAGCGCGCGCGCGAGCAGATAATGAGAGACCGAGAATTCGACGAGATTGATCTTCTGTCCCTTGATGGCTGCGAGGTCCTTCTTGTTCTTCAGGATGATCGCGTCGTTGCCGTTGGAGAAATCGCCCATGATGATGGACGTGGTATCGACACCGCCTGCGGCGGGGATCGAAAGCGTATCCATGTTGGTGATGGTAACGGCGTCGAAGCTGCCGGCGGTATATTGATTGACCGATTCGACATAGTCGTTGAACTGCTTGACTTCGATGGTGATGCCGTATTTGTCGGCCCATTTTTTTACGATGCCGGTATCGGCCGCATAGCCCCAGGGCATCCAGCCGACATAGATCGACCACGCGACCTTGAAGTCTTTTTTGGGCGCAGCGTGGCCGGGCGCGACCGTCGCAAGAGCGAGTATCGACGCGCATAAGATCGAACGAATGGTGATTGATTTAAGGCTGCTCATTGCAGATCCCTCTTGTAAAATTACAAAAAGGGACTGGCGATGACCATCGCTTTGCCAATCCCTTGGCTCACGAGGTCTCCCGGGCTTTTATCCCGCCGTGCACTTGCGGGAATTTCTCCCCCGCAAGCGGCTGCTCTCGGACCAGTCACTTTGCAGAGCAAAGCCGGAACCCTAGCATCCAACTCGACGTCAAGTATGCACGGAGCGTGCCATGTCAGTTTGCACTGATTTTTGAGCGGATATTCCAGGGTTTTCGCACGATGATGAACACGGAATATGCGCCAGGCCATGCGAATGCTTAGAAAACGTACAGATGCTCTCGAATCAAGCTCCACCTTTCGGCCCACCGCCCATCATACGCGCACCAAAACAACTTTTACGGGATTCCTTAGTCCATCACCCGTCCACGTCGCGCGGAGGGGGTGTCGGCGCCTCAGTTCAACTTCCGTTTCGGCACCGGCGCTTCGCGCCACGGCGTCGAGCGTGAGCGTGATCTTGCGCTCTTCCAAGAGCCTTGAGAGTTGCCGCTGCCGGAAGGAAAGCAAAACCATGACGCGCGTCACGCGTGAGACATCGCCAAGTCGGTTGGCCCGGTGGACGATGTGACCATCGCCGAGATCACCGGAACCGGCGCGACCGCGGACCTGGCGGAAGCCTAGGCCTGGATCGCCAACGACGAGCCCCTGATGAACGCGGGCAAGCCCCTGCCGAGCGGGCGCGTGGGGGAGTTCGTCGAGATACTCTCGGAGCTTGAGGCCGGGGAGGAGGAGAAGGCGGGATCGGACGTGAGTGAGACCTAACTGACGTGCCCCGTACGTCGGCTTCGCACCCTAACCTGATTCAAACGATAAGTTTCCTGGCAATACCCAATCGCTTGGCGATTTGACCAGCCTGGTCGGCCGGTCTTTCGATATCACGCACAAAAGCAGTAACTGCCGCCTCCAGAGTGGTCGCGCCCCTGAAAGCTGGCAAAGCTGGTCTTTTCGTCTCGGCGATAATGATAGCGATGTTTTTCACAGGATCTTCGAGATCGACCGTACTGTGACCAATTCCAAGGCCAGCTTTTTGATTTAATTGGAACAGGCCGATGCTTACTTCAGGCGGTGCCGAGTGAGCTCCGGGATTTAGATTCGATTCAGCAATCGCGTTTCCCACAGCTGCCGCCTGCTGGAATTTTCCATGCCCGGCAGCCGCGAAAGAGGTGACGATCAGTTTTGCCATATCGAGCCGTGCCTGCGGCTTAATCGACTCCAAGTTGACGCCCCCGACAAGCGACTCGCCTTCCATGCCTGCGAGAGCGGCATCTTCGGCGGGCCCGATCAGGTCTTTGGTCTTATCGAGCGCATCCACCCAAGCTTCCTGCAGCGCTTGATCCGCTGTCTTGCCGGCCCGTACCGACACTGGGACGTTTGGCCATTCCTTATAAAGCTCGATAGGGCTGGGAAAATGATCCAGCGTCTCAAGCAATTTGTTTTGGGCATGAACCGTCATCACCGCCGCGAAACTGCATTGTAAAGCCGGGCGATTGATATGCTCAGGCTTAAAATTCGTTGAAAACAGCGGATCGGCGCTTTTGGCGTCCCAATCCGCCTGAGTGATACGGTACGGACCGATTTTGTCGCCAACGGTATTGTCGTCGATGCCCGAAAGAAGCTGGGCGAGAGCCACCAGGTAGTGCGGATCCACACCGTAACGAAAGGCTTGATCGACACAGTCCTGCGTAAAATCGTCACGATCGATTGGCATTGCGTTCTTCCTCTACAATCCAATAGTTGAGCAATGTCTTAGGTTCGCTCGCAGAATCACGGGCACGGGATGGGTTTGTGTTGATGCCGGAAGTTCCTCAATGTTTCCCTCACTTGAGCGAAGTCGACTTCGTCGATGGGAGGCTCGACGCTCGATCTGTTCCCGAGTTTGTTCAATTTCGTCAGCACGACACCACGCACATCTGTGAATTTTGCGCTAGGCTGACAGGCAAATTCTCTTAAGTCCGCAATCTGGGAGGGCTTCAGACCTTTTTCGTATTCGGTTGTACCCGCGGGGTTGGGAGATATAAATCTTGGCCTTGTGGGTATCGGTTTGGTTGGGTCGGTGATCAGCACCGTGCGGCCCGGCCCAGGATCCGGAATACCTTGTGCTTGCGCTTTATCAGCCGCCGCTATCTGCGCGTCTTGGCCCGCAACCCCGACTGCCTCGATCAGACCCGCGGTAATGGTGCCAGCACGGTAATAGTCCTCAAGATCATGAAGAGCGGCGGAAAGCGAATATTCGAGGGTCGTCTTATTCTTTTGCAACAGGATGGCCCTGGCGATCCGGTCGCGCTGTGCCCGCATGTGTCCTTGGGCGATTTGTACAGTCTTAGTTAGCAGCAACTCGGAGTCGTAAAATCCCCTGCTTGCGTTAACGCCGCCGGCCAGCGCGCTCAGGGTACGCACCGTGTTGGCCGGCGTGAATACTGCACCTGCAGTGCTCAGCCCTTGCGAGACCATTGCGGATGCGAAACCAAATTCTTGACGTTCTTTGGTTAGAGTGGTCTCGTAATCCGTATATTCGACGTCGATGATATACATTCGACGCGCGATATATTCGTTTCGGAAAAAGACCCGGTCGACTTCATTTCTAGTTGCTTTATAGGCGTTCAAATATTCCGGCAGTTCAATGTCCCGCGCATCCGCCCGCTCTTCTGCAATCGTATAAAGTCTCTCCGGTCCTCCTTGGACTGTCTGACAGCCGGTCAGCACTGCCAACCCAACGCAAATAGCGACGATACCCACGCCCCGCATCACACACCCCCGCCTCAGCCCGGGGATAGTGTGACGCGCTGGCTCGCTCCATGCGAACTAAATTGTGTCTTTATCCAAATACTCTCTAAGGCTGTGTAGAGCGGTAATTGCGGGGATAAATGGAACTCAACCGTTGATTTTATCTCACGGTCACAAAAACGAGCCGGCAGGACGCGCCCAGCGCACACTTCGAAGGACACAGGTCTCGCATCTTGACGCAGCACTGTCCGTGCTCGCGCGTGCGAATGGCCTTAGTTCAACTTCCGTTTCGGCACCGGCGCTTCGAACCGGGCGATTTCGGCGGTTTGGGGCACCTTGCCGTTGAAGGTCAGCACGTTGCCTTCCACCGAAATCGCGACGCGGTCACCATCCCGCACCTCGCCGGCGAGGATCATCTCCGCCAGTGGGTCCTGCAGATAGCGCTGGATCACGCGCTTGAGCGGCCGCGCGCCGTAAGCCGGGTCCCAGCCTTTGGTCACCAGCCAGTCGCGCGCGGCGGCATCGAGCGTGAGCGCGATCTTGCGCTCTTCCAAGAGCCTTGAGAGACGGCCGAACTGAATCTCGACAATTCTTCCCATCTCGCTCTTCTGCAAACGATGAAACAGAATGATCTCGTCGACCCGGTTGAGGAATTCGGGGCGGAAATGCGCCCGCACCATATCCATCACCTGCTCGCGCACCGCAGAGGTGTCCTCGCCTTCTGGCTGGTTGACGAGGAATTCGGAGCCGAGATTCGACGTCATGATGATCAACGTGTTGCGGAAGTCGACGGTGCGACCTTGCCCGTCGGTCAGGCGGCCATCATCAAGCACCTGCAACAGCACGTTGAAGACATCGGGATGGGCTTTCTCGATCTCGTCAAACAGCACCACCTGATAAGGCCGCCGCCGCACCGCCTCCGTGAGCGCGCCGCCCTCGTCATAGCCGACATAGCCCGGAGGCGCTCCGATCAGCCGCGACACCGAATGCTTCTCCATATATTCGGACATGTCGAGGCGCACCATCGCGGTCTCGTTGTCGAACAGATATTCCGCCAGCGCTTTGGTGAGTTCGGTCTTGCCGACGCCGGTCGGCCCTAAGAACATGAACGAGCCCATCGGGCGGTTGGGGTCCTGCAGGCCGGCGCGCGCTCGGCGCACGGCCGTCGCCACGGCACGCACCGCCTCGGCCTGGCCGATCACGCGTTTAGCGAGCATGTCTTCCATGCGAAGCAGCTTGTCCTTCTCGCCCTCGAGCATCTTATCGACCGGCACGCCGGTCCAGCGCGACACCACTTGCGCGATGTGATTGGCGGTCACCGCCTCCTCCATCATCTCGCCGCTGTTTTCCTTGGCCTCGATCTCGGCGAGCTTCTTCTCAAGCTCCGGAATTCGTCCGTAGGCCAATTCGCCCGCGCGCTGATACTCGCCGCGGCGCTGGGCGTTGGCGAGCTCGATGCGAAGCGCGTCGAGTTCGCTCTTCAGCTTCTGCGCGTTCGATAGCTTGCTCTTCTCGGCACTCCAGCGCGCGGTCAGGGCGGCGGCCTTTTCCTCGAGCTCCGCGAGCTCCTTTTCCAAGGTCTGCAGTCGGCTCTTCGAACCGGGGTCGCTTTCCTTCTTCAGCGCTTCCTGTTCGATCTTGAGCCGGACGATTTCGCGATCCAGCGAATCGAGTTCTTCCGGTTTGGAATCGACCTGCATCTTCAGCCGCGCCGCCGCCTCGTCCATCAGGTCGATCGCCTTGTCGGGGAGGAAACGATCGGTGATATAGCGGTTCGACAGCGTGGCCGCAGCCACCAGCGCGGAATCGGTGATGCGCACGCCATGATGCTGCTCGTATTTGTCCTTCAAGCCGCGCAGGATTGAAATCGTGTCCTCCACCGTCGGCTCGGAGACGAAGATCGGCTGAAACCGTCGCGCCAGCGCCGCGTCCTTTTCGACGTGTTTGCGATATTCATCGAGCGTGGTCGCGCCGATGCAGTGCAAATCGCCCCGCGCCAGCGCCGGCTTCAACAGGTTGGACGCATCCATCGCGCCGTCGGCCTTGCCGGCGCCGATCAAGGTGTGCATCTCGTCGATGAAAAGAACGATGCTGCCTTCGGCCGAAGTCACTTCCTGCAGTACGGCCTTGAGCCGCTCTTCGAATTCGCCGCGATATTTCGCTCCCGCAATCAGCGAACCAAGGTCGAGCGCCAGCAGTTTCTTTTCTTTGAGGCTTTCCGGCACGTCACCATTGACGATCCGCAACGCCAGACCTTCGACGATCGCGGTTTTGCCGACCCCGGGCTCACCGATCAGCACCGGGTTGTTCTTGGTGCGGCGGGAGAGCACTTGAACCGTGCGGCGGATTTCCTCGTCCCGGCCGATCACGGGGTCGAGCTTGCCGTCGCGCGCCGCCTGGGTCAGGTCGCGCGCATATTTCTTCAAGGCGTCATACGCGTTCTCGGCCGTCGCACTATCGGCGGTGCGCCCCTTGCGTAGCGCTTCGATCGCCGCGTTAAAGTTTTGCGGCGTCACGCCACCGCCTCGAAGAAGGCGGCCCGCTTCGCCGTC
>WNFO01003320.1_pt1 | contig 13596 bp, 6 predicted proteins | sample 5400251 | NCBI WGS metagenome assembly WNFO01 (sample SAMN13153354, study PRJNA577476) | soil metagenome | isolation source: 100 cm saprolite under Madrone tree | place: USA:California | collected 2016-06-14 | reverse complement strand
CAGTGAGGCCTTCTTGGGCTGGCGTTCCGCGCAAGAGATAGTCACAGCACGACGGTCGTGTCGACGACGGGCGCTAGCAGCCTTCAACCACCATTCGAAGATTGACGCAATCATCGACATCGCTAGACAGGTCGCTACAGCCTCTTTCGAATGCATCCGAGCCGATCTAGCCCGTCGAGGAGTTAGCTACCTCCAAAGCCTACCCTTCATAGGGCCAGTGACCTCGTTTCACTTAGCAAAGAACATCGGATTGCAAGTCGCGAAGCCAGATCGCCACCTGGCAAGGATAGCAACCATGTTTGGATTCTCATCGGCGCAAGGAATGTGCGCTGCTATCGCCGAGGTTGTGCAGGACCCAATTCCAGTAGTAGATGTTGTACTCTGGCGCTTCGCAGCGCTCCACCGTGAATATCGACGACTCTTGATGCAGAGCTATACAGACCTGTCAGTCAGCGGGACCTAGGAGACGCGGCAACCTGCGACCGTTATTTGATTCCGAACACCTTCAAAACCTCATCGCCATAGTGGTTGATCACCTTGATCGCGATCTTCCCCGTCGTCGGGGGATCGAACGGTCTGCTGGTCGTGCTGTACAATGACCGCCAAACCGCCCCGTCGATCTCGGCCCTCAGCGCCCGCTGTAACTTCTCGTACGGCTCGTCTGCGCCGTGAAGTAGGCGTGGCCACGAAGAGCCAGCTCAACCATGACTGGTTGTGCCCCAATCTGTGCCCCAGAAGCGAAAGACCCCTCCAGCAAGGGGCCCTAAGTCGTTGTGCCGTCGAGAGGCGCCGGTCGGAATCGAACCGACGAATAGAGGTTTTGCAGACCTCTGCCTTACCACTTGGCTACGGCGCCAGGAGAAGCGTAAACTCGCAACTCACTACGAGTTCGGCAAGAGTTCGAGTGCGAACCCTCTCACATGCATGACGCCTGGTGGCAATAATGGTGGCATGCCCATGAGGCTCATCATGACCTCGCCGTCGTGCTACGATGGACCCTTGATCTCTGGTAGGTCGCACCGGCCGCCACCTTGAGCATCACGTCAATTTGGCCGGGCCCCCTACTCAACGGAGGTCAGCGAGGTATAGAAGTTCCTCTGAGGCAGTTCGCAGGACGACGATGACTTCATCTACATACTGTCTACGCGCGTTGTACCGACGGCCGTGCGCCGACTGATCACCCATCGTTTTCAGCTTTGGGAGACCGGTCTTCGTATTCCGCCCCAGGGTCCACGATAGCTCCGATAGCGTGGCATTTATGAGATCATCAAGATGCGCGTAGTTCCCGTGTGCGTCCTTGATCTTGTTCGATCCTCAAGAAGTCGTGGGCAATCTCGGCAGGCGCATCCGAGTGGTCGTCCTATGGCGCCAGCGCGATGACGACCCGGAGCAGTGGATCTACCTCGAGCGGATGCTGCCGGGCGAGTTCTCGTACGAGATGGCGAAGCAGCGGTGGGGCGGTGGCGCGTACCGCATCCGGCTCTTCGGCGCGTGGGACCGGGCGCGTCGGCAAGAGAGGTACATCACGCAGGTGGCGTTCTGGATCTGGGAGGCGTTCCCGCCCACGCCCGCACTTCGGGCGCGGCTGGGCCAGGTGAAAAGCGCGCGCTGACGCGAACTTGATCACCCCGCGCTAGTCACCTCCGGGCGAATGGGCGACCCCCAGTGCGTGCATCAGGCGGTCGTCTCATGGAACGACCCTACACCCGGACCGCCGCTCAGGGGTAGCGCGAGTTCAGATGAAGCAGACGCCGACATGGCTTTACGCCCGCGCCGCCGTCCCCCGCCGGGCTGTCGTCGGCGTGCTCGAGGCCTGCTCCCCCACCACCACGCGCACCCGGTGCGTGACGCCATCGTCCACGAGGGGGATGGCGGCGGGATCCACGGGGTGGCCGTCCAGCTCGGCCTCCGCGATCCCCCGGCAGCGGTGCTCCGGGTTGGAAACGGAGATGTCATAGCCGGTGCGGCCGAAACGCCAGACGATGGAATACTCGGGCCAGGCCGCGGGGATGCAGGGATCCAGCTCGAAGCTCGCACCGTGGCGCTTGAGGCCGAGGATGCTCTCCAGGCCCGCGCGGTACATCCAGCCCGCGGAGCCCGTGTACCACGTCCACCCGCCGCGCCCGGCGTGGGCCGGGTGAGCGTAGACGTCTCCGGCGGTGACGTACGGCTCGGCTTTGTAGCGCTCCACGTCCGCGGCGTTCCGCGTGTGGTTGATGGGGTTTAGCAGGTGGAACAGCTCCACCGCCTCGTCCCCGTTGCCGAGCCGGGCCACCGCCATGACCGTCCACACCGCGGCGTGCGTGTACTGGCCGCCGTTCTCCCTCACCCCGGGCGGGTATCCCTTGACGTAACCGGGGTCTTGCGCCGACTGGTCGAAGGGAGGAGTAAGCACCAGCACGACCCGGGCTGCGCGCCGCACAAGGTGGGTGCGGACGGCGTCCATGGCCCGCTCGGCGTGCTTCACGGGCGCGACTCCGGACAGGACCGCCCAGGACTGAGCGATCGAGTCGATCTTGCCCTCGTCGTTCTGCGCCGAGCCCAACGGCGTGCCGTCGTCGTAATAACCCCGCCGGTACCACTCCCCGTCCCAGGCCCGCTCGAGCATGCCCGCCAGCCGGCTGGCCTCGCTCGCGTAACGCGCCGCCCGCGCCGTGTCCCGGGTCTCGCACAGGGGGATGAACTGCCGCAGCACCGTGTGCAGGAACCATCCGAGCCAGACGCTTTCGCCGCGGCCCTGGTGCCCGACCCGGTTCATCCCGTCGTTCCAATCGCCACTGCCGATCAGCGGAAGGCCGTGGGCGCCAACCGTAAGGCCCTTGTCGATGGCGCGCACACAATGGTCGAAGAGGGAAGCCGATTCGGAGGAACGCCGCGGCTGCCCGTAGGCCTCAGTCTCGCCGGCGGCGAGCACCGGAGCCTCCAGGAACGGAACGAGCTCGTCGAGGATGCCGTGGTGCCCGGTCGTGTCCACGTAATGCGCTACGGCGTACGGCAGCCAGAGCAGGTCGTCCGAGCAACGGGTGCGGGTGCCGCGGCCGGAGGGCTCGTGCCACCAGTGTTGCACATCCCCTTCGATGAACTGCCGGCCCGTGGCCCGGACGATGTGCGCCCGCAAAATGTCCGGCCTCGCCAGGGAGAGGGCCATGGCGTCCTGCAGCTGATCGCGGAAGCCGAAGGCGCCGCCCGGCTGATAGAAGCCGGACCGCGCCCAGAGCCGGCAGCTCAGGTTCTGGTACAGGAGCCACCGGTTCATGAGGAGATCGAAGGAGTCGTCAGGGGTGCGCACCTGGACCGTCTCCAGGGTGTCGGCCCAGAACCGCTGCACCGCTTCCAAGGCGATGTCGGCGGCGGCCACGCTGCCGTGGCGGCGCACCAGCTTGCGGGCGTGCTCGTGATCCCCGCCCTGTCCCAGGATGAAGACGAGGCGGCGGCTCTCTCCCGGAGCCAAGCCGATCTCGACCTGCAGCGCGGCGCAGGGATCGAGTCCGGCCCCGAACTGGCCCGACAGGGCGTGGTGGTTCAGGGCGGCTGGCCTCGCCAGCGAGCCGTTGCGTCCCAGAAAGGAGAGGCGGTCTCCCGTCGCCGAACTCGGCGCCTCGCTGGCGTGGGCGAAGGCGACCCGGCCCGCGAACTCCTGGTTGTAGGGGTTCGTGGCCAGGACGGCCCCCGTCTCCGCGTCGAGTCCCGTCATCACGTGCAGGTGCTCCCCAGGCTGCGGCGGCGCCAGGCGCCATTCGTTGTAGGCGAATACGCTCAGTCGCCGCGGGCGGTCAGTCCGGTTGGTGAGGGTCAGGAGTGAGAACTTCACAGGGTCCTTCGCCTCCACGAAGACCGCGAGCTCCTGCAGGATTCCATGGGAGGCATGAGTGAAGCGGGAGACTCCGGCTGCGTGCCGCGTCACGAACCGGCCGCTCTCTTGGGTCCGCCGCATCGGCCCCGGCGTGGGTGACCACACGTCGCCCCCTTCCTCGTCCCTCAAGAAGAGGGCCTCGGCGGTGGGGTCAGTCACGGGGTCGTTCGCGAAGGGCGTGAGGCGGTTCTCACGGCTGTTCTCCGCCCACGTATAGGCCGAGCCCGATGCCGAGACCACGGTGCCGAAGCCGGGGTTGGCCATGACGTTGACCCAAGGGAGCGGCGTCTCTCGGTCACCGTCGAGGACGACCGCGTACTCGCGGCCGCCATCGGCAAAGCCGCCCGTCCCATTGGCGAAGGTGAGGGCGGGCACCTCGATCTCCATGCCGTCCGGGCCGGAAGCCGGGCGCGGGGGTGGCGGCGGCAGCTCCCTCCGGGGTTGCCGCTCGGGATAAGGCCAGTCCAACTGGTCCGACAGCTTGCCGCGATCCCCGCTGAGGATCGCCCGTGCCACGCTGGCGAGCAGGTTTCGCTCGGCCTCGTTCATACGGTCGCCGCGCAACAGGTACACCCCCCCCGGCCGGTGCTTCCATGCCCCCCAGGGCCCGGTGTCGAGGAGCGCGGCGAGCTGGACGTGTATGTCGTCGAGGTAGCTCACTGGATGCTCGTTCAGGATCACGACGTCCGCGCTCAGGCCCTTGAGCCGCCAGTACTCCTGGGCCTGGAGGACCTGCCGGACGAGGGAGATGTCGCCTCCGTTGACCACGCGCACGAGGAGGATGGGGAGATCGCCGGAGATCCCGTGGGCCCACAGCCCCGGTTGGCCCAGCACGTTGCGCTCCAAGACCTCCGGCCCCGCCCGCAGCGAGGCGTCGGTGTACAGGACCCGGGAGGCGAGGCGCTCGCAGAGCTGGGCCTCGTCGCTCGAGATGCCCAGGTGCCGCAACGTGCTCTGCGCCTGGGTGTAGGCCAGCGCGAAGGTGCGCGCGGCGGCGCTGGGGTCGTGGTACTTGTGCGCCATGGCCAAAGCGCCATCCCGGCTCACGGCCATCCCCGTCGCGAAGGACAGGCGCACGAATCCACCGGGTGCCAAACGGATGCGCTGTCGCAGGCTGACGATCGGGTCCAGCACGGCCCCCGTGGTGCCGGAGAGGGCCCGCCCGTCGAGCGCCATCGGGTCCTCCGGGCTGCGGCCGCGGCCCAGGAACCGCCCGCGGTCGGTCTCCCATTCCACCGGCCCTTGCATCCTCGCGTCCACGCTCAACACGTGGACTGCCCACACGCGGGCCTCGTCCCGGGCGCGGGGTCGCCGGGCGCAAACCAGGGCGGCGCTCTCGGGCAAGTACTCGGTTTCCACGAAGAGCTTGCTGAAGGCGGGGTGGGTCAGGTCCTCGCCGACAGACGCCAGGGCGATCTCGGCGTAGCTCGTGACCTCGAGCTCGCGAGGCCGGTCGCTCTGGTTGGTCACGGCCAGGCGGCGCACCTCGACGTCGTCCTCGGTTGAGACCGCGATGTCGAGCTGCGTCGCGATGTCCTCGTCACGGCGGCGGAAGACGGCCTTCTCGGCCTGGAAGGTGACCAGATACTCCTCAGGTTCCCGGTCCGTGGGATGGTAGGCCGCGGACCAGACCGACCCGGTGCGCACGTCGCGCAGGTAGAGGAAGTGGCTCCCCAGGTCACGGGTCGAGTCCTCGCGGTACCGGGTGACGGCGCGGCCGCGGCAAAAGCTGGCCCCGCCTCCCGCGTTGGTGACGATGGCGGTGTAAGCGCCGTTGGATAGGAACTGGGCGTGAGGGTACCGGGTGTGGGGCGACCGGAAGCGCCGGACCGCCACCGCGGAGACCGGAGCCGCCACCCGCGTCTCCTCGGCGGGCCGAGGCTGCGTGATCGGAGCGTGCCGCGGCGCGCGCTCCTGCAACAGCGGCGCGGTGGCCTGCATCCGGGGATCGGCATGGAGGCGCTGCACCATCGGATGGCCGAGGACGGCGTTTCCCAGAGCCACCAAGCTCATGCCCTGGTGATGGGCCAGGAAGGCCTGAACGACGACCCCGCGGGAGCCATGGGGTCGGGGCTCGCTGACGGTCTCGCCTTCGTCCGCCTTCCGGTGGGTGTAGTCGATGGCCTCGTAGAACCCGTACGCGCCGTCCAGCCCTTCCCGGGCCAGGCGTCGGAAATTGTGAGCTGCCCTCGCGGGGTCCACCATGGCGGCCAGCGCGGTGGCGTAGGGGGCCACCACTAGTTCGTCGCCGAGGCCTCGCTTCAGCCCCAGGCCGGGCACGCCGAATGCTTTGTACTGGTAGTTGCCGTGACGGTCCACGAGGTTGAAGGCGGACTCCGAGATCCCCCAGGGCACCCCCTGCTGCCGCCCGTATTCCATCTGCCGACGTACAGCCATGCGGCACGACTGGTCGAGGAGGGTCCCCGGATAGCTCTGCATCACGAGGAGGGGCATGAGGTATTCGAAAAGGCTGGCGCTCCACGACAGGAGGGTAGGGGCGCCGTCCACGCTGGTCAGTAGCCGCCCCAAGTGGAACCAGTGGCCGTCGGGGACATCGCCCTTGGCGATGGCGATGAAGCTGGCCAGGCGGGCCTCGGAAGCCAGAAGGTCGTAGTAGGAAGGATCGAGACGGCCGGGGCCCTGGGCGTCCGCGAGGCGATAGCCGATGGCGAAAATCTGGCGCTCGCGGTCGTAGAGGAAGGCGAAGCTCATGCCGTCGACGAAAGCGAGGGCGCGCGAGGCGAGCTCCTCGAGGCGAGTCGCGAACACACCGGGCGTCGGGGCCGGGGCCGTCAACCCCGCGGCGAGGGACCGCGACCAGTAGGCCGCCTCGACTTGATGGCTGGAGGTCGCACCTTCCGACTCGAACGATTCGATCGCTTCTCTGAGCGCGGGGACCTGTCCGTCGCCGCGCGCCAGCTTCTGCTCCGCTTCCTCGGGTCCTTCCAACACGTCCAGCACGGACTTCACCACAGCGACCAAGCGGGCCCTCCCGTCCTGGTGCCCGGCTGGCGTGTCTCCCAGACGCGCCAGGTACTGGCCGGCCATCTCCGCGGTGTCCGCCAGGCCGGCGCAGATCTGCGCCGCGGACTGGGGCTCGCCGGCCAGCCGCCGCAGGCCCTCGGCCAGGGCCAGGAGAGCGCCCGCGAGATTGCCGCTGTCGACGGTGGAGACGTAGCGGGGGGGCAGCGGTGCCAGGGTTCTCGTGTCGTACCAGTTGAGCAGATGGCCTTCGAAACGTTCCAGTCCGCCCATGGTAGACACCGTGGCCTCGAGCCGCTCGACCAGTTCGGGAGTGCGGATAAAGCCGAGGTCGTGGGCGGCCAAGGTCGAGAGGAGCCCCATCCCGATGTTCGTGGGGGACGTCCGGTGGGCGACCCTCGGCGTGGGCGCTTCCTGGAAGTTGTCCGGAGGCAGGCCGTGGTCCTCGGCAGCCATGAAGGTCTCGAAGTAGCGCCAAGTCTTGCGTGCGATGAGACGGAGGAAGCGTCGGTCCTCGGGGCTAAGCAACTGACGCTCGGGCGACACGGGCTGGCTGAGCCAGTAGGCCACCAGCGGCGCGGCCACCCACAAGGCAAGGAGGGGACCGGCCACCGCCAGGCTGGTCGGCCGGGCGGCCGCGATCGTGACAAGGACGATCAGGGCGATGAAAGGGCTGGCCGCCATCTCTAGAAGGAACTGCAACGCGCCGGCCCGGGCGCTGAGGCCGGCGGCCCGGGCAGTGGCGGCGGCCGCCGTCTCCCATTGGAGGAGGCGGCGCTGCGTGATCACGAGGCGAACCAAGGTGAGGGCGATGGCGTGGGCCATCTCGTAGGCGTGGTGGGCGAGGAACGTGATCTGCAGGAGCGTCTGGGCGCCGGCGGTCTTCACGTCCTCGCCCAGAATCCGCAGGAACACCGCCAAGGGTTGCTGGGGGGCGGGGCCGGCGCCGACCTGGACGGCCAGCGGGTATAGTGGGAACGCGATCGCAGCGAGAACGCCGAGGGTCCAGGCCAAGGGGTCTCCCGGCAGCACCAGCCAGGCCAGAGCGAGCAAGGCGACGGTGGCGGGGGCCACCAGCGTGCGCCTTAGGTTGTCGAAGATCTTCCAGCGGGAAATGACGGGGAGGCGGTTGCGCTCCAGGCCCTCGCGGGTCGGGACCAAGGGGAACAGCCAGAAGAGGATCTGCCAGTCGCCGCGCGTCCACCGGTGCTGGCGCCGGGCATGAGCGAGCACGCTCGCGGGGTAATCGTCGACCACCTCCACGTCCGTCACCAAGGCGGCCCGGGCGTGCAGGCCCTCGAAGAGGTCGTGGGACAGGAGGGCGTTCTCGGGGATCCGGCCTTCTAGAGCGGCCATGAAGGCGTCTACGTCATAGAGGCCCTTGCCCGTGAAGATCCCCTCCTTGAACAGGTCCTGGTAGGTGTCCGAGACTGCGGTGGTGTAAGGATCGACGCCCGTGTGCCCGGCGTACACGCGGGCGAACAGCGACCCGGCGGCGCTCGCCATCGTCACGCTGACCCGGGGCTGCAAGATCCCGTAGCCCTCGGTGACGCGGCGCAGGCGAGGATCGAAGGAGGGACGGTTCAGGGGGTGGGCGATGATGCCGATGAGCTTCCGAGCCGCGTGCAGGGGAAGCCGGGTATCGCTGTCCAGCGTGAGGCAGTAGCGGACGCTGGGCAACACCTCCGGGTCGCCCACGTGGAGGCGGAAGCTCGTGTCCTTAGCCCCCCGCAGCAGGCGGTTGAACTCTTCGAGCTTCCCGCGCTTGCGCTCCCACCCGATCCACGAGCCCTCGCCGGGGTTCCACTGACGCGCACGATGGAACAGGTGGAACCGGTCGGTGCGCCCCTGGCCGAGGCGGGCGTTCAAGTCGACGACGCCAGCGCGGGCGGCGTCCAGGATCTCGTCGTCTGCCGGCATCTCGGCCGTGGGGGCGTCGGCGAAATCGCCGAGGATGGCGAAGTGTATGCGCGGGTCGACGTTCCCCAGGGCCAGGACCTCCACATGCTCCAGCAGCTCGACCACCCCGGCCACGCTCGTGAGCAGCGTGGGGACGACAACCATGGTCCGCGCGTCCTCGGGGACCCCGGCCTGGAAGTCGAGGCGGGGGAGGCGCCGTGGCGGTACGAGGTGCGCGGCCAGGCGCTGGACGAGGGCGATGGCGAACTCGCTGGCCGGCACGAGGAGGAGCGCTGCGGTCGAGGCCTGCGCCCACCGGGCGCCGCCCTCGGCCTGGACGTACGCGACGGCCAGGGCCAGCAGGGCGGCGGTGACGAGTCCGATCGACCCAAGGTAGAAACTGGTGGCGTGGGCGAACATGAAGCGCCGTGCGCGGTTCGCGAGGCGCGGCCGGTAGGCCACGTCGGTTTCGAGGTCGCGTCGGCCCTTCCCGATCAGGTGGTAGCCCACGTGGGCAGCGCGGTCGTGGGCCGAGCTCAGTTCGGCGGCCTGGCGGGCGCTCTCCACGGTGCGAAGGGCCACACGGAGCTGGGCCTCCCCGGTGGCCTCGGCCAGTTCCTCCACCGCCTGCCGGTAGCGGTCCCGGCTGAGGAAGTCCATGCTCCCGTAGACGCCGGCCGGGTCGCGTTGCAAGACCTGTTCGGTCAAGCTGACGTTCTCGAAATACCGCATCCAGTCCAGAGTGGAGCACAGCCGCAGGCTGGTGATGGCGTTGGCCACGGAGACCTGCCCCGCGGCCTGGCGTTGGTGCTCCGTCCGGATCGAATCCTCCGCCGTCATGCCCTGGGCGGCGAGGCGTTCCTCGACGGCCGCGCGCACGGGAGCGACAAGGGGCCCGTACTCGCGCATCCGCTGCAGGAGCCGCACGACGTAGGCCGTGTCCAGGACCTCGGGCAGGGACGGCAGGGGCGCCGCATCCTCGGCGCCGCCGATCTGGGCCAGATAGCCATCGGCCGTGAGACGCGCGTCCCGGCCCTGGAGCGCTTCGTCCGCCAGCCGCCTCAGGTTCTCGATGAGGGCGAGCTTGACCATGCTGGGCCAAGCCCACAGCTCGCCGATGGTGAGGGGAGCCACAGTCTGGTAGGCGGCCATGAAGCGCACGAGCTGTTGTCGATCCAGGCGGCCGTCGGTGTGGCGGATCAGCTCCAGGGCCATGGCGTAGACCCGCGCGACGCCGGCCATCTCCCGCGAGGCCAGCTTGGGCAGGTCCAAGTAATACTGCCGCGGAAGGTCGTGCCGGATGCCCCGGATCTCGGCCTCGATGAGGTGAAAGTTGTCGAGGAGCCATTCCGCCGCCGGGGGGACGAACTCGCCGCCGTGGACATCGTCGGCCAGGACGCGATAGGCCTTGCGCAGCACCCGGGCGTTGTCCTCCAGGCGCGAGAAGAATGGGCGGGCCTTGCGGCGCGGATCCCGGGCCAGAGTGAAGCTGGCGGCGAGGGCCCTGCCCCGTTCCTCCAGGCGCTCGATGCTGAGGAGCTCAGCGCGGAGAGGCTTCTCGGCTTCCGGGCGGCGGCCGCCCCCGAACGGGCGGAGCAGCAGCCTCAGGGCGTCAGCCAAGGCGACCTGCCCATGGTGCCACGGCAAGCTTCACGGCGCGGCGTTCTCATCGCGTGGTTTCGTCCCTCCGGATGTCGCGGGTCCGCGTCGTCTTAGGCGCGGGAAGCGTACCGCTCCCCGCACGTGTCAGCTGCTATTGGGAGCCGGAAGCCAGCTTCGGCGCCGGACGGCGCGAGCTGCGGGCGCTGGACCGCCTTGCGGACGTCGGTAGAGGATGGTGGCTTCGCTGGTCTCCGGCTCGGGCTCGGGCGGCTTGGTCGTGACGCAGAGATCCAACAGCTGACGGATTACCGCGCGAGCCCGAGCCTCGGTCCAGTGCTGCCCGCGACAGTAATCGACGACCACTCGAGCTGCAACGACTAGTAGCAGTCGATCGCCGGTCGCCTGCGAAACGTGGGCGCAGACCGCGGATTTTGCGTGGCGGGGTGCCCCACGGCCCTGGTGCAACTCTTCGGCGTCCTTGCTCATGAACAACAACCCGTCGATGTGGCGTCCAAAGGCGACCAGCTCGTGCGCTTCGCGTGCGAGGAGTTCGCCCGCTTCGCGCGCATTCAGTCCAGCGAGCAGCGCGGGCCGACCCTGAGGGCGCCTTCTGGGCATCAGGAAGCGCCGGCCGTCGGGCATCTCGACTTCGACCTGCGCGTCCTTCGGTAACAGCGTGGCGAAGAGGCTTTCGAATTGCCGTCGTGGCGCGATGACGTGATCCACGGGATTCGCCGGGAGCGACGAGGGAACGACGCTGCCACCCACTCCCCGCACCGTGCCGGGAATCGTGCGGAGCATGAACCACGGATCACGCGACGCGAGCCAGGTCAGGTAGATGCGGCGCTCGACAACCTCGCCTGGCCAGAAGTCCAGGCAGGCGACTGCTGCGAGAGCTAGGAGTTCCCGCATCCGGGACCTCGTGGCGTACCGTTGACACTCCATGCATTTGGAGAATTGACGCGAGTTTTTCGGGGACTCGGAAAGGAGCATCGTATCTTCAGCGGTGGGCATAACAGAATCTACTCGATGCCGAAGACGACGGCTGTCGCTACTCGTCCTCCAGCAACCGCTGCATGGCCTGGTTCGCCTCCACCTGGCACTGCCACCACGCCGTGACGATCCCGCACTCCAGCGCCGGATGAGGGAGACTGATGAAACAGTCGGCCGTGCCGACGTGTGTCAGCAGGCCTTCAATGCTCCGTCTGTGCTCGGTAACCATGTCGCCGCCGGACGAGAGGGCGACCAACCAGGCCGCCCTCCTCCCCCTTAGGTTAGGCCTTTAACGCCTTCTGTGCCGTCACTTCCACCGTGATCAGATGGGGCTTGGCCGTCTCCGCCTTCGGCAGCGTGATCGTCAGCACGCCGAGGTCGTAGGTCGCCTTGATCTTGTTGGGATCGATCGAGGCCGACAACCTGAATGTCCGCTCGAAGGCGCCATAGGTCCGCTCATAGCGATGGACCTTCTCGGCCTTCTCTTCCGCCACCTGCTCCTTCGTGCCCTTGATCGTCAGCAGGTTGCTCTCCACCGTGATCTTCACGTCCTCGGGCTTCACCCCAGGGACCTCCGCCACCAGGCGGATGACATCGGGCTCCTCGAAGATGTCCACCAACGGCAGCCAGGCGGTGGTCACGGCCTCGGGTACGGGCCATTCAGACGCGCGGAGGGGCTCGTTGAAGGTCCGGCCAATCCGGTGCTCCAGGTGATGCAGCAGATCCAGCATCGGGTCCCTCTGTGTAACACTGAACATATGGCGCCTCCTTAAGGTTATGCGTGAGCCGAGTTCAGTTAACTATTGGCAGTCCTATGGGCTCAAACATGCTTCTATGTACTTTACTTGTCAAGTACAATGGCCTTCTGGGGCCTTCTGGAATCGTATACTTGACAAAGATAGTTAAGCAACCAGCGCGCCCGAACGTGGAAACAGACGTCCTGCCCGTACTGCGCAAGCAGAACGGCTTCAAGGACGAGATCACGTTCCTCGCCGCCGACCGCGCCGAAGCGGTCGCAATCGGTTCGTGGGATCGGAGAGAGAACGCGGACAACTACAGCCGCGACACCTATCCCGAAGTCCTGAAGAGTCTCGCGAAGGTAGTTGAAGGAACGCCCAAGGTTGAAGGTTACGGAGCACACCACCGAGCACACAGAGATCATGGACCGCATCGTCACACATATCGCTACGCGAGAATGTCTCATCACCCAGCCCCATCCGCCGGGGGAATGCGGAGTCGTAGCGGCTCGGCGTCGCTGTCAGGAGGAGGGCGACTCGGCTAAGCGTCGGCAGCGGGACGAGGAGCGGCAGCCATGATCAGGTTGAGCCACACAGACGCGGTCTAAGGAGCGAGTTCCGCTGGGCGCCGCCGCGGCGGGCTGGCTCGAGCCCTCCTAACCCCGGCACCCGCGACCCGCCTGGCCGAGCGCGCGCCCGTCGGGTATATCACCCCCCGAGTATCCGTCCTCTCAGAGGTGCACGATGGTTACTAACGACGCTCCTCACTGGTTTCCCGACCACCGCGAGAGCGAACGCCGTCTCCGGCCCTCGCGGCGCAGCGGCCTGGACCGCCGCTATCAGGACATGACCGCGGCGGTGGAGCGCCGCGGGGCCGGCGAGCGGCGCGTACTGGCCGATCGGCGCAGCTCGACGGAGCGGCGGCCGGAGCGGCGGCACGACGTGACGGCCGAGTGACCTGGCGAGCGGCACGTGAGCCTTCCCCCCCAAAACCTGGCCCGTGTCATCGGCAAGGGGCGGGACCAACGAAATCGCTGACTAACCACTCGAGCTCCTTGCACGCCTGATAAGTGAAACCAGTCACGCGGGAGCATGAGTCCATTGGAGCGAACCGACCCCCTGAACGCTGCTTTCAGGGGGTCGCCTTCTGGTGAGTTGTTGTGAGTGCTCAGGAGTACCGGTGTCGCTGGTATGCTGAGGATATCGACGTTCTGCACCGGGCCTTCACTTGGCGGCGGCCCGTCGGGAGGTTCGGAAAGCCCCAGCAAATACTCATTTGGCGGGCCGAGCGAACGTGTGGGCGCGTCCATAAGCGCTCCGTTCAGAGTGCGCCGTATCCGCCCTCGGGCGACGTCCACGCGGGTTGCGATTGGCGGAAGAAGTCCAGCAGCTGTCGCTCAGTGAGCTCAGCGAGGGATGCGTCGGTACTCTTGGATCCCAGAGGCGAATAGCGAATAAAGCGGCGCTTGCGCTCGGGGCCGGTCCCGAGCTCGAACAGCAACCCAAACTCATCCTTCCCATAAACGGTGA
>WNFO01004599.1_pt1 | contig 13598 bp, 9 predicted proteins | sample 5400251 | NCBI WGS metagenome assembly WNFO01 (sample SAMN13153354, study PRJNA577476) | soil metagenome | isolation source: 100 cm saprolite under Madrone tree | place: USA:California | collected 2016-06-14 | reverse complement strand
CAGGTGGTGGACAAAATCGTGGCGCAGGAGCGGGCGGAGATGAACACCATCCGCCGGTATTCGCCGCTGGTAGAGACCTACATCCAGACGGTTCGTCCGGACAAGGCGCTCGGTGCCGTGCCGGACAGCGACAAATATTTTCTTGGCCGGGCGGAGCTGGACAAGGGTGTGCAACTGGAGCCTCTCATCAATGGCAGCGGTAAGCACAAATTCCTGACCAGCATTGGAAACATTTTCTCGGCGGAGTTTCTGCCGCGCGGCTTCCTGCAGATGATTTATCTCGACGAAGACGGGTTCGACCGGCAGCACTATAAGTTTTCCTATTCCGGCCGCGAATTCCTGGGTGAAGTGCGCTGTTTGATTTTCGACGTTGATCCATTGCCAAACACCGGAAAGGGGCGGTTTGCGGGACGAATCTGGGTGGAGGATCAGGACTACCACATTGTGCGATTCAACGGGTCGTACGGCGGGTCGTCGAAGACCAGCTATTATTTTAATTTCGACAGTTGGCGCGAGAACTCGGGCAAGAACGAATGGCTACCGGCCTTCATCTATAGCGAAGAAGGCAACGTGGAGTATGGTTTAGCTAAAAATTCCGCGTTCCGACCGTTTAAGGCGCAGACGCGCTTGTGGGGTTACGACCTGAATCTCGCGCAGGAAGAACAGGCGCTGAGCAATGTCCTGGTGGAAGGACCGCAGATAAAAGATCAGGCAGGAGCGGGCAACGGATACTCACCCCTGCAAGCGAAGCGCGCGTGGGGACGGCTCGCGGAAGACAACGTTGCGGCAAAGATGCAGCACATGGGCTTGATGGCGCCCTATGGCGACGTGGACAAGGTGCTGGAGACAGTGGTCAACAATCTGGAAGTGACGAACGATCTGGACATCCAGCCGGAGGTGCGCTGCCGCGTGTTGATGACCTCGACGCTCGAGTCATTCACCATGGGGCACACGATTGTTTTAAGCCGGGGATTGATCGACGTGCTGCCAGACGAAACAAGTTTGGCGGCGATTCTTGCGCACGAACTCAGCCACGTGATGCTCGGACACCGCATGGATACGCAGTTTGCTTTTTTCAATCGCATCCGTTTCAACGAAAAGGAGACCTTTCATCACTTCGGATTCGCGCGCACTGCTGAAGAGGAAGACGCCGCAAACCGCAAGGGGATTGAACTGCTGAAGAAGTCTCCCTACCAGGATCAGTCGGGCACCGTCCAGGCATTTTTTGAGGCCCTGCAAAACCGGGAAAAAGACGTACCCAATTTGATCAGCCCACACCTGGGGAATCGCGTACCGAAGCATTGGACGATCAGCTCGGCCGCGGCCGCTGAGCAAGCTGGGAAGACGGCGAACGCCAGGGTAGCTCTGCCACTTGGCGGGCGGATCAAAGTTGAACCGTGGGACGACCGGTTGTTGCTGCTGAAGGCGCAACCAGAAGCCGCGATTGCGGAATATGAAAAGATGCCGTTTGAGGTGGCGCCGTTCCTGGTTTACCTGACAAGGCAGGGCGGCAACTCGCCGTCGAACGACTCGGGCGCGGTGGCCGTGAAGTCGGAAAGCACTCCTGTGTCATCCATCGGAAAACCGTAAGCGCGCAGAAAAAAGGCCGAGAGAAGCAAACAAAAATCAGACCGTCAGCGGCGCTGTTTCTCCCAAATATCGACCCACACCGTCAGCGGCGCTTAAGGCGGCGGGCACTGCGCTTGACGGATCTCTTGGCCGAAGCAGCTGCCTTCTTCGCGGACTTGGCAGCTTTTTTCGTTTTCCTGCCAGTTTTCTTCAGGATGCGCTTGGCTTTGGAACGTGCTCTGGAAGCAGCGCGCGCGAGGTTGTCTTTTTCCTCGCTGGCGGCCCATGATTTTCCATAGACGGTAGCTGAAGGTTTCGCAGGTTCGCCGCGACCCCGAGTAGTTCGTCCATGGGAGTTCCTGTAAGTCCCATCCGCTCAAGTTCGATCCACAAGAAGTGGTCGGCGATGGCTTGTTCAGCAGCATCAGTTGCGAGAAGCGAGTGAATGTGTCCGATATACATGTCGTACTCGTCGTCGACGATGTCGGCGACGCCGATTGGGTCCCAATCGCTGTTGAGGACAGCTCGTAATTGATCTTGGATCACGAGCCAGACGCGACCGGCAGGTTCGTTCCTAACAAGCTCTCTTCCCTTAACGACGGCCACAAACTCAGAATTGGGGATTCGTACTGAACGCTGAAGCAGCTCAACGGGAACGTCTGCGACGAATTGGTCCTGACCGCGACCTAGAGCAACTTTCACTTGGCCGGGTCCACCGGGACCCAGCACAACTTCGAGCCTTCTCTCAAAAGCCATTTGTGCCCCTGCAGCTATCTGTCCAACCGGGTTAAGCCGCCCCGCTTGAGTCCTACGTGAAATTAGAATTGGACGCTAAGCCGCTGTCGGCCATTCGAATCGAACGGGTAGACGTTCGGTCCATGCCGGCCCCCCGGGCGCCATCCACGCGTACCAAGCTGTCTGCGAAGAAATCAACCGATCCCTCGGCCTTGTAACTCCACCTGTGTGCGTCATTGATCCTGCTCAGCGCAGACTTCCCTTTCTAACCAGCGCGTCCTCGATCGCCTCGATCGCTCCACCCTCAGACAGTCTTGCGCGGGAGCTAATCGCCCGTGCCCAAGTAGCATCACTCGTGCCGCACCTGCGGAAACGTGCGTTCAGTCGACAATCGGAGCAGAAAGTACTGCCTTGCCGTTCCCACCATGGTCTACGAATGCGTACAGCTCAACGGCCTCCCGAGGTTCACCTGAAGATCATTCACACAGCTCGCGGCAAAATGAACGCGAATGTGCGAACGGATCCAGTCGGGCCCCGGGACCGTCACCGCGTATAATCCCTCCTTCCCCGAAAAAGTCTAGGCGGCTAACGATGCTGAAAGGGGCTTGAAGACTGCCCGGAGGGGCGTCAAATTTTTCGAGACTGATGGGCTCACGAACAAGCCCCGAAACATGCCAATTCGGCCTCTTTGTGAGGCGGGACACGCTAGTTTCACTTCGCCGGTATAAGGTCGAACTTTCCCGACCCTTCCTGGTAGAAGAGCGCGCCTTCGGTTTTATCGCCTCCGCTCCAATGTTTGTGTCCACCCGGCACAAGAAGGAATTCGCCTGGCCCAACACGCTTCTCTCCAGCGTCATCCTTATACAAGTACGCGCCTTTAATGACGACGATGGAAACATCGTTCGTGTGAGTGTGGGTGCCCGCGTCGTATCCAGGATCGAATTTAGTGAATGTGGCATGAGAGCCTTTGTCCGGATCCCCCCTTAAGACCTGCATCGAAACACCACCCATTTGCGACGGTTTATATGTGGCTTTTGCTGAGGATACATAGACGACGTGCTTCTCTTTCTGAGCCTGAGCAACAACTACTGAAACTGCGGCCACCGCTAAGGCTGCGAGTGCAGACACAACCAGTAATTTTTTCATTTATTTCTCTCCGTGTAGTTCTCCGCCGGGTTTCTTGTCTTCGACACCCCGACGCGTAGCGGTTATACACCAATGCGGCGTGGGTGCAACGAAGTATCCGTCTACGACCTGTTTTTCTCTGGTGGCGCGACGTACAGGTACACTAGTTCGCCAGAGGGGTGTTATGAAAACAAGAAGAGAATTCTTGACGTCGACTGCCTTCGGATTGGTCGGAACGGCGGTTGCGCCAGATGCGATAGCGAGCGCTCGCGCGCAAGAGCCCACACAAGAGCCGGCAGGAATGCCGCCGGCATTTGGAACCGCAAAACCTGTCGGACCTGAAGTCTCGGCGCAGACACTTGTAGAAGCCGAGAAGCTCGTGCAGGTGGAATTAAGCAAGAAGGATCTTGAGCAGGCGGCAAAAACCTGGCGAGTCAACATGGCGCCGCTGTGCGAACGGCGAGTCGGCCCACGGAAGATGGAGTTGCGCGATGGGTTAGCTCCGTGGTCGCGGTGGGATCCAGTGTTGCCGGGAACGAAAGCAGGACCGGAGCGGAACCGAATCGTAAGAAGCGGCTTGGACGTAGGTCCTTTGCCGGGCAACGACGCGGACATAGCGTTTGCAACCGTGACACAGCTATCGCGATGGATTGAGACGAAGAAACTCAGTTCGGAACGGCTGACGAATATTTATCTGAAGCGGCTCGAGGAATTCAATCCCACATTGCGGTGCGTGATCACTTTTACGCGCGAACACGCGGTGGCCCAAGCGAAGAAAGCGGACGCGGAGATTGCGGCGGGAAAATATCGCGGGCCGCTGCACGGAATTCCGTGGGGCGGAAAAGACTTGCTCGACACAGCAGGAATTCCCACAACGTATGGAGCGGAGCCGTTTCGCGACCGCGTACCCAAGTCGGATGCGGCTGTGGTGAGGAAATTGAACGAAGCGGGCGCAGTGCTTGTGGCGAAGCTGAGCCTGGGAGCGTTGGCGCTGAACGATATCTGGTTCGGCGGACAGACGATGAATCCATGGCTGCTGGAGGAAGGCGCTTCTGGTTCAAGCGCCGGGCCGGGGGCCGCTACCGCGGCGGGACTTGTCGGATTTTCGATCGGGAGCGAGACAGGTGGAAGCATTGTGTCGCCAAGCATGCGCTGTGGAGTGACCGGGTTGCGACCAACCTATGGCCGCGTATCCAGGACCGGCGCGATGACCCTGTGCTGGTCCCTGGACAAGCTAGGACCGATGACGCGAAGTGTGGAAGACGCGCTGCTGGTGCTGCAGGCAATTTCCGGGCCGGATCCCGGTGATGTAAACAGTGTCCCAAGCAAACTGGATTTTGACGCTGGTGCAAGCGTGAAGGGATTGCGCGTCGGATACTTCCCTGCCTGGATGAAGGAAAATCCGGCAACAGACGTGGACCGTGCGGCGCTCGAAACCGTAAAAAAGGTAGGAATGGTACCCGTGGAGGTGACGTTGCCGGATTGGCCGTACGATTCGCTGCAATTGATTTTGTTTGCGGAAGGCGCGGCGGCGTTTGAAGAGTTGACGATGCAGCACGGCGTGGATCAGTTGAAGATGCAGACGTTTGATTCGTGGCCAAATCTTTTTCGACAGGCGCGGTTTCTATCCGCAGTGGACTTTGTGCAGGCAGACCGCATGCGGAGAAAAGTGGCGCAAGAGATGGCGCGCATTTTCTCCGAAGTGGATTTGCTGCTGGTGCCGTCGTTGCGCGACGAAATGTTGACGATCACGAATTTCACTGGACACCCATCGCTGACTTTGCGAGCGGGATTTGTTGAAGTGACACAGGCACGCAGCGACTGGGCGCCCGATCCAGAGCATCCGCTGCCGAAATTTTCACAGGCACGTAGGGTGCCGCACGGTGTCACGCTGATTGGAAAATTATTCGACGAAGGAACGCTGACGCGAGCGGGCCTTGCACTGGAAAAAAGCTTTGGAGTTGTGGAAGAAAGGCCCAAGGGATTTTAGGCCTGGGGTCGGCTGGCGTTAGCGCTTCTCTATTCCTGAGGGCCGCGTGGCAGACGCTGCTTCGTGGCCGCGCCTGGGGTTGACCGGCTTTCGCAGCCAGTTACCGAGAGGTTCGATCACTTTTCGGCGAAGTGAGCCGCCATGCTGCGGAACGTTCCCCGCAAATGCACTCGCTTGCGGCGTGAGCGCTGCAAAAAGCTGGCGACAGTCACGGAAGAAAGATTCGAAAACTTCGCGCCAGTAGACCTGAAAGGCACTCGGCGAACGACGTTTCCGCCATCCGGTCTGCCGCGTGCCCAAGTGCTCTTTGCCCTGCGCTAAGGGCATTGGCACGGGGCTAGCCTGCGGCCGAGACAGAGGAATTTGGGGACTTGCTTCCGCGAAATTTTCCAGAACAGGCGGGACGACAGGATCGATTGGCGGTGCGCCAACTGCCGCCGCGCGCTGCTCATTCGTGGTGATGGCCTTGGCGAACGCAGGCGCCTCTGTGCTGAGCGGAGTTTCTGTGACCGCGGCCGCCGGTGCCATAGCAGGCGAGTCGGCGACGACCGGCGGTTCGATCACACGAGGAGCTTCAGCTACCACAGGAATTTTGTGATGCGAAACAACCTGCGGCGTTTGCGCCGCAAAGAGTGTGTCGATGGTGTTCATTGAGACCGGCGCGCCGACGAGATCGAACTCGGCCGCAACTCTTCGGATGTATCCCGGAAAAACTACGGTCTGCCGGTCCGCATAGGCGCCAATCAGCGCCTGTTCGCACAACAAGTTAACGACGCGAGGAATTCCGCGCGCGTAGGAGTAAATGGTTTCGACGGTTTCTGCTGGAAATGTATGAGTGCCAGAACCACCGGCGCCGCGCAACCGTGATGCAATGTACGCTCCAGTTTCTTCCAGCGAGAGCAGGGGCAATCTGGAGCGCACCATTATGCGCTGACGCAGCGCTCGCAACTCCGGGCGGCGCAATTTTTCTTCCAGTTCCGGCTGACCTGCAAGGACGATCTGTACCAGTTTGCCGTGAGTGTTTTCCAGATTGAGCAGCAGGCCGAGTTCGGTGAGCGTGCGCTGTGACAACGCTTGTGCCTCGTCAATGACGATCACTGGCGAATCGCCTTCTGACTGGCGCACATGCAACCAGCGATGAAGCGCCGCTAAGAGGTCGCTTTTTCTGCCCGAATCGACCTCCACGCCAAAATCCCGCAAAATAAATTCGAATAAATCCGCGGGATCGAGGTGCGCGTGAAAAATATAGGAACTTGAGAATTGACGAGTTTTCAGCCATTGCAAAAAGTGACGTATCAGCGTCGTCTTTCCGGTGCCCGCCTCGCCGGTCAAGACCAAAAGTCCGCGATGCGATTCAATACCGAACATCAGTTCGGCGAGCGCGGTTTCATAGGCCGGTCCGGAAAACAGAAACCGCGGGTCCGGCGAAACATGAAATGGATTTTCCCTCAGCCCGAAGGAGCGAAACATGTGCTCGTAGATCGTCGAAGTACCCGTAGTGGTCACAGAACACCTGAAGGGATGAGGCTTGGGGCCATCAAATTGTAAGCGAGGGAAATGGCGGCGGCAATCAGAACGTGCCGCCACGGGAAAAAATGGTACTACAGGAACGACTGTACTAGGAATGCATAGTACTTCGTATTGACTTTTTATGACCCTGTAACTGCACTGCAACCCGCGAAACTTAGTGGCAAGTTAGAGGCGGCTTTGGACGTGCAAGCGGCAGACCCGCGAGATGAAAACCTTCCAACTGTTTGTTGACCGCAGGAATATTTTCGTCATTCAGCTTCAGCCAAGTCGCCAGGTTTTTCTGAAGCGCAACGCAGGTTTCCTGCGAGGCCTTTTGCCCGGACGCGGCCGGTCGCATATCCGCCGATTCGATCATCACCAGATAGCGCGAGAGATCGCGATTCATCGGACCGATCCCAGGCGCTTCGCCGGAGCCCTCGGCCACGTCAGCCGCGGTTTTCTGAAGTTTCGCAAGCGCGTCGAGCAGATCTTTCGCTTGCGCATTGTCCTTCAGCGATGTTTGCCGCAACACGATCGCCGTCTGCAGCGCTGCGTATTCGTTGTACGTGTTATAGCTCGCTTCGATCGCCATAGAAATCGCGTAGGCGAGGTTCCACTGTTCGATCAGGTCCGACGCGGAAGCATGCACGCGCGGATCAAGCACGAGATCGATCTTTTGCCGGTATTGTTTGCCATCAACCGTGAGAACAGCTTCGTACGCCCCAGGAGGAAGCAACGCGCCGGGAGGCTGCTGGCGCGGCGTTTGCCCCGGAACAGAATGATCCGGCAGCGTGTATTCGACGTAATCAAGCTTCCCACCAAAATAACCGTAGGTGAGCGTCAGCGGATCTTCCGCTCGCACATCCCACACAAAACGGTGCAAGCCCGGAGTGGTGGAAAGCACGGAAGGCGGCGCAAACCAGTAATCCGGCGCGTTTCCAGCAAGAGAGTTGGAGGCGGGCGGTTTGCTTGAATAACGCCGAATGCGATTCCCTTTCGAGTCAAGCAGATCAAGCGTAATTTCGCTTTTGGCGTCGTCCTTTAGGCAATAGTAAAGAATCGCTCCATCAGGAGGATTCCGGGATCCCGGAAATTCCGGCGAAAGCGGCGTCTCCTCGTGATTATCCCAACGAACGCGCATCGCCGTCTGTGGCTTGTAGAAGTGCACCGGCGCGCTCGCGAGCTTTGCGTCCGCTTCGCGCAACGGTGAAATGTCGTCGAGTATCCACAACCCGCGCCCGAAGGTAGAGGCGACGAGATCAGCCCCGTGTACCGCAAAATCCGTCACGTCCGTCGTCGGCATGTTGAGTTGCAGCGACTGCCAGTGATTGCCATCGTCGAATGATATCCATGCCGCCGTCTCGGTACCGGCAAACAAGAGTCCCTTTCTCTGTGTGTCTTCGCGCAGTCCTTCCGCTGGCGAATCCTCCGGCAGCCCGGTCACAATCTTCGTCCACGTCTTGCCTGCATCGTGCGTCCGGAAAAGATACGGATGTGGATCGCGCCGCACCAGCACCACCGCGTAGGCCGTGTTCGCATCGTGCGGTGATGCTTCGACCAACCGAACGTCACTTCCCTTCGGAAGATCTGGTGGCGACACGTCATTCCACGTACCGGCTCGGAAAAGGTGCACGAGACCATTCGAAGTGCCGACCCAAATCAAGCCGGATTCGATTGGCGATGGGGCGATGGTGTGGATTGAACCGTTGCGTGCGAATTGCGCTGCGTCTTTATCGTTCGCATCGGTGAATTGTTCGTCTTCGGGATCAGGCTCGTGGCCAGCGGCAGGCTTTTTTGCTTCCGCGGGATGCTGCGGAGAGGAACTCAGGTCCTGACTGATGACATCCCAGGTTACCGCGCCATTCGAAGTTTTAAGAAGATATTGCGAGCCATAATACAGCGTGTGCGGATCACGCGGGTCATAGACGAGCGGTGTCTCCCAAACGGTTTGATAATTCGCAGGTGGAACGAAAACAGTTGCGATTTGCCCGGTTGTGCGGTCGAGGCGAAACACGGTACCGAACCAGCCAATCGAATAGATTAGATTGGGATCCAGCGGATCAGGCGCGATGTAGCCGCTTTCAAAACCACCCGTCGAAAACCAGTCACGATAAGTAATCTGGCCGTAGTCGCTGCGATTCGGAACAACGATGGTGCCGCTGTCCTGCTGCGCGGCGTAGGCGTGATAGGGAAACGTATTGTCCGTCGTGACGTGATAGAGCTGGCCGGTGGGCTGATTGAGCCAATCCGTCCACGTCTCTCCGCCGTTCACGCTGATAATCGCTCCCTGATCGGTGCCGAGAATCATCCGGTTCGAACCATCAGGAGCGATCCACAAAATGTGATGGTCCTCTCCGCTCGGTGCGCCGCGAAAGGCAAAGAACGTTTTGCCGCCATCGTTCGAACGGTAGGTGCACGTCTGCATCACGTACACGACTTCAGGATGATTCGGGTCCACAAAAACGCGGCTGAAATACCAGCTGCCAAGGATTCGCGGATCTGTTGTGGCCTTTTGCCAGGTTGCGCCGCTGTCGTTCGAACGGTAGAGGCCCTGGTTCATAATTGCGAAAACACCGCGGCCCGACGTGCCGGGAATGACTGCGAGGCCGATCCGCCCGCGTCCTCTTGCAGGCAGCCCTTCGGTTCCAGCCTGTTTCCAGCTGGAACCTTCATCAGTGGAAAGATAGACGCGCGAGTCTCCAGCTTGATCGCGTTGGCCGGGCTCACCAGGAGGAGGATTCAAAGCTGCGTAGAGAATTCGCGCATCTTCAGGTGCAGCTTCGATGTCCGCCACTCCAGACGAGCCATCCGTATCGGCGAGAGTCTTCGTCCACGATTTGCCACCGTTGATTGTTTTAAAGAGACCGCGCGGCTCGGTTGGAACGGAACTGCCAAACGCACCAGCAATAACGATGTCCGGATTCTTCGGATCCACCACAATGGAACTGATGAAGTGTTCCTCTGCAAGACCTGCGTTGCTCCATGTGGCGCCTGCATCTGTTGACTTAAAGACGCCGCGACCTCTTGCCTGTTCGCCCGTTGCCACGTAAATGATGTTTGGGTTGGACGGAGCGACAGCGAGGGCGCCGATGCTGGCCACAGGCACTGCATCAAAGATCGGCTTCCAAGTTCGGCCGTCGTCAAGAGTTTTCCACACACCGCCATTCGGCGTGCCAGCGTAATAGATGTTGGGTTGGCCAGTTACGCCAGCGACCGTTGTGATGCGCCCTCCGCGATGGGTTCCGAGGAATCGCCAGCGAAGGGCGGAGTAAGCGTCAGGACTGATGTCCTGCGCGACTGAGACCGTCGCCGACAGGAAAAACATCGCGACAATTGTCAGTGGGCCTCGATCTCGAATTAAAAACCTCAAAACAAGGCGGGATAAGTTCACGAAATCTCCAGATGCAGAAGTGTACTACGGCTTCCGCGGAAGAGTTGCGTCGTCACCTGTAATCAGACGCGCGCCGCGGTTGAAGGTCAGGTACTGAAAACCCCACTGGATGAAGACGAGAACGCGGCTTTGAAATTCGACGATGTAAATCAGGTGGATGAATAACCAGACCAGCCATGCGAGCAAACCCGAAAGATGCATGCCAAAAATGTTTGCGACGGCTGCGGCGCGTCCGATGACCGCCATGTCGCCCTTGTTAAAATAGTGAAACGCTCCGGGCTCCGGCTTCTTTTCCACCCGCGCGCGAATCACTTTTGCCGCGTAGGTGCCGCCCTGCATAGCAACTTGAGCGACACCGGGGAGAGGTTTGCCATTTTCATCGTTCGCCAGCGCCAAATCGCCAACAACGAAAATATTGGGAAAATTTGGAATTGTGAGTTGCCGAGTGGCTTGAATGCGCCCGCTGCGATCGGTTTGCGCCTGCGTGCGGGTTGCGAGTATTCGGCCGAACTCGTTTGCCGTTACCCCGCCCGTCCACAGAACAGTTTTTGCGCGTAATTTTTCGGTTGCCGAGCCGCGCTCGAATGTCACTCCATCGGCATCCACATTCGTAACTTTCACGCCTTTGAGCACTTTTACGCCCAGGCGCGAAACCAATCGTTCGGCCCTTTCCGAAAGGTCTTCGGGAAATGACGTGAGCACGCGCGGGCCGAGCTCCATGAGAACAATCTGCGCTTCGGTCGGATTGATGTGGCGAAAATCATGTTTCAACGTCTCATTGGCGATTTCGGCGAGCGCGCCCGCGAGTTCAAGACCAGTCGCTCCGGCGCCGACAATCACAAACGTAAGCCAGGCCCGTGCGTCTTCTTCGGTTGCCGCACGTTCCGCACATTCAAACGCAAGCAGAATTTTCTGGCGGATGTTGGTGGCTTCTTCGATTGTCTTGAGGCTGGGCGCCACTTCCCGCCAGGAGTCATTTCCGTAGTAAGACGTCTGCGAACCGGTCGCAACAATCAAGGAGTCATACTCAAACTGAGCGCCATCACGCAATGTAAGACGGTTATTTTTCGGGTCAATGTCGGCGGCTTCGCCGAGCAACACTTCTGTATTTTTCTGTTTACGCAGCACGCTGCGCAACGGCGCGGCGATCTCTCCGGGAGATAGCGAGCCCGTCGCGACTTGATACAACAGCGGCTGAAAAAGATGAAAATTGCGCCGGTCAATCAAAGTGACTTGCACCGGCGCGCGCTTCAAGGCCTGCGCAGCCGAAAGACCGCCAAAACCACCACCCAAAATTACGACACGATGCACTTTTTCTGCCACGGAACCCTCGCCATGCATTGAACCGGCGCGAACAAATTATCATAGTATTTTTTTGCAGGACGTGCCCGAGGCCGTGACTCGAAGCGATATTTTTGGCCTTAAGATGATCATCGATGATCTCTTCACTCGCAAACCTTCTGGAAGCTCTCGCATTCTCTGCTTTCGTCGCGCTTTACATTTGGAGAATGCAAGAAGCAAGCCCAAAGTCATGGCTCGTGTTTCCCATATGGCTCGTGCTCAGCTTTGTCCTGCATCGCGACACTCCAAAAACGCTTGGATGGCGAGCTGATAACTTGAAAGGAGCCACGCGGCGCGCGGCTCCGGTATTTCTGTTCTTCATGTTGGCTATCGGGATCGCCGGCCTCTTCCTCGGAGCGCTCCATCGATTACCCGCTCACTTCTTGCAGCCGAAGCGCTTTGCCGGATACTTTGCCTTTTGCCTTTTGCAGCAAGTCGGATTGCAATGCATAACCATGAACCGCCTGTTGCAAGGATTCAGGAGCCGCGAGACGGCCGCTTTCACAGGTGGCCTGCTGTTTGGAGCGCTGCACTGGCCCAACCCCGTGCTGGTTCCGCTTACATTCATCGGGGGAGTCGTGATGTGTTGGCTGTTCGCTCGCGAGCGCAACATTCTTCCGCTGGTGCTGGGCCAAGCTCTTCTTGGCGCTCTTGTTTGGTGGGCGTTTCCTCTCGCCTGGCATCACTCGATGCGTGTCGGGCCCGGCTACTACGCCTACGTCCCGAAGTGAGGAATTCTCGCTTGGCCGATCTTTCGTCGAATGCTGGAAATTGGTCGACTATCTACACACGCTTTACGCAGCGGCCCCCCCTATGCTGCCATTCCTTTTTCCCACACTCCCGGAATGAGGCAAGCACACCGCGGGCACTTCCCGCCCTTCAGCAGATCTTCTTCCACCTTGTGCCAGGACCGTCTCACTACGCGCAGCTTACATTTCGGGCAGAACGTTGAGCCGGCATCGGTGACAATGTTTCCCTCATAGACGTAATGAAGCCCCGCCTGCAGCGCGATGCGCCGCGCCTGGTGCAGGGTTTCTGGCGGCGTGGGCGGCTTGTCGCGCAATTTAAAATCAGGATGAAAGGCCGTAAAGTGCAGGGGAATGTCCGGTCCCAGATTCTCGAGAATCCAGTCCGCAAGTTTTCGCGTTTCTTCGGGATCATCATTCAGCGTCGGAATCATCAGATTTGTGATTTCAAACCAGACTGGCGTTTCTTTTTTCAGCAGCAACAGCGTTTCGAGAACCGGCTGAAGATGGGTAAGCGTGGTCTTGCCGTAGAAATTCTCAGTGAACGCCTTCAAATCAATGTTGGCCGCATCGATGTAGTCGTAGATATCGTGAAACGCCTCGCGCGTGATGTAGCCGTTGCTAACCATCACAGTCTTGAGTCCGTAAGCTTTCGCAGCACGGCAAATATCGATGATGTACTCGCCCCAGATCGTCGGCTCGTTGTAGGTGAAGGCAATCGAATCGCAGCCATAACTTCGTGCGAGCTGCGGGACTTCTTCGGGAGGCACATCGCGCGCGTTTACTTGATCCTGGCGCGATTTCGAAATGTCCCAGTTCTGGCAGAAAAAACAGCCCATATTGCAGCCGGCTGTTCCCATGCTGAACACGCGTGTGCCAGGCAGAAAATGATTCAGCGGTTTTTTCTCGATGGGATCTATCTGCAACGCGGCAGGCGCGCCATAACCGAGACTGTAGAGTTTGCCACCCCGATTGACGCGAATAAAACAGAAACCGCCCTGTCCATCGCGAATATGACAGTGCCGCGGGCACAGATAGCAGTGAATGCGCCCGTCGGCCTCGGTCTCCCACCATTGCGCTTCATGGAGCGAGACGGCCTCGTCAAGGATCGGGAGAGAAGTCATGAAACCTCGAAACGATGTTGGCGTCCTGACGAACTTCATTATACCCCTTTGGGGCTAGAGGAAGGCAG
>WNFO01009940.1_pt1 | contig 13599 bp, 22 predicted proteins | sample 5400251 | NCBI WGS metagenome assembly WNFO01 (sample SAMN13153354, study PRJNA577476) | soil metagenome | isolation source: 100 cm saprolite under Madrone tree | place: USA:California | collected 2016-06-14 | reverse complement strand
GAGGGATGATGCCGCCTAACAAGCGCTTGAAGCTGCCGGGCGGTGATCGCTTTAAGGGAAGCGGAGTGTTGTGCGCTGGCGCGCCCGAACTATCGTTCAACGACAGATGCGTAGCGAGCGAGTCGCCCGCAGCTTAAGCACGATCCGTTAGGCAGCCCGCACACTCCCAAATGAGATCTCCCTTCCACCTAGATGTCGACGCCAAAGCTGTCGAAGCCGCTTTGCAGAACTATCTGACTCATCCTGATGAGGGCGCAGGCGAACTGCTCCGCTTTGCCCAGCAGCATCACGTTCTCCCTCTCTGGACCGACTGGATGGGTTGCATTGCTCTGCGGCCTACGGGGCAGCTCGTTTTCTTCGCCTGGGATGATCCGGAGAAGGTCGAGCCGGTCGGCGCCGCGGGGGACCACGATCGGCGAATGGTCCACGCAGCTCGGGCTGAAGGCGGCAGGCGCTTTCCCACCATTTCCGGCCTCGCACCCGTCCGTGACGCTTCTGCTCGCGTCTGCGCCTCCTGCGGCGGCTCTGGCAAGCTCGCGTCCATGCCGGAGAACATCGTTTGCGAATGCGGCGGTGTGGGCTGGGTCCCATGGTGAAAGGCGGGCTGCCTAACCAGCGCTTGAAGCTGGCGGGGCCGGCTTTCAGAGGCAGCGTACGTTTGTGCGCCAGCGACCTCGTACCGCAGGGCGGGCTGCTTGCGCCCGTCGGCACTCGCCCCGCAGCTTAAGCGCGATCCGTTAGGCGGCTACGCATGGCGACTAAGTTCCATCTCCATTTTCCGGTCCTTCCGCTTCTTGCCCTTGCGCTCGGTTCTGCCGCCGTTCCACAGCAACCGGATCTCATTACGTCTCGCACCATTGGCGGCCTCCACATGTGCGAGAGCCTCCGGCGCGTCAATGCGCTCTTTCCTGGTGCCCGCGACACCCTCGTCACGGGAGAAGGGGACACGGGTTGGCCCTCGAAGATTGTCTCACTCGGCAATGCGGAATGGGCCCTCTTCGAAAGCTCTTGGATCGACACCACGCACCTCTGGCGTGCCACAACTAACAGTCCAAGGTACCGGACGGCTCACGGGGTTCGTGTGGGCATGTCGATCGACGATTTGCTCCAGCGACAGGAGAGGATGGAGTTCTCCTACCCTGAGGGCTACGTTGTCGCGACTCTTGCGCGGGACAGCGTTTCATTCCTTGTGGATGACCACTCTGCGGCCGAGTTCTGGGCGCGCTTCGACTTTAAGGCTGACTCAGTCGACGCGCTCAAGGTTCTCAGCCATGAAGCCCGGATCACGCACTTGTTCACGGGCGGGTCTTGCAAGCATTGACGTCGTCTCGGTGAGGTAGCCGCCTAACAAGCGCTTGAAGCTGCCGGGCGCTCACAAGTAGGGAGGAATTGCGTTGCCTCGCCGGCGGGTCTTTTTATCTGGGGCTCCGCCGCCTTGCGCCGGCGGGCGTTGCGCCCGCAGCCTTAAGCGCGATCCGTTAGGCCGCGCGCATCTTTGAGGACCTTCTGAGACCCTGGCTTGCGACACTCGCTATCCTGAGCTGCAGGTTCGCATTGCCCACGCTCCATGCTCAGGCCACCTACGGGACGCCGGAAGCCATCGCTCAAGCGGCCCTTCAGGCGGATAGCGTTCACGACTGGCGGTTACTCCTCGCTCTGGCGCACCCCGACGCGCTGCGCGAGTATCGGCATAGCCAAGTCCTCGCCTTCAAAGGGGACGCATTCCGTTTTCTCGGAGCCGACTCCTGTGACGTGAAGGAGCTTCAGGTCTATCAGCGCTTCCTCCTGGACAGCGTTTTTCATGTCCCGACGCCTGACTCACTGTCCCGCCTTGCTCCTGATACGGTCTTCGCTCGGCAGCAAGCGTTCTGGGCTCGTCGTCGGCCTTTGCGCGCCGTACCAGACAGTTTCGCCCCGGCTCGGAAGATTCTAGGCCACGTCCTGGCTAATGACTCAACAGCGTATGTCGTCATAGAGTACACATTCGCTCGGAGGCCATTCTCAGATTGGCCTTTACGCCGCGCCGAAATCATGACCCTTCGCTGGTACCGTGGAAGTTGGCGCACGATGCTCGATCCTAATTTGGGTGAAGAGGCGAGCGGATTCGCGATGATCGGAAGTGGGTGCCAGTGAGAACTGTGCGCAAAGCGCGCGGCCTAACATGCGCTTGAAGCTGCCGGGCGTTCACAAGTAAGGAAGAATTGCGTTGCCTCGCCCACGAGCCTTTTTCTCTGCACCTCCACCTCCTTGCGCCAGCGCCGATTGCGCCCGCAGCTTAAGCGCGATCCGTTAGGCAGCGCCACACCCATGAGCACCCTTCGATCCGTCCCGATTTTGCTAATTGCCGGGGCCGTTGGCGCCTCGGAGATCGGGGCACAGAACCCTGTTCCGAGCGTTGCTCCGTGCCTGCACTACGAACCCCATGTTGTGCGCGTGACGGGGAAGCTCGTTACTGAGCCGCATTACGGGCCGCCCAACTTTGGGGAAACGCCCGACGAGGACAAGAAGTTGGACGTTCCCGTACTGCTCCTCTCCCATGCCGTCGACGTCTGCGGGAACCCAACCAGCGCAACGGACCAAGACACGGTTCGCAATGTTCAGAAGGTTCAGGTCGTTGCGGTCCACCTCAAGGTGAAGACATTCGTCGGCCAGCAGATATCGCTGATCGGGCACCTGTATGAAGCCTTCACCGCGAATCACTACACCAAGGTATTGATCTTCGCAGACTCGATACGCGTAGCCGATCATGCGGACAGGCGGCTCTAGTCGTGCGCCCGCGCCCTGGCGCTGCCTAACCGGCGCTTGAAGCTGCCGGGCGCTCTTGTGGGAAGAATTGCCTTGCCTCGCCGGCGAGCCTTTTTATCTGCGCCTCGACCTCCTTGCGCCAGCGGCGATTGCGCCCGCAGCTTAAGCGCGATCCGTTAGGCAGCAGCACGACCACCATCGGGCGCCATTGACGACACTCCCACCCGGAAGCCCCGGACCGTGGTTGCGGATCTGGACACAGCCGCGCGGTACCGTCCGCCAGCTGCTGGGCCATAGCCCTCTCTACATTGAACTCCTCCTCGTAGCCGGTTCGGGAGTAATCCAGTCCATTGTGCAAGGGATGAGCAACCATGTTGGCGCTCGACTTCCGGGCTTCTTCATCCTACTTGGCACGCTGGTCATTGGCGCCGTCTGGGGCCTCTTCCAACTCCACGTCATCGCAACCCCGTTGTATTACGTGGGGAAGTGGACCGGCGCGCCCGCTCGCTTTGGCGATTTACGCACGGCCCTCGCGTGGGCGGCGATCCCTCAGGTCGCGATCCTTCCGTTCTGGGTGCTGGGGACTCTTGTGTTCGGTCGCTTCTTGTATGTTGAACCGGAACTCGCTCTGCCCCGAATGCCCCTCGCCGTGTTGGCCCAAGGACTCCTGAGCCTGGCAACACTGCTCTGCTTCGGCTGGTCGCTTGTTCTTCAGGTCTTCACCGTTGCTGAGGTGCAGGGAGTCTCAGCCTGGCGAGCGCTCGGGAACCTGATCGCAGCAGTCGGAATGGTTGCAATTAGCGTGACCCTAGTCGTTTTCGTGGTGTTGCTCTCTCTCCGTCACTAGCGTCGGCCTCACCATGCTGCTGCCTAACAAGCGCTTGAAGCTGGCGGGCGCTCACCAGTAGGGAAGAGTTGCGTTGCCTCGCCCGCGAGCCTTTTTGTCTGCGCCTCCATCTCCTTGCGCCTGCGGGTATTGCGCCCGCAGCTTAAGCGCGATCCGTTAGGCGGCAACGCTGTCGCTTGTCGTCGAACATCCGTGGGGGGTGCCAGCTCCCGATGTTTCGCGCCATGAGCATCCTCATCGAGTACCCACTACTTGCGGTCCTTCCGTCAGTCGCGTTCGTCGGCCTGTACCGCGTGACTCGCCGGCCGTTCGTTCTCGTCCTGGGCCTCGCGTGGTTGCTGTACGGCATCTACGAGTATGCAATGCAGGAGCGGATTCTCTGCTCCGGGGAATGCAACATTCGAATCGACCTTCTGGTCATCTACCCCGTTCTGGCCGTGGCGTCGCTAGTCGGTCTGGGCGTAGCTGGGGCGGGGCTGGGGGCCCGGTTTCGTCGACCCGGTCCATGACGCTCGGCGGTGTCCTGAGGTTGCCGCCTAACCTGCGCTTGAAGCTGGCGGCGCGCATAGGATATTGAATGACTGCTCTTTCACCAGCGCCCCGCAGCTTAAGCGCGATCCGTTAGGCGGCGCGCGGCAATTATCCCGTCATACAGGTGACCGGTCTGTGCCGCCTTTGCTGCTCGCGAACTGGCTGATTCGGTCGCTCGTCGCTTTCGAGGCGCCAGGAACTCAGACGGCTCCCGTGCTCGACAGCATCCCAGCGATTTGGCTTCACGGGGATACGCTCTCGGTTCGCCCGCAGAACTTTGCGGTTATCGGGCCGGCACGCTGGCGTTGGGCCAGGCAGTCGGTCGCTCCGAATCGAAACGGAATTGGCGAAGCCTTCGTTGTGGCTTCGCCCTCGGGTGATTCCAAGTTCTTGGTCGTGCCGCTCAGCATACAGTTGTGGCACTTGGACGATTCTGTGTCACAGGCATTCGTCCGCGGCTTGCTGCAAAGTCGGCTAGCAGGCTGGGAGGTCAGCGACGTCGCAACGGCCCGGGCTACCATCCCCTCCTCTGGTGCAATGAAATACCAGTTTCGGTGGACCTCTTCCGACGGCCAAGTCCTCTACCAGTTCGGTTACCTAGTTCCTGGCCGAACTTCGTACCTGCTGTCGACAACAACCGCAAACCGAAGCGAGCCTTCCGCGTTTCGTGAGATGGTTGCGTCATTCAAAACGCTCAATTCGTCTCTCGCTTCGGCTCGTGTTCCCGCCGTCCTCGTGATAGGGAATCCCCGCATCGTGTTTCTCGTCCTGCTAGCGCTGCTTGCAGCGATAGAAACCATCGTCAGGCTGAGCTCTGGGGCCACGACCTCAATCGGCCTCACACTACCCTCTCGCCTCTTGATGTTCGTAGGAGTCCTCGCGTCGGTGTTTCTGCCCCAAACCGATCTCTCTCCAGACGAGGCGTGGGCGCCTGTTTCCTTGGCTGCTGCTTCCGCCCTGGGAGCTATGACGGCTACCCTAGCGATGGCAGCCGGCGTCTCATACGTCGCATACGGACGAGCATCAAACCGAAACTGGAACAAGTTCGCGCGCCTCTTCTGCCTGTTGTCTCTTGTCTTCCCGATATTGGCAGCCATTGGGAACGCAGGTAGGTGAGCAACGCGGCCCCTCATCCCAACAGCGCGCTGCCTAACATGCGCTTGAAGCTGGCGGGCGCTCGCGTGGGAAGAATTGCGTTGCCTTGCTGGCTGGCCTTTTTGTCTGCCGTTCCACCGCCTTGCGCCAGCGAACACTTCGCCCGCAGCTTAAGCGCGATCCGTTAGGCGCCGGCCCGTCGCGCGCTGCCTGAGTCTCTTGAACACGCCTAGGGGCAGGATGCGCAAATGTCGAGACTCAACTGGCGTCGCGCTCTCCTGGGCGGTGTCTTAGCCGCGGTGCTCTGGGGTGTCCTGTATGCGCCTGTGCACCCGCTCGTCGAGGTGCATACCACCCTCGGTCGACCCGTACTTCCAATCACGCCGTTTCGGGGCGCAGCGCTTCTCCTACGTGTCCTTGTCGTCCTTACAGGGTTCGTGCAGGGGATCGCAACGGTGTGCCTCTACGCGGCCATTCGCCCGCGCTTCGGTGCAGGCCCGAGTACCGCGGCCATCGCTGCGTTGAGTGTCTGGTTTCTGACCAGTTGGATGCATCTGGTGTGGGCTGTGTTCACGGCTGTCCCAATCGCCGACGCGCTGGTGCCCCTTGTGGTCAATCTGCCGCTGGTGGTGCTCTCGGGGCTGGCGGGAGCATGGTTTTATAGAGAATGACCCGAGCCTGTGTCGGCTTTGGCCGGCGCCTAACAAGCGCTTGAAGCTGTCGGGCGCTCGCAAGTAGGGAGGAATTGCGTTGCCTCGCTGGCGAGCGTTTTTGTCTGCCGCTCCATCGCCTTGCGCCTACGGGCGTTGCGCCCGCAGCTTAAGCGCGATCCGTAGGCGGCGGCATCAGGCACATCGGCCCGAGGGCGCGACCTTGAGATTCTGGCATTCGCTCTTGTCGACGGCTGCAGAGTTAGGGTTACTCGTCCTGCTAGCATCATGTGCTGGGAGGCCGCACCCCGCCGCGGGCCTCGAGCCACTGCTCGGTTACGAGCAACAACCTGACTCCTGCGCTGCCAGCCCCGTACCGTCCCAATTTCCCGCTGTTGGCGACGTGGTCGACACCGGCGCCCTGCGACAGCGCCTGGCTTCAGCCTTAACACAGGGAGCTCCTCTTACCGCCACAATGGAGTTTGCGTCGGATGGCAGCGTCCGCCGCCTTGCGGTGCTGAGTGCCGTCACCGACTCGCAAACGATCGCGGTGTTGACCGCCGCGGTCGCGAGCAGTCTTCGGCCGCAGCCTCCCGCGTCAGCGTGGACCATTCGTCTGAGGATTCCCCCCGACGGTGCCGCGACCCGCGTGGAGCGGTCGGAATTCTGCCCCCCAGTGCCCCTGGAGAGCCCCGGCCCTCAACTTGGTCGGGCGATCGCTCCCATGACCCTGGATCAGATCGAGGAACTCAGGCGTGCCGGGCCGTTTCGGATTCGACTCTTGGTCGACAGGACCGGCGTGGTCATGCAAGCAAACCTAGTGCAAAGCTCGGGGAGTTCGTTCCAAGACCAGTTCGCCTTGGATCGAGCCCGCCAGCGGCGGTTTCGGCCTGCGGTCCTGGATGGCGTGCCCGTGCCCGCGTGGTACGAAGTCCGATCGCGCCGCTGAGCCCGGGTCTGGAAATCGCGAGCCGCCGCCTAACATGCGCTTGAAGCTGCCGGGCGCTCACCAGTAGGGGAGAATTGCGTTGCCTCGCTGTGGAGCCTCTTTGTCTGCGGCTCCGCCTCCTTGCGCCGGCGGGCATTGCGCCCGCAGCTTAAGCGCGATCCGTTAGGCAGCCACTCTTCATGCAAATCAATTCTCGGAACAGGTCTCTGCTTCTCGGCGCGGGCATTTTCTTAGCCTCTGGCCTCGGCTGCTCAAACGGATTACCAAGCGGACCTCCGCCGTTCCTTGGAAGCTGGCGGAGTGTGCTTTCGACGGATACGGTCACTCTCCAGTTTCTGAGCGATAAGAGCGTCACAATTCACGTAATCAGCCCACAGGTCGACTATACGCTAGCAGCCAGCTGGCGTTGGCTAGACTCAAATCACGTCCGGATCACTGCTCCAGCAGGCCTGCCTGACGTCTTCCTGCCGAAGCAGGCGAACCTGCGTTTCACGGTTACGAGGGACGCGCTCACGTTTTCGGGCGATCCCGCGCAATCGGTGACATACCACCGAATGTCCCAATGACTCGTTCGTCAAGGAAGCCATTGTGTCGTGCCCGGACAGGCACGGGACTTCGTCCATCACCAGTTGCGCTGACGGGGCGGTCGCCCGCAGCTTAAGCGCGATCCGTTAGACGGCAGCACCCTCTGGCATTAGATTGGTTCCGGCTATGAACTTCAAGATCGAGATCGAGCGGGAGGATGACGGTCGCTGGATTGCCGAAGTCCCCGATCTTCCGGGTGTCCTGACGTATGGGAAAAGCAGGGACGAGGCGATGGCTCACGTTCAGGCGCTCGCGCTCCGAGTGCTCGCCGACCGTCTCGACCATGCCGAAGCTGCCGCGGACCCCCTCAGTGTGACTTTCAAAGCGGCGTGACAGCGTGGCACGCGACCAAAGCGCGGCGCGTGCTCGCAGCGTTGCTTCGTATCGGCTGGACCATCAAACGAGAAGCGGGCTCACATCGCACGTTAGCACGCGAGGGCTGGCCCAACTATGCCTTCGCGTTTCATGACAACGAGGAGCTGGGGCCCAAGATGCTGTCGCGAATCGCGAAGCATACCGGCCTGACGCCTGATGATCTCTGAACACACTGCCGTCTAGCCAGCGCTTGAAGCTGCCGGGGCCGGCTTTAGAAGGAAGCATGCGTTTGTGCGCCAACGAGCTCGTACCGCAGGGCGGGGCGCTTGCGCCCGCCGGCGCTCGCCCCGCAGCTTAAGCGCGGTCCGTTAGGCGGCGCGATGAGTCAACGTCAACTTGCAAGCGTCCTGTTCGCCGTTCTCGGCGCGTTCATCGCCATCACTGGGATTCCAGAGATCGGCGTGTCGATTGGCATATTGGCGGCAGGTGTTCAGGCCGCTCCCATCCCTTACGCGATCGCACTCCTAATCGGCACGATCATTGCCTTTATTCTGGGGATAGCGCTGGTGCTTAGCCGCGTTCGCCTCGCTGAACGTCTAGCCGTTACGCAACTTGTCTTGGGTATCGGTTTGTTCGTCGGAGCACGAGGGGTTGCACGCTTCTGGGCGGCTGTGCGATCAGCAGGTTCTTCCTCTTCCAATGAACGCGCCGCCTAACATGCGCTTGAAGCTGGCGGGCGCTCTTATGGGAAGAATTGCGTTGCCTCGCCGGCCAGCCTTTTTGTCTGCGGCTCCACCGCCTTGCGCCCCCGGGCATTGCGCCCGCAGCTTAAGCGCGATCCGTTAGGCGGCGTCGTCCCCAAGGCTATCCCTCTTGATACTCACTTGAAACGTCCGGGCTCCGTTACAGCAGCAGCTCACGACCTCAACGGAAGGAGCCCGGCATGTTCCATCCCATCCAACGCCCCGCACCGGCGACCGCCAACCTTTGTCCACTGAGACTGTGCCTTCGGGCCATACTCCTGGTCACCCTGTTCGTCGCGCGCCTTCAAGCGCAGGGGTCTTCTTCCGGCGCCAACCTCGGGGTCGCATTCCCCAAGGATACTATTGCCCTTGAGACCACTTTTCGCCTAGCGTGCAGTATCGGTCACACCGGAGTGTGCCTCGAGGGTGCGCTCGGCTTCGACTGGGGACGTCCTTTCACAGCCGTATACGACTTGGCGGACCTCGACATCGGGTTGGCGGTCGCACGCGGCGCAGAGCGCCCGACCGCGCTGCTGCTCCGTGGCGGGGTAAGCTCCTGGACGAGGAACGACCACACTTCCGAGGGGGGCGTCAATGCTGGGATCGCGGTGCGTCACCTTATGCGGTCGGGTGTCGGTTGGCGGGTGGCGGCTTGGAATCTGGCGGATGGCTAGACTGATGCCGCCGCCTAACATGCGCTTGCAGCTGACGGCGCCGACTGTTAAGGAATAGTTATGTTCGTGAACAACAACCCTGCGCGCCGCAGCTGAAGCGCGAGCCGTTAGGCCGATGGCGCGCCCACACCTATTCGCCTGTTTTATCGCGATCGGACTCTCCATGGCCCCAGCACTGCCGGCCCTGGGGCAGGCGCAGCCTCTCCTATCGGACAGTGCACTCATACGCTATCTCCGCCGCACGGATCACTTCTTTAGTCTCTTAGCGCACTGTAGGGATGTGAAACTCGCGCGCGCCAAGGAACGAGTAGCGACAGCGCACGGAGACACCATCGTTCAAGATGGTTTCACATACACAGCCCTTTGCCAACTCCCAAGGGAGCAAGACAGTGATTGTCTGTATCAGGTGGAGGTTTCCGGAACACTCGATACACCGGAGGCGGCCCACATTCGGCGATTCCGGTGGGACCTCCTCTGCGGTGGATAGCGAACATGAAAGCGCGCCACGGCCTAACAAGCGCTTGGAGCTGACGGGCGCTCGTGTGGGAAGAATTGCGTTCCCTCGCTGGCCGGCCTTTTTGTCTCCGGCTCAATCGCCTTGCGCCAGCGGGCATTGCGCCCGCAGCTTAAGCGCGATCCGTTAGGCGGCACTCACACGCTGCAGATGCTCAACAGCTCTCTGATCCTCATCAAACCTTCTGGTGCCCATGCAGACCCCGAGTGCGACGATCCGAGCGCTGTTCGACGCCTTTGATAGGCGAGACTGGGCGGCTGCGGCGGCGCTCGCCGATCCTCAGTCCCTTGAAGCGTGGCATCAGGATGAGCGCGCGGAGCTCGCCAACCTTCTCGCACCGCTGGGTACCGAAGACCCAAAGGGCACAGATGTATCGGTCGTGAACGACATTCTGGTCCAAAATGCCAACGTGGAGCTTCGGCTCCCAGCTACGTCGCTCAAGACAATCGGCCAAATCGGTTCACTATCCGCGCGGGACTTCCTTGTTCGGTCGTGGGAGACACTCGATGAGATGTTTGGGCGTGCGGAGCCAAAGACGCCTCCTTTCGAGATTACGGGGGAAACACCCCAGAATGACGGAAGCGTCCGCGTTCACTACCGTGGTTACCTCGGTATGGGGGGAGGGATGCCCGACGCGCTGGAGATGCGTCGGGGGCCGGATGGCTGGCGATATGTCCATATCCCGGACCTCACGGTGCCAAATTTCGCCATCCTCTTGGTATGGAGGGGCGTTAGCCGTTGAGTGCCGCCTAACATGCGCTTGAAGCTGCCGGGCGCTCACAAGTAGGGAGGAATTGCGTTGCCTCGCTGGCTAGCCTTTTTGTCTGCGGCTCCAGCTCCGTGCGCCCGCCGCCATTGCGCCCGCGGCTTACGCGCGATCCGTTAAGCTGCTGCAATCGCCGCGTTTTGCAAGCTGCAATCGCCGCGTTTTGCAATCTTGATTGCGATCAAGTGCCATTGGGGGAACGACCCGCCATGAAAGCCGCGGTACTACACTCGCTTGGTGAACCGCCTCGTTTTGAGGACTTCCGCGATCCCTACCCACGTTCGGACGAAGTGAAGGTGCTGGTCAAAGCTGCATCGCTGAAGAACATCGATAAGGAGATGGCAAGGGGTTCCCACTACGATCGCTACGCCGAATTACCGGTCGTGTGCGGTATTGACGGGGTCGGCATCCTGGACGATGGGACGCGAGCATTTTGCGGCGGGCCTCGGGCGCCTTTCGGGATGATGGCGGAGCACACTGTCGTGTCCCGGGCTTGGTGTTTGCCAATTCCTGATGCGGTCGATGATGTCACCGCCGCTGCCCTACCGAATCCAGCGCTATCGTCGTGGCTTCCGCTCGTCTGGCGCGTACAACTCAAGCCCGGAGAGACGGTCCTGATTCTCGGCGCGACCGGCGTCGCTGGCAAACTCGCCATCCAGATCGCCAAGCACTTGGGTGCCGGACGCGTAGTTGCCGCCGGACGCAACAAGCGTGTTTTGGAGACGCTGCCTGATCTTGGCGCGGATGCGATCATTCCCCTTAACCAACCAGAACAAGGGTTGACGGCGGCCTTTCTCGAAGAAGCTCGTCGCGGGCATTTCGACATCATTCTTGACTATCTATGGGGCCACCCGACCGAAGTTCTCCTCGATGCGCTCACCGGGCATGACTTGAGGGCTGAGTCCACTAGGAGCCGTCTTGTTGAGATCGGCGAAATGGCTGGCCCGACCATCTCACTCTCAGCCGCTGCATTGCGCAGCTCGGGGCTCGAGCTCTACGGGAGCGGCGGCGGTGGCAGCATGCCACACACGGCCATCATCGACGCCTTCCCGCAGCTCTGGGCGCTGGCCGCTGATGGCACACTCCACATCGATACCGAGCCCGTAGCGCTCGCCGACGTGGAACACGGATGGCAACGGGAAGACGTACGCGGCCGGAGGATCGTCCTTATCCCGTAGCGGAGCGCCGGAAGGCCTGGCGGCGAACCGCGTGTGGGAACGAAAGCATCTCCCTGGCGAACCCCGTCACCCGCGCATTGGGGCTCGGTGGACACCCATTTCGATAGTGCGTCGCTTGCTGCCTGGAACAGGGTAATGCCGCCCGCCGCCCAGCGGCAGCGGCCTAACTAGCGGTTGAAGCTGACGCCGCCCGGTCTTGGCAGAATTCCATTTGTGCGCCAACGTATGAACGTGCTCCACACATCAGGTCGTCTCGCCCGCTGGCCGAGGCGCCGCAGATTAACCGCGATCCGTTAGGCGACGCGCCAGCGTTTGCCCACGCGTCTTCCTTGTTCCGTCGGAGCCCCATGCGATGAGTGAGATTAAGGGCTTTGCGAGGCTAAGGATTCATCCCGGCAAGCTCCAAGAGTTCAGGGAACTCCAGGCTAAGTGTATGGCGGTGGTCCGGGCCAAGGACACCGGCACATTGCAGTACGACGTGTTCTTCAACGATGACTCGTCAGAGTGCATCGTCTATGAGCGCTATCGCGACTCGGGCTCATTGCTGGAGCATTTCTCGAATCTCGGCCCTCTGATGACCGCGCTTTTCCAGGTCTGTTCCGCCTCTGGCGAGATCCTGGGGATACCAAGCCCCCAGTTGAGGAAGGTCCTCGAAGGCAGCCCCGTGCGTATCTACACGCCGTACCAATCGTTGTAATTCGGGTTCTGCCGGCGGATCCGAGGGCGCGCCGCCTAACAAGCGCTTGAAGCTGGCGGCGCGCGTAGATTAAGGAATGAATCTTTTTTCAGCGCGCCGCAGCTTAAGCGCGATCCGTTAGGCGAACGATCCGTCATCACTTATATTCCTGCGATATGACCAAAGTCGAGAAGCTCGAAGGCGAGATCCGTAGCCTGACGGCCAAGGAGCTGGCGACCTTCCGGGAGTGGTTTGCTTCCTTCGATGCTGCCGCGTGGGACGCGCAGCTGGAGGCAGACGCGAAAGCCGGTAAGCAGGACGCCCTGGCGGAGGCTGCCCTAGCGGACCATCGTGCGGGTCGCTCTCGGAAGCTTTGAATCACTACGCAGCGCCCAGTTTTCTGGCGGTGCTACCGTGAACTGCCAGAGCCCGTTCGCATTCTGGCCGACAAGCAGTTTGAGCTCCTCAAAGCAGATCCCCGAATCCTTCGCTACACTTCAAACGCGTGGGGCGTTTCCACTCGGTCCGTGTCGGCGCACACTATCGCGCCTTAGCTGTGGACGCGCCGGATGGCGTGCTCTGGTTCTGGATTGGCACGCATGCCGATTACGATCCCATCGTCGCCTAACCTGCGCTTGAAGCTGCCGGGCGCTCCCAAGTAAGGAAGAATTGCGTTGCCTCGCCGGCCAGCCTTTTTGTCTGCCGCTCCACCGCCTTGCGCCCGCGGGCGTTGCGCCCGCAGCTTAGCGCGATCCGTTAGGCCGCAGTAGCCCATCGGTAGGAGAGCGATCATGAGAAGAGCGCTAGCCTTCTTCATCATCATACTGGGCCTCGGCGCTACCCTGCGGGCCCAGTCCGATACGGCTTCACGCCGCCAGGCACTCCTAGCGCGCGCGAAGGCGCTCGAGCTCAGCACCCCTTACGTGCCACCCCCTGGCGACCCTCTCGAGCATCACACGGCTGGATACGCCAAGATCATGTGTTCGGCTGTGTTCATCACCGGTCTCGATCCCGACTTCGCGGCCGAGAACATCGGGTACACTACAAGCCCTTACGCTGAGCGTGCGAAGGTAGCGAAGCCCGTGATCGATCGTGCCCACAAAGCGGTGCATATCATGCTCCCGAATGGCGTGACGCGCACGGCAAAGTACTTCGGCGACCAGGGCTGCGTGACGCTGCCAGTAGGCAAGGACTCGGTGAATTTCACGCCGACCAAGGTCATGAGTCAGCTGCCGGACCCCTCGACTGAGCCGTGGCCCATGGGCGATGTCCTGCCCAGAGACCCGCTACCAAAGGAGATCGATACCGCCAACGTCAAACACGCCATCGAC
>WNFO01003318.1_pt1 | contig 13599 bp, 12 predicted proteins | sample 5400251 | NCBI WGS metagenome assembly WNFO01 (sample SAMN13153354, study PRJNA577476) | soil metagenome | isolation source: 100 cm saprolite under Madrone tree | place: USA:California | collected 2016-06-14 | reverse complement strand
TTTCAAGTTGACTCTCGGCGCGTTCACGAACCTCGCGCTCCGTTCGTACTTCGCCGACGAGATCCTCCACGTGCAGCGCTAGCTCCTCCTGTCGAGCTCGATGTGCACGAATGTCCTCGCTACACTCCTCGTAAAGCTTGGTCACTTCCTGCAACTCGCCCTTGAGGTGCGCTGCTTTCTGCTAGGACGTCAATGGAGGTATTGGATTTACAGTAAAGCCACATGCCTCTTTCAAAGCTGCGGTAAGCGCTTCCAACCGTTCACGCTCGACCATTTCGTCTTCACGCGCACGATCGTTTATCCTCTTCAGCTCTTCTGCATCTTCTTCGAGTTCGTAGATGCGGTGACCAAGCTGCTCTATCTCGCGATTTGCAAGGGCAATCTCCTCATCTTTTTCCTCGGCTTCCCGTTCTAGATGGGCGAGTGCTGCTTCGAATTTGTCGTGAAGTGCGTTAGTGTTGGATTCTAGCTCTGCGATCTGCATGCGGAGCTCTTCTGACTCGACGTCGCGTTCTGCAAGAGCCTGCAGGGAAATCAGAGGACTATCCCGGGAGTTACAGAAGACAAAACTCACGTCACGCAGCTCCTCAATTTGTGTTTTGGCTTCGTCAACTTCACCTTTCCACTCACCCTCAGCATCATCGAGGATAGAGCGGTGCTCGCTGATGAGCTCAGTAATCTCCTGGCTCTTGAAATTAAGCTCGTCATCCTTCTGTTGAAGTTCAATATTTGCGGCGGCAAGCTTGTCACGGAGCACGTTGAGGTCGTCCTCGATCGCTTCGCGGGACTCGCGCTCTTCCAGGATCATGGCACGGCTTTGACTACGTTCAATGGTTTCCGCATCCCGGCGGTGCTCCATGTCCTCAATTTGCAAAAGTAGGGCCTCATTACGGTCCAAAATTTCTTCCTTCTCGTCCTCGTGCCGAGCAAGAGCATCGGCATGTTCATCAAGTGCAGCTTTGAGGTCCCTAATCTCCTCCTGAAGCGCGCCAATATGCCGGCGGCCGCTACTGCCGCCGGTGTCCTCGTCGTGTTGCTCGACAATGTCTTTGAGCCGTTCTAGTTCGTCCATGTTCTCTTCGAGAAGATGGCGCACGTTCTCAAGCTCATCCTCAAGCTCTGCATTCCGTTCCTCTGCCTCACGAAGGGCTGCATCATCTTGGCCTGACTCACTGGTGAGACGACGGCGCAGCTCTCGGATTTCATGTTCGCGTTTCTCGAGCAAAGCTTCTAGCTCACGCTCACGTGACGACCGTGCTGCGTCCCCGCGTTGTATACGCTGCAGCTCATTCTCAAGTTCGAGAACGAGCTTCCGAACCTTCTTGAGTTCCATGCCGCGTTGTTGAACCTCGATTTTGAGGTTGATGTTTTGTTTGAGTGCGGCTTCTACCTGGTCTGGAGCCAGTTGAGCGAGACGCTCCTCTAAGAAATGAACTTTGAGCTTTATGTTGAAGTTTTCCTTCTTGAGGTTGTCGATGTGCTGCATGAAAAGTGGTTATCGAAATCAACACGTGTCATAAGAGACGAGAGGGGGCACGAACCTTCTCCTGGTCTCGAAGAGTGAGGTTGTTCCCCTTTGGGTTCGTGGCATTCGACTTGGAACGCTTTCCCCTTGTGTTTAGAGGAGTCCCGAGGTCACCCTCCCAGTTGTTCTCCTTCTGTGAGGCATTGAGGGCATCGGATTCTGGGTCATCGTCCTCCTCACGACCGATGTGTCTCCTTAGCGCAACTGGGGTGAGCTCATCACCCTTACGTCGTATGGGTGCATGAGGGGGCGATGGAGTGGATATGGGGGCAGATGAAGGGGCTGTGGTGTTCGAGGAGACGGAAGATACCCTGAGGGACTTGGAAGGTGTTGGAACCGCAGAGATGAGAGAGCCGAGGGAAAGATCTGGAGTCCCCAGGGACTGAAAGGACGAGTCGGCCTGTTGGTTGAGTGCAGCAGACATCCTGTTCAACTGAACACGTCCCTTGCCTTGACCGACCCTCTTTAACCGGCCCATTCCGGCCCGGGAATTTCCACTCTCTCCCAACGACCACGGCCATGAAGATATACTCTCTCGCAGTCGTTCTCGCTCCCCCATCCGCTCCAACTGCAACTCTATGTCAGGCATCCGACCTTTCCTCCTTTTCTTTCTATCAAAAGGGTTCCGTCGGTGAATTCATGTCGTTTTTCACCAAGACTGTCGCAGAACGCACAGCTCAGGGTGCGCGTCAGAGTGTTCAAGAGAACAACTATACGGCCCACGTATACAATAGGGGAGGTGCAGAGCAACTCGCAGGTCGGCTTTTCTCTTCACTGCCATGTGCAAAGGAACTTGGCTGATCTCTACTGTAGCCGTCATTATCACCGACCAGGAGTACCCTGTCCGACCGGCCTTCTCCCTTCTCACCAAGCTCCTTGACGATTTCACAGCAAAGATTCCACAGTCCTCCTTCTCCAATCCATCCTCAATCTCATTCCCGGAGATCAATACTTACCTTCAGAAGTACCAAGACCCACGACATGCAGATAATATTATGCGTGTCCAACAAGAGCTTGATGAAACCAAGATCGTCCTGGTTCGCAATCATCTCCCTCGTCAACCGTTTGTTGGTTCATGTGTTATTGCAGCACAAAACGATTGAATCTGTGCTCCAACGCGGCGAGAAGCTAGACAATCTCGTCGAACGTTCGACTGCGCTTTCTGCGCAAAGCAAGATGTTTTACAAGACGGCTAAGAAGGTATATCTATCTCTCTTTTTTCTATCTTCGATGGCCGACCTCGCATCTTTATAGCAAAACTCTTGCTGTACCGTCATGTGAGGCGCTTGACAGGAAATACGCGCTCTATCTTACTTTTCACGTGTATAAATACCCGGTGGACAATTTGCAAATATTCGACTAATTCGCCCCGGCGGAATTGCGTTTAGCTTCATAATTTAGGCCAACACTGGCAGAACCGTGACGGTACCTGTGGCTTATCTCCGAGTCAGTCTCGATAACTGGTTCTGCAAATCACGGGCATCCCCGGTCCAGCGCTTAACCCTCTGATATATTTGTCTCCTTTGTCTTTGCTCTAGATAATGAGCTCAGCACAACCCGATTGGTGGCTTAAAAACAATTCCCGCATCGTTCTACTCACCCTGGAGATCGGGCTCAGCTTGAGTCAAGTAATACCGATACTTGATTGTGCTTATCCGTCATACTGGCCAGAAATCAGAAATTGTCCAATGTCCTCTTGTGTCTCCCACACCCTGTAATACTTGGTCTGCATGACAACGGTCAACTAGTTAATTTGGGTGACCGCTGTTATTGCTACTCAAGATGCCAAATATGGTTCGTCGATTTCATGACTCCCCTCGGACCACGGAAGCACCTCAGGTTTCAATTCACAGATGGTACTCGTTCCTGTTATGGCAAGTTTGCGCTTTACGAGAGTATCATTTAAAACACAAGATAAACCCAGGCACGACGAAGTGCTTCTGCTTCATGGGAGGACATAAACCGCCCCAGACCTGACCCGATATCATTTCCGATTGGAGCCAACCATTTCCTCTCTTCTTCGTATTCTTTCATTTCCATCCAATCATCCTTCCAATGTTCAAACATCCTTCGCAACCTCAATTTGGCCGGTCGCCCCGTCGAACCCGCCTGTGGGGCTTCTATCTCCGTGCGTCGTTTCTAATTCTATGACGGCAGGTTCAAGAACGGTTTCGTGAGACGGAAATAGCTTTGAGAGTGTGAAATAGACAAGCGATGCTAGAGCGAACTGTTCCACTAGGTCTAAGCCCTTATTGAATCTTCAAGGAGGTAAACGCACCCCTAGCATGTATGCGATATCAAATAGGTGTGGGCCAGCGCCCACGTTGGCACTCGCTTTGATACTATCTATGAGACCTGGGAAAGCGGGTGGCACGGACACTACCATGGCAGAGACAGCGCGCCAGTTCTGCGAAACGTTTTCAGAGAAATAGAACATATCCACGTCGGAGGGGCTCACTATTCCATGGGTGTACCTATACCTTCCACGAGGTCGATACATCGAAGGGACGTCGACCCGGGTGCGGTGTACAAGCCAGTACTGAGTGGAATCAGGCTCGAACCATACTGATGAACCGGATGTGGAGCGGGCATACATCGGTGACAATAATTCCTGTCATAGGCGCTAGGAAGACGGTGTAGCCATTCACAAAAGACAGATATCCTGGTGCACTGTCAATGGAGGTGGTGAGGAAGTGTATGTCGTTCTGGTGATGCCAGCGGTCCCCACCTAGCGAGTACCTTCCATGGACAAAGCGCCCAACCACCGAGGAAGGCGCAAATAACCTGCCCACGTCGAATGTTGATATAGCGGGGATACATCGCAGCTATTTCATTCCCAGCGTCCAATGAATTAACTGAGATGTTCGCGGCGAGCGTAGAGAGAAGGAATGTGAGGGATGTAAAGAATGCGCAAGCGCGATTGTCCCAGTGGTCAATGAGCTTGAGTGGGTCCCAGAGAACTTGGCCGTAAAGGGAGACACCTGCGTTTGTTACCGCAATACCGACGAAGCTGACCAACGTAAATCCAATAGGAATTACTAGGAGTTGAATATATTGACTGAGAACTGATATGAGCTTTGTTTGTAGTATCAAAAGTTAGTTGCACCCACACCCTTTCATTTTTCGCATATCTCTGAGACGGTTGTCAGATAGATGGAGGGGATTGTATAGGATACGATTACCTACGGTAAAATTCGACATGTTGAGACCTGCAGTTGCAAAAAGTCCAAGCGCGCTGTTGAAAGCACTCACTCGGGTCCACCGCAGCTCGTCTCCACTTAGGGTATTTTTTGGTGAGATGAGATATCTACTTGGGGGAACTTTCACAAATGCCCATATGAGAAGAGCTAACCACGTTGGTGGTACTATAATTGACTTTGCCAAGAAGAGATACCGTATCTTCTGAGGCGAGACGAACATGAAAGGGAACTGAATTGACCAATAGATAAAGTAGCAAAGCAGTCCTGAGGACATGAACGTTGTTGAAACTGCAAAAGGCGACTATCCATACCAGAGGAAGTTATGCTCGCATTAGCGGGGAGGTGGTTCGGGAGATGGGCGATGGAGGGCCAAACGGCCTTCAGCATCTGCGTGAACAGAGGTCGAGTAGTCAACAAATGGTGCCATTGGGCCAACGGATATCATACCTGATAAACGCATTTAGAACCGATGACAGTCTGGACACCGAACCAGAACATGGAGAGGACAATGAGGCTGATGACACTGAAATAGCTAAGCCAGAATCCGAATGACGAGCGACCGATAATAGAAATGGGCACGCGGAGCCGTGCACCGATGGTGCCAGTCAGCACTATGACAACCGCAATGGAAAGATGCCCAAGGGAAATAGCTAGCAGTGCCTCTTGCCTACAGGCTATCGATTAGACATGGAGACCAACAAAACAATGACATAATATAGTCTGTACCAGGACAACCCTATTGCAAGCATTGATGATCCAAGTTGCCACACAGTAACATTGAGGGAACATGAAATCCAGAAGGTTACATAGTTGAGCATTGTCCATGTCTGTTTGTGCGGAGGTACGGGGTCCATATCCTTATTACTCCAGGAGCTATTTTCAGCAAAGGTCGAGGCCTCTGGTTCGAGAATCCATGTAGATGGACGAGTGAGTTCTCGAAGACGGGATTTGAAAAATATTCGGCCCATGGCAGGTGTGTCGTAGTAGAGTGACAACAGTACGTGGGTGCTGGGAAAAACACTTGGAGTTCATATGGGGTTTAAAAGGGGTGCAAAGCGGACATGTCCCTCGCTAATCCCTCGCTAATCATCCGAGCCAAAAGGCAAACGTCAACGTTATATAGCAGATGAAGATAGTGGCGCTGCAACTTACTCTCAATTGCAGTAATATTTGATACACAGTATCTAGTACCTTCTATCATCACTTTCCAGGTATTTTTTTAAACAGAAATGTGGTGAAAGCGAAAAAATGTGAGTCTAAACGGCCTGTCACACGATGCGATGTCGGGGTTGGTTTGATTGGCCGGTTTACAACGGCGAGACTTTCGTTCCTCGAAAATTACATCACCTGTAACTATCTGATAATCAGTAATCAGCCCTTCGCTTCCGAACCGAATAGAAGACGAAACAGAGCAATAACATTGATGATGTTGGTGCATCCTACCACTTTCAGTTCCTCTACAAGCGCACGTTTTGTTAATTTTGTGGAACCGAGAAGAAGGAATGGCCATCCGTGTGAGGGGTTGGAAAAGTCATCGACCAATGCGCACTGCAGCATTATAATCCTTCTGTTCAGAGTTTTACGGTGAAACCGTAGTCCGTCACGGTCCTGCATGATCGCAAGTAACCACCATAATCAGTCTCTAGACAAGGAGCTCAAAGATCCGCTTTGGCGTCAACGAGCTGAGCATACTGATTCCATAAATATTCGCAAGCCGTAACTAGTGTACGTATTTCCTGCCATGTTTCATAATATAAATTTGCAGATAGGTTAACACCATCACGCTGATATAGGATGCAGTTACCAACAGGCAGGCTTCTTACACAGCGGTTTTGCACACAGACGCGATCTCAGCGAAAAGAGCTTTGGAGATTTGGATTCGAGCCAGTACGATAAATCAAGTATGAGGCAGACGTAGAGTGAGAGAAGGGATAAACGAGCCATATATGCCTGAGTTGAGACGCGAAATATCCAGAGTTATGAGATACGAAACATCAACGGCACTTTCCGATTCTGCTGTACAGCTCTGTCAGCCACAGTGCCTCAGGTCGGTTGACAATAATCCGTCAGCACACACACAAAACTCGCCCTGCGCACCATGGTATGTGCCTTCAAGATGTTCTGGTCTCCGAGTTCATAATGACTCCTTTGTAGCCTAAGGAGATCCGTGACATCAAGCAATTCATTGACATCGCGCGACGGAAAGACGCCCGTTGTGCGTTCACCCCTTCATTTATTCGCCAGTAGTCGTAACAAACATACACACAGCGGCACGCATCAAGAAGATCGCACCTGCAACACCTGGCGCGAAGGAGCGCACAAAGTTCAAAATTCGGTGTTCACGATATCTTTACACCCTTGCGCTTGATGATCCGGAGAAGGCCGAGAAACTCAAGCAGTCTCTTCCACCAGGTGAGCCAGGCTCCTTTGTGTTACTCCCGTCACCCTCTATCTATCTAATTTGAATTGCACCGAAGGTCTTGCCATTGAAGAAGTGAAGAAACAGACCAAGAAGAAGTAAACCTTCTTGTCGTACTATTGATAGAGGTACCATCGCTACACATGGCCGTGGGTCCGTGTATGTTCATAGCCATAAAATCATGATGCACATGTGCATAGGATATACAAGCCATGTCTCCCCTCAGGTTGTGCAATTACGTCTGTGCATGATCATCCAGTCGTTTGCACGTATTTTTGCAAGATACTGTCATACACTACTAATAGCACACATCCGCCGAGTAGACCCATCGTTGTGCCTCGCAAGACCCTGCTCAAGTTCTTGCCTCGTAGACTTCGTGACGGCACGTTCCTTTCCCTTAACCCGACTTCAATATCTACCTCGGTTGAGCTGGTGAAGTCGAGATGATGGAGTACAGCGTCCATCAGTGTCCCTCCATCTAGTCGCGGAAGCGGAAGAGCATTGAGTAAAAATAACGAAAGTGTCAATGTCCGTGTGTATCTGCTCACACGATCTTAGCCGCGTATAGGTGGCAGGTGACATTAGCGACGCACGCACATTATAATCTCTGTGACAAGGCTTGGGAACCAGTAGGGAAAAATCGGCCACCGAGGTCGCCACCGAGTAACGCTCACTAAATCCGCAATCAGTATATAACTAATCAGGCTATGCAACTACTATGGATCATACCATCATCGTAGATCTCTTCAGGTTGACCCCGCCACAGAACGACGCGCGTAGAGCCCTCATTATCAACAGACTGTACACCAATGCGCAAAAATTGCTCGCCCCTGCGCAGGCGCACGCATGTCTGCCCATCTGCACACGACCGCTCACAACGTGGGGCGACGATTTCAGTGGGTACAAGTAATCCTGAAGCTTCAACACATCGCGGTGTTTCCTCGCCTCGAAGCGGTATCAGACATGCTTCGGAGCTGGGTCCGGGCGGTGGGGTTGCACAACAACCATACGGATGATCTATGTGTGCAATACATCATCAGCAAGAAGCATGATAATCTTGGTGAAGCATCTCACTATGAAACCACTCAGTATCCAGGCACCAGGCCGGTTCTTTTGAAGCGGGTGAGCGCGGAGCTGTCAGATAGTCTCTCCACGTATCCTTCTGAGCATTGGAAAGCAGGAAGTCGTCGAGTGCGGTGAGCAGCGTGCCAGGAGGAAGATGGGATGCCAACGGCGAACCAGGAATAACGGATGCTACCAACAAGCCATCTGAGGAAATATCCGAATACCCGAGGAGGAAAAACGGGCGCCCGAGCGGGAGTAGGAGGACAAGGTACAGTAGCGCACTGAAGAATGGACCGGCAGCTGCAATACGGGCACGAACGCGTGGTGCCAGTGCGGTAAGTGCGTGAATGGGGAACGCGACGAAAGCAGCAGGCAGTAGGAGCGTTAAGGATACGCCGAGAGACTGCAGTGGTACTCCGTCCCTGTCGGGGACATCAGTGATTGGGGAAGGGAGAGGCAGGGTATTCTGAACGAACAGTGCGGCAGAAAGCGCATGCCCTGCTTCGTGTATAGCTTGCGAGAAGAACAGTGCGCCTATGAGCAGAGGAAAATGTGAGAGAGGAAGGGTGATTCCAGGGATCTGAGTTGGTGGGTGAGTACGAATATTCGCCGTTGAAATGGGAAGGGCATAAACAAATAGGACGTACATACCAGTAATTGTACAGGTATGTCTGTTGATGTACGCTGTGTGGGCGTAAGTGATGCGTAGGTACTGTCATATTCCCGTTTTACGCGCGGAGGTACACCCGCAGACCGTGGTACTAAATCCGCTACCGATCTTCGTGCAAGTTGCACGAATGTCCACACTAGCACGGCCAAAGCGATGACCATGCCCAACAGGGCGATAACGATGCCCGAATCAAATACCACTCGCAAAGTTGTGGCAACACGGGAGATGCGATTTCGAGAGAACCACTGAGCCAAGATGTCATGGCCGAAATTGAATGTTGCGCTCTCGATGCGTAGGTAGGGACCCGTGAGGGTGACTGTTGTGGATGCTCGCCTCCGGGTGGTCAATGATGTTGGTAAGAGGTTGCGAGATCTGTTCGCGGGGACGTAGAAGCGGTGAATGAGGTGTATTGATGACCACAAACCGAAAAAGAGGAGAAAGAAGGTAAACGCGGTCATGGTTGCGGCCAGTTACAGTACATCTCGCCTTATGTAAGCGGATCTTACTTCCTCGGATAACGATACTAATCTAATGCCATGCCACCAGTTGTCGGATCTTGGCTTTGAAATATTGGCTCAGTTCCTAGTCCATCGTGCCATACCATCGACTCTTTGGTAATGCGAAACTCTATGTGACTGGTGGATGCCTGGTTTTGTTGTCTTTCCGACGCCACGCCGCACCTTGCCGGGCTAAAACTTCGGAAGTACAGTATCAAGCTGTGGCGGTTGTTTCGTTGTCGATCTATTTATGTCTGCAAATTTCATAATATCGTCGGCTATTGCAACTTTGCTGGTCCATTCCAAACACAAAAACCGATCCCTCTTCTCTATATGCGTACCCTTATCCCTCAAAGCATCATTTGTAACCTTTTCAACACGGAATACGATCTGTGGGCACAGAAGAGGAGCGAAGACACTGTTCGGCTCAAACCATCATGATTAGAGGGCTGTCCAATCATGAAGATAAATTGCCCATCAACGTGTAGATTAACCGATCAAAGGCGATGAGCCAGCCATATATAATGGCAGGTAATTCTCCCAAATTCCTCAGGCTGAGCCTCCCTTCGTCCATTCATTGAACTTACCCCGTCCTCGTGTCTGGCTCCATCCAACTTCTCTCAATTTTACTAGCAGTTCCACTTCACGCCTTGCTAATATGAATTACTTGCCATCTCGTACATTTTGCCACTGTATTCCTGTGCGGTTCGGTGTGTTCATTATGAGCATACTGGGTTGTACGGGCGGTGCGGTTATGGCCGGTCTCGGCTGGTACAGTGCTGTGCACAAAGGTAAGTGGCATCTTATTCTTCTTTATCACGTCCTTATCGTCTTTGTAGAGGAAACATATCTGACTGCGAACCAGGAAGTTTCCGTCGTGTTTGCTTGCCTCTCATACACCATCCTTGCTGTCGTTTCTCTCCTTGGGTCCGTTCGTTTTGTGTCACCAAACGTTGTACAACACGAGCACTCACTTTGGACCCAGGTTAATCGGAACTGTCATCAGACATCGCCGTTTTATTTCTTTGTATAGCACGGCCGTGTGCTTGCACCTAGCGCTCAATGTTGTGTCTGGCGCGTACTTCATCTACACACTCTTCCACAAGGTTAGCGAATATGAGCTGGACAACTGCATCTCAAGCTATGTCGGTGACTTGATCAGTCAATATTACTGTGCGAAGGAGTTCGAGATATATCGTCGCGTTATAATCTGCCTTTATATCGTCTTCTGTTTACTTGAACTCTGTGCGTTTTCATCTCTATCTCTCCGCTTCCCCGCCCTCCCAATTCTCTAATATGGCGTGCGACCGGATCTGTTTACTTATAAATGAACAGGTGTTTGTCTCGTCGTCGCCAGTTACGTCGAGCAGCTTCGGGAAGAGGAGGCGCTGGGTTATCCGCCACCCGCTCAGACGGCTGCAACCGTACCGCCGATGGCGACAACGTATAACTACAGGAACAACTATGCGTTCGCTCAGCCAGATAGTTCATTTGGTCGGGATAACCCGATTATTGTCTGAGCTAGGGGATGATAACCATGTCGAGTACCCGCGGTAGATGATATCATTTAGTCTTAGAAAGAGACGAAATAATATATAGCACGGAAAATGCCACTCTACGCACGTAATTGCCGAATAAGTCACATCAGTTGCAGTCCACTCTTGTCATCGACTACATCTACAAGTCAAGTGGCAGCAGTGGTGCCAGTCAATGGAAGTAATCGACATGTTTTCACAGATAAACCTTGATGCATGATGGGCGGCTAGGAGAAGTGGTTTAAGGCTATCATCCGAGCCCTTCCACTCGTATGGCAATCTGTATGTGTTGGCCTTTGTCAGTGTAAGGCTCTTGCTCTTGTGGCTTATGAGAAGTTAATGTTCACTAGTTCACTCCCCGTTTCCTGTCATCAAAAAATAAATTATTGCGCTTGCGAGAGGTTGTCGTGGAACGGCCCAAAAACCTCCCACCGCCCGTCTTCACCAATTAGGTCCATGTTGTCGTATGACTCCGTGCTTTGTTCAGCATGGGGTCTCAGAAAAACGCCGCACAGCAGAAAGCACTCGTAAAAAAACGTACGGAATGCGTACTGCACCTCCGAACCACACCACGGCTCTCGTCAGGAACGCATCCTCGTTCTAATTGCGCCCGAGATTCTTATAGAGCTGTGCGTGGCTCTCCGGATAGAGGGCGTTTAACTGGGGACAGAGTTTTGCCACACCGCTGTGACTTGATAGTATTGCGGACAAGAATTTGCCATTGATGAAGTTAGCATGAAACACCTCTGCGAAAACGCTCGCAAGCAGAGCAACGAGCCCGAGGCCCGTCCATTTGGACCTCTGAGAGCGGGGCCCTGCACGAAAGAGGTTGTTAAATCACTTTTTCATCTCTTGCGAACATGAGGGGTGCCAGTGATGGTAGTTGGTGAGTTGAGTTGCAGAGTATGATAGTATCACAAATGTGATGATCATGAACCTCGTGCCGCTCGGCCGATGACGAGGTTAGATTCCAACCAAATTATAGAGATTTAATTCCCTTCTCTGGGACACTACGTAATATAAGGAGACCAAGCATAATGGATCCCTCTACTACTCTTCCCTGTCAATCTTCGATGCTCGCCCACTGATCGTATACCCACCCCGCAGAGTGTGCTTGGGAGACGGCCTCGTGCAAAGCCAGAACGGCCTACTTTTCAGTCAGAGGAGCTATGTCGAGGCATTGGGATGCAAACTGCGGGGCATCTAAGTTAGAATGACTTTATAGGATTTCAGTATGAAGACAAACGTAGAGTGAGGTAAATAACAGTAAACAATGTAATCCGGAGGTCTGTGGAGGACAAGTCGTCATTGTCCTCTTCCCCCTTTTTTCACTTTCTCGCTCGCCTTCAAGTACTATGCATATTTCTCACCCTTTCAAGTGCTGGCCCCTTTTCTATTATTTTTAGAACCTATCTCCGCTCGGAGCTGTTCTGCATTTTCGATCTTGGAGGCTATCCAAATGAAATGACAAAAAGAGAGTACGTACTTATGTCGAGAACGTGAATAGGCTCTTCTTCATATGCCCGTGTGTCTGCGGAAACTGTCCCTCCAAGCACAAAGACTCGAGTCCCGTCAGAAGCCATGACATGATGACCCCTTGCGCTTGGACTTGGTCCCATGTCTGGAAATGTGGTCCATCGCTGAGCTGGATATTGTGTTTGAACGAGTACATAAGGCTGAACATGCCAAATTACTTACTTGACAAGTTGAGGGTAGCCAGATCACCTAAGCTGGTTCCGTCATTGGCATTCCCACCGAAGACATACATAACATCATCGACGAGGACAGCAGCATGACATCCACGGGGAGACGGAATGGACCCCGTGCATTGTAGCTCAGTCCATTTTCATGTCGAGATGTCAAATGACCAAGTGTCGTTATACCAATGATAGGGTTGACCGCCACCAAATCTACAAGACATTATGGTGAGGGGAGAGGGGGAGGATGAGAGAGGTACGAACACGATGATACGGTCGCCGGTGGTTACCGAGACATGAGCGCACCTCGGAGGGGGCCTCCTATCTCCGGGTGCAGGTTCGTATGACTCCCAACGAGGATTCGAATTTACTGCAGGAACATCTCGTGAAATGGCTCATGGAAGCGAGGAGCAAACGTACAACGATTCAAATTCAGCGCCCATATATCATTCAAATACCTCTCATCGATCCCGGTGCCACCGAAGACGAAGAGATTGGAACCAACCAAAGTCACGGTATGGTAGTAACGACCGCAGGGCCCGTGACCATTGACCACGACGCAGGTCCACTCTCGCGATACTGGAATGCAAAAAGCTCTGATCAGCTGGCAGGTCTTGACATCAAAAGATCCGACATGCCAAGGTTGAGAAGATAAATTGAGTCATCAAAGCCCTTGTCACGGGTCCGCCCGCCCCAAACCAAAAGGAAAGTGTTGGTGAGCGCGGCATCATGTGCATGACGTGGGTTGGGGGTCTCTCCACTGGTCTGCAAGAGAGTTGTGGAGAAATCCCGTGTTGGAGAACACATATAGATCGTTCGGAAAATAGCCGTATTCATAACCTCCAAAGAGAAACAGTTCGCCGAAGGCAATGGCCGTCGTGGAAAGCACATGACTAGATCGACGAAATGGTGATGGCGACTGTCCTATTGGGGGAGGATGTGCAGACCATGGGTTGACAGGCTGCGAGTGTGAGGGGGTCGGGTTAGGAGG
>WNFO01017630.1_pt1 | contig 13605 bp, 10 predicted proteins | sample 5400251 | NCBI WGS metagenome assembly WNFO01 (sample SAMN13153354, study PRJNA577476) | soil metagenome | isolation source: 100 cm saprolite under Madrone tree | place: USA:California | collected 2016-06-14 | reverse complement strand
TTCGGGTTGGCGAGGTCCACTTCGCTGACGCGATCCGACGAGCCGGAGCGCACCAAGTCGATGTCATTCATGAACTCTTGGTACGTTTGCATGCGCTTGCCGCGTTCTTGGCGCGGCATATTTTCCGAGAGGCCGGTGACTATTGGAAATTGCAAATCTTCGCCGTGCGGGCGGTCGAGAATCACGCCGTGGGCATCGATGAGAGCAAGTTCGGTGCCGTTGCGGAGGAAGGCGACGGGCGTGCGCTCGGTCAAGTCCACGCGAAGGCGATTGGGGAGAATGCGCTGCACGGTGGCGGACTCGACCCAGGAAATTTCTTCGAGCGCGCTGCGCCGGGCGTCCAGCGGAACACGCAGAACGCTGCGGCCGCGGTCGTGCACAAATTGCTGCAGCACCGCTTCGCGGCTGACGATGTGGTTGCCGTTGACCTCAATCTGCTCTGGCTTGATGAGCAGCATTTGCTGCCCATAGAGCAAGAAGCGGCCAGCCGTCCATGCGGCGGACAAGCCCGCGATTCCCACAACTCCCAAAACCAAGACGCGCCGGTAAAACGGCCAGCTCCGCCCGCTGAATTTCTTGCGCCGGATTTCGACGGGCTTCTGGCGCCGCAAATAGCGCGGCTCATCATCGCCCAGCAACTCGGGCCGGTACGTCTCGGCATCCGCTGCGGTAGCGCCGCGCGATATGGTCTTCACGCGTTCCAAATCACTACCTCGTGTTCCAGTTCGACACTAAACGCCGAACGCACGCGCTCGCGAACGTTGGAGATCAACGCTAGCATGTCCTTTGCGCTTGCCTTGCCGGCGTTCACGAAAAAATTGGCGTGACGGTCGCACGAATCCCTTGAAGAATTTCTTTGTACGGTTTGGAGGGAAGTTCCAGCTTCACCGCGAGCATCATATCATCAGGCGCAAACGAAGTGTGACGGTATTCAAAGGAAATTTGCTCGCCCCTGAGGATTTCTATCCGGCGGGTGGCCGCGCGGTAGACCTTAACCTCGCGGACGTAGGAGCCGATCTGCATGCCGTAAGCCCCCGCGTTCATGCGCAGGGCGCCGCCAACGGTGCCAGGGACGCCGATCAGCCCTTCCATGCCGCCGAGGTCGTGCTTGGCGCAGTAGGTAACCATGCGGCCGAGGTCCGCGGCCGCGTCGACCTGCGCAAAATTGCCCTCGAGGACCACGTCCGGGTCGGGAGACGCGAGCTGCAAGACGATCCAGGGGAGTTCGCCGTCGCCGACCAGCAGATTGGAGCCGCCGCCGAGGAAGCGGTGCGGCACTCCGTGGTAATCAAGCAGACTCAGCAGGCCGGGAATGGATTCGTGGTCCCTGATGCGGAGGAGATCAGTAGCGCCGCCAATGGCCAGGGACGTGAGCTCGGCAAGCGAAGAAGCGCGGCGAAGCTCGACGCTGAGCCCGGGAAGAGCGGCGACGATTTTGGGGTCTTCAATGCGCATGGGGAGTGGGGTGTTCGGTGCCGAGCAGAACCATGAGCTCGTTGCTGGCGCGGCTGACGTTTCCAGCGCCGATGGTCAAGATGGCGTCGAGGGTACGGGCTTCGCGCAGCAGGTACTCGATGCTTTCCTGCATGGAGCGGAAGTAGAAGACGTTTTTATGCCCGGCTTCGCGAATGGCTGTTGCCAGTGTTTCGCTGGTTATGCCGGGAATGGGCGGCTCGCTGGCGGCGTAGATTTCCGTGAGCACCAGCACATCGGCTTGATTGAAGGCGCGGCAGAATTCGTCCCACAAATGCTGGGTGCGCGTGTAACGATGCGGCTGGAAGAGCACCAGCAGGCGATTGAATTTGCAGATGCGCGCGGCTTCCAGCGTGGCGCGGATTTCAGTAGGATGATGACCGTAATCGTCGATCACCGTAATGTCGTTGACCACGCCTTTGATGTCGAAGCGGCGGCCCACGCCCGCGAATTTGCCGAGGCCCTCGCGAATCAGCTCCGCGGGAACGTTGAGGTAGAGCGCGACGGCTGCGGCGGCCGCGGCGTTGCGCACGTTGTGGATGCCCGGGGGATGGAAGAGCTGGAAAATGCCGAGGTCGTCGCCTTTGTAGGTCAGGCGAAATTCGCTGCCAAGGCCTTCGAGCTTGATGTCGCTGATGATAAGGTCGGCCTGGCTGGAAGTCCCGTAGGTGATGATCGGGCGCTTGACGTTGGGGATGATGGCCTGCACGTTGGGCTCATCGAGGCACAGAATCGCCGCGCCGTAAAACGGCACGCGATTGACGAATTGGACGAAGGCACCCTGAATGTCTTCCAGCGAGGAGTATTGATCGAGATGCTCGCGGTCGATCGTCGTTACGACCGCGACCACCGGCGCGAGCAGCAAGAAGCTGCGGTCGCTTTCGTCCGCTTCGACCACGAAGAATTCGCCCTTACCCAGCCGAGCGGTGGTGCCGGCCTGATTGACGCGCCCGCCAACGACAAACGTGGGATCGAGGTGCGCCGCAGCTAACACGGAAGCAACCATGGAGGTCGTGGTCGTTTTGCCGTGTGCGCCGGCCACCGCGATGCCGTATTTCAGGCGCATCAGTTCCGCGAGCATTTCCGCGCGCGGAATGACCGGGATTTTCTTCTTATGCGCCTCGACAACTTCCGGATTGTCCGACTTGATTGCGGAAGACGTCACCACAACGTGTGCGCCCTCGACATTCGCGGCTTTGTGCCCTTCGTGGATTGTGGCGCCGAGATTCTGCAGCCGTTCGGTGATGGTCGACGGCTTAGTGTCCGAGCCGGAAACCGAATAGCCGAGCGTCAGCAGCACTTCGGCGATGCCGCTCATGCCGATGCCGCCGATGCCTACCAAATGAATGCGTTGAAAATTGCGGAACGAAACCATAAAGGATCTAACCTCGGGCAACCTCTTCAATTATGTTCACGATGTCGCGCGCGGCGTTCGGCCGGGCCAGGCTTCGCGCAGCACACGACTGGCGCTCGATTTCCCCGGGCTGGTCGAGGAGGGAGAAAATTTCGCTGCTCAGGCGCTCGGGCGTCAGTTCCGGCTCTGGAATCACACGTCCTGCGCCTGCGCGCACCATCTCCTGGGCGTTGCGCAATTGGTGGCTGTCGGTGGCATGCCCGAAAGGGATGAAAATGGCGGCGCGTCCCGAAGCGGCAATTTCCGCCGCGGTGATCGCTCCGGCCCGGCAGACGATGACGTCGGCCCAAGAGAAGCGCTCCGCCATATTCGACAGAAAGGGCACGACCTCCGCTGGATATTCGCGCCGCGCGTACGCGGTGCGCACCGCATTATAGTCGCGTTCGCCGGTCTGGTGCACGATGGCCAACTCGTTTTTTCGCGCGGCGAGGCGGTCCATGGCGTCGACGACCGTGCCATTGATCGCCAGCGCGCCCTGGCTGCCGCCGGTTATGAGCAGATGAAATGGTTTTTGCGGCGTGCGCGGCGCGATCGAGAAGAATTCGGCACGCACGGGGCAGCCGGTGACCACCGCTTTCGCGCCCCACGCGCGCGCGGAAATGTCGTAGCCGGTGGCGATGCGCCTGGAGATCTTTGCCAGCACACGATTGGTGAAGCCCGGCTCGGCGTTGGGCTCGAAAATCACATTGGGCACGCCGCTCAGCCACGTGGCGAGCATCATCGGGCCTGCCGCGTAGCCTCCGACTCCGAAGGCCGCGATGGGTTTGTGCTTGCGGAGCACGCGGAACGCGTCGGCAAGACCTGGGCCGAGCATCGTCAGATTCTTCAGTAACGTGGTGCCGCCTTTGCCCTTTAGGCCTGCGACGCGCAGTGTCTCCAGCGGCAGCCCGGCCTGCGGCACCAGCTTCATTTCAATTCCGCGTTGCGTTCCAACTAGCACGACGTCTCGTTCCTTTCCTCGCGACATCCATTCGCCCGCGATGGCCAGCGCCGGGAAAACGTGGCCGCCTGTGCCGCCGCCGGCGATCAGCAGCTTCATGCGCTATGCCCCTGCCCAGTAGGGGCGCAGTTCGCGCGCCGGCCGCAGGCGAGTTGCGTCCCTACCAGCAAGATCGTTCACCACGCTGGTTCCCTGGCTTGCTGCGCAATATTCAGGAGCACGCCGGTGGCCAGCAGCATCACCAGCAAACTCGAGCCGCCGTAGCTGACAAACGGCAGCGGAATCCCTTTTGTGGGCACCATGCCGAGCACCACCGCAAAATTAATCAGCGCCTGGCACAGCACCATGGCAGTGATGCCAAACGCCAGAAGCCGCCCGAATCCGTCTGGCGCCCCGAAAGCTGCACGCAATCCGCGCCAGCCGTATGCCGCGAACAAAGCGACTACGATGATTGCACCGAGGAAGCCGAGCTCCTCGCAAATCACGGCGTAGATGAAGTCGGTGTGCGCTTCGGGCAAATAAAAAAGTTTCTGCTTGCTCTCCATCAAGCCCACGCCGGTGAATCCACCGGAGCCAACCGCAATCAGCGACTGCAACAACTGAAAGCCTGAACCTTGCGGGTCGGAACCAGGATCGAGAAAGGCCATGAGCCTTGCCTGCCGGTACGACACCTGGGTAATCAGCAGATAGAGTATGGGCAACGCGGCTGCGGCGCCGGTGACCAGCCACTTCCAGGAGAGCCCGGCAACATACAGGATGGCTGCCGTGACCAGCACGATATCGATTGAGGTCCCGAGATCAGGCTGCAGAAGAATGAGCACGACGCAAACGAGAATCGGTCCGGCCGCGGGCAGAATCGTGTGGAGGAAATCCTCTTTGCGGAATTCCATCGACGAAGCGCCGCGGCGCTTCAAATCCAGAAACCACGCCAGATACAGAACGACAGCGAGTTTCGCTGACTCTGACGGCTGAATATTCACCGGACCAAACTTGATCCAGCGATGCGTGGCGTGAGACTTATCCAGGAAGAAGGCGCCCCCTAGCATCAGCAAGACGAGGAAAATCGCCGGGTACACGACGGCGGGCTCGCGCAGTCGGCGGTAATCAGTGCGCATCAGCGCGAACATGCCGAGCAACCCGAGCAATAGCCATGCAGACTGCCGCAGTAGAAAAATATACGAGCGGCCGTACAGCTGGTCGGCAGTGACGGCGGACGCGCTGTAGATCATTACCGCGCCGAACAAACACAGCGTCAGAGTCACGCCAAACAGCCAGCGATCATTTTCCAGGCGTCTGGACATTTATGCCGACCTCCTGGCAGAACTAGCGCCGCGATTCGTGCCCGGCAACTCGTTCGTCCGCAGTTCCAGTTCGTGCACCAGCGCTTTGAAGACGCGCCCGCGGTGCTCGTAATTCTGAAATTGGTCGAAGCTCGCGCACGCAGGACTCAGCAGGACGATATCGCCGGCGCGCGCAGCTTGCGAGGCGATCTCCACGGCGTGGTCGAGAGCGCCCGCGCGCTCGATGGCCACGCTGCCGGAAATCTGGCTCTCGATCTTGTCAGCTGCCGCGCCAATCAGCAGCGCCAGAATCGCCCTTTCGCGCAATGGCGTCTGCAGAACGGTGTAATCGCTTCCTTTATCCTTGCCGCCCAGAATCACCAGAATGCGGCCCGGGAATGCGTCCAGAGCTTTCAGCGTCGCATCGACGTTAGTGGCCTTGGAATCGTTGTAGTAGCGGACGCCGTTGATCTCGCGCACAAATTCGAGGCGATGCTCGACTCCGGCAAACGAGCGCACCCCCTCTGCGATCGCTTTGGCGCTCGCGCCTGCGAGTCGCGCCGCGGCAATCGCGGCAAGCACGTTCTCCAGGTTATGCGTTCCCGGCAGCGGCACCTCTTGCCGCTTGAGCACCACTTCTTCCCTGCCCTCATTGCGAAAAACAATGTCGTCGCCGTGCAGGAACGCGCCTTGCGCAGCTCGCTGCTTGCGGCTGAACCAATACACATGCGGCCGCGTGGGCGCAAGCGGGGTTGTTCCAGGGTCATCCGCATTCAAGATCGCGAAGTCTTCTTCACGTTGACTTTCAAAAATACGCGCCTTGGCTTTGCTGTAAAGCTCCATGCTGTGATGGCGGTCCAAGTGATCGGGCGTGAGATTGAGCAACACGCTGACGTCCGTGCGGAATTTCTGAATTAGCTCGAGCTGGAAACTGCTCAGCTCCACAACGGTCACCGTGTCCGGTGTCATGCGTTCGACGCAGGAAATCAGCGGCGTGCCGATGTTGCCGGCGAGAATGGTGGGAAATGACGAAGTCCGCAAAATGTACTCGACCAGCGAGGTCGTGGTGGTCTTTCCATTCGAGCCGGTGATGCCGATGAGTTTGCCCTGCCGAAAGCGATACGCGAGTTCGATCTCACTCCAGATCGTGACGCCTTTCGCCCGCGCGGCCTGCAGCAGCGGCGCGTCTGCGGGCACTCCAGGACTGGGAATGATGAGGTCTTGCTGCAAAAATGTTTGCTCCTGATGGCCGCCAAGTTCCAAAGTCACATTGGCCGCGCGCAGCTTGGCCGCGGTTTCGTCCCCGATCTCAGCCTCACTGCGCGAGTCGGTCGCAGTAACAGCGGCGCCGCGCGCAGCGCAGAACAGCGCGGTCGCCACTCCTGTACGCGCCAGCCCTACAACCAGCACGCGCTTGTTTTTCAACTCCATCGTGCCCGGCATGCTTACCTCAATTTCAAAGTCGTCAGCGCAAACAGCGCAAATACCAGCGCGACGATCCAAAACCGCACGATCACTTTCGATTCGCTCCAGCCCAGCAATTCAAAATGATGGTGGATGGGCGCCATGCGGAAGATGCGCTTGCCGCGCATCTTGAACGAACCGACTTGCAAAATGACGGACAGCGCCTCAATGACGAAAATTCCGCCTACAAAAAAGAGCAGAATCTCTTGCTTGATGATTACTGCGATCACCCCAAGCGTTCCTCCGAGCGACAGCGAACCCACATCGCCCATGAAGATTTCGGCGGGATGCGCGTTGTACCAGAGAAATCCCAGCGAAGCGCCAACCAGCGCGCCGCACAAAACGGTCAGCTCGCCGACGCGCGGGATGTACTGAATCTCGAGATACGTCGCCCAGCGATAGTTGCTGCTCACGTAGGTCAGCACCGTCAGCGCGCCGGCGGCGATCACCGTGCATCCGATGGCCAAGCCGTCTAGCCCGTCGGTGAGATTCACCGCGTTGGACGCCCCCGCGATTACCACGGAAACGAAAATCAGAAACGGCACGAAGGCCAGCGGCCACAGGTGCGGTGACTTCAGCAGTGAATGAACGACCAGGTCCGGATGGACGCGCTTAAGGAACGGAATCATCGAGACTTTCGCGTAATCGTCGACGAACCCAATGGCCGCGAACGCCAGCAGCGCGAAGAGCGTCAATAGCACGAAGCCGTTGGTCAGATCGGCCCACAGCAGCGTGGGCACCATGGTGGAAAGAACGATCAGCACGCCGCCCATCGTCGGAGTGCCCGCCTTTTTCTGGTGATTCTGCGGGCCTTCTTCGCGAATGTACTGGCCAATCTGCAGCTCGCGTAGCTTGCGGATCAGCCAAGGTCCAAAGACGAAGGCCAGGAACATGGCCGTCAAGCTGGCGTACACCGTGCGAACGGTGATGTAGCGAAACACGTTGAACGGGCTGAAATATTTTTGCAGGACATGGTAGAGAAGGTAGTAGAGCATTTAGTGCCGCGCCTTCTCCGGGCTCGCGAGCTCCGGCGCGTGGGCGGCGAGCAAGCTCTCGACGATGCGCTCCATCTTCACGCCGCGCGAACCTTTCACCAGCAGCAAATCTCCGGGAGCGACAAAATCAGCAAGAAACTTCGCAGCCTCTTCGGACGACGCAAACATTTTCGTCTGCGCGCGCGGTACGCCTGCGGCCACCGCGCCTTCCACAATTTGCGCGGCATCCCCTTCGACGCCCACGACCCAATCGATTTTCCCGGTTTCCGCCGTACACTTGCCGGCTTCGCGATGAAGCTGCGCCGACGTCGCGCCAAGCTCGCGCATTTCTCCGGCGGCCAGAATTCGGCGGCGATAACCCGGAGTCGCCGCCAATACCTTGATCAGAAAAGCGCAGCAATTCCCCGCGCATCGCGGGCGCGTGCATAGAGCGAAAGACGATTTGCGCTTCCGCCGCCCCAATTCCCCACACGCTGGCCGCCGCCAACGCCGCCAACGCATCGGAAATGACGTGGCGGCCCGGCAACGCCAACTCCAGCCGGGTGCGCTTTCCATTTTCCACCAGAACAAAGGCGGAGCCCAACGCTCCGCGATCTTCAATCGCTTCCGCGCGGTAATCCGCGGCATTGTCGATCCCGTACGTCAACGCGCGTCCCGGCGCGTGCGAAGCAAACGCCGCCACCAGCGGATCGTCGGCGTTCAACACAGCTACCGAATCGCGCCCGTTCAATCCTTCAATCAGCTCGCGCTTGGCCAGCGCAATTTCTTCGACCGACGCAAAAAATTCCAGGTGCGCCGGCGCAACCCGCGTGACTACGCCAACATCCGGCTTGGCGATCGCGGCAAGCTCCTGCAGCTCATACCGCCGCGACATCCCCATCTCCAGCACCGCGGCATCGTGCTCGTCTTCCAGCCGAAACAATGTGAGCGGCAGCCCGTACGCGTTGTTGAAATTGCCTTCCGATTTCAAGACCCGTAGCTTCGCGCCCAGCAGCGCCGCCAGGATCTCTTTTGTGGTGGTCTTGCCCACGCTGCCCGTGACGCCGGCAATTTTCTTGCCCCAGGCCAGGCGCACGGCGGTCGCGAGCCGGTGCAGCGCGCGAAGGGTGTCGTCGACAACGAGGCAGTGATTGCGCAACGATTCCGCAAACCCACGCACGCGGGATTCCGCCACCACTGCGGCCAGCGCTCCGCGCTCGAGAGCCGAAGCCACATGATCGTGTCCATCGTGACGCGGTCCGTGGATGGCGAAGAACAGCTCTCCAGCACGTATCGTGCGAGAATCAATCGAGACGCCGGCCACCCGGGCCAGGGGGTCGAGCCCCGCCCCAGGCGCAGCCAGCATCGGCTCAGAAATCTGTAGAAGCGTCCACCGCATAAATTCCTCAAAGAGCTGGCGTTACGAAGATACCGCGCGCGTCGGTCAGTTTTCACCGTTTTGAGGGCTCCTCCTTAGTAAGGGTAACTACGGCCCGAGGCGCCTCTCTCCCGCTATGGATAAAGCGCGCTACGTGCCAAACCCTGGGCCGCTCTCCGGCCGGTCGTATCCACGCTCGCGAAGCGCGCGGCGCGCCATTTCGCGATCGTCAAATTCCAGCGTGCGGTCGGCGAGAATCTGATAGTTCTCGTGGCCCTTCCCCGCCAGCAGCAGGATGTCTCCGGCGCGCGCTTCGTCCATCGCAAGTCCGATGGCTCTTTCGCGGTCCGGCTCGATCATGTACTTGCCGTGCGTTTTTTGCAGGCCGACCACAATGTCGCTGATAATTTTCAGCGGGTCCTCGCTCTTCGGATTGTCGGTTGACAATATCGTGAGATCGCTGAGGCGCCCTGCCACTTCGCCCATCACCGGACGCTTGGTGCGGTCCTTTAGTCCACCGCAGCCGAACAGCGTGATGATGCGGCCTTTGGGGTTCAGCTCCCGCGCGGTACGAATCAAATTCTCCAGCGCGTCATCGGTGTGCGCGTAATCGACAACCACCAGAAATGGCTGGCCCATGGCGATCGGCTGAAATCGGCCGGAAACATTCTTGAGATTGCGGATACCGTTCGCGATGACTTCATTGGGCAAGCCAAGCGCCTGTGCCGCTCCAATGGCGGCGAGAATGTTGTACACGTTGATGCGCCCCACCAGCGACGACTCAATATCGATTTTGCCGTTGGGCGTCAGCGCCGTAAACGAAAGCCCGGAAAAACTCAGTTGAAATTTCTTGGTGGTAAGCCGCGCGCCGGAATTCAAGCCATAGGTGATCACATTTTTCGCCGCGCCGGCCAATCGTTTTCCGTACTCGTCATCGATGTTGAGCACCGCCATATCCGGCGTGCCCGCTCCGGTGCCTTTAAAAAGCCGCAGCTTGGCCGCGAAATAATCCTCAAACGTTTTATGATAATCCATGTGCTCGCGCGTGAGATTGGTGAAAACAGCCGCGGCGAAGTGGCAACCCCACAAACGATCCATCGCCAAGGAGTGCGAGCTAGCTTCTAGCACGCCGTAGCGGCCGCCGGCATCACGAATTTCGGCAAAAAATCCCTGCAAGTCCACCGATTCCGGCGTCGTGTTCGGCGCGGGATAATCGCCGAGCGGTGTGTGGTACGCAATCGTGCCGAAGAGCCCGGTTTTCGCTCCCGAAGCCTTGATGATAGCGTCGACGAGCGAGGTTGTCGTGGTCTTGCCGTTCGTGCCGGTCACCGCTACGAGCTGGAGCGCCTTGGCAGGGTGCCCGAAGAAATTTGCCGCGGTGATAGCCAGCGCCTTGCGCGCATGCGCCACGCGAATCCAAGCCACGCTCGACGGTATCGTCGCAGGCGGCACATCTTCGCTGGCAATGGCCACTGCTCCACGCGACACCGCGTCGCGGATAAAAGCGTTTCCGTCCGCCTTGGCCCCATGCAGCGCAAAAAACAGCGCGCGTGGCTGCACCTTGCGCGAATCGCAAACCACTTCGCGAATATCTAAATCGCCCGCGCTCGCGGGCATGCTGGCTTCGACCCCGGCAAACAGAGCACTCAACTTCTTGTTTTGACCGGCAATGCGCCCCGGCATGAAATGGCCTCGTTCATTGTTCGCATGCTTCGCGGTTGCGTCACTCTTTTCCTCTTCCGTGCGCGTCAATCCGATACTCATCCTAGCGTCTAGACCTCGCATGCGCCTTGGCAAGCTTCGCCGGCGGCGGTGTGCCGAACTGCACGGTCACCTTCGCGCCGCGCCGCACCTGGGTCCCAGCCTCCGGACGTTGTTCAACAGCAAGATTGCTTCCAACCAGCAGCGGCTCCAGCCCAAGGTGCAAGCACATCTCGGTGACCTCGCGCATCGTCTTCCCCGAAAAATCAGGCACAGTGATGTCGCCGCCCTCGTCGGCAGCCATGGTCACTTCGGGAGTGTGAGACTTAACTTCGGCCTCTGCTTGGTTCGACGCCGCGGGAGGCGCATCGGGCTGCCCGGAGAAATCTGTAGGGGAGAAATCCTCCAGGGCCGCGGCTTCCCCGGCCATTTGGCGCTTGTATGCCGCCTCCATCAATCGCGGGTTCAACGGCACGTCACGCGGCACATCGAGATACGATAGCACCTGTTCGGCGATGCGCTTGAACACGGGAGCGGCAACCTGGCCACCTTCGTGCAAACCAATCGGCGAATCCAGCGAAATCAGAATGGCCACCGCCGGGTTGTTGATCGGCGCAAAGCCGGTGAACGAAGCAATCAGTTGTGTCGGCGAATAGCGCCCCGTCGCAGGATCGATTTTTTGTGCCGAGCCGGTTTTGCCCGCGGCGGTCCAGCCATCCAGGCGCGCCAATGGACCCGTGCCGTGCAGCACCACTCCTTCCATCAACCGGCGCAATGTCGCCGCCGTTTCCGGACGAATGACACGCCTGGGCTCGGCGGCGGAAAGCGACGCCGGCGTTGGCAGCACCTGCTCGCCGCGTTTGATCTGCTGCACCACATGCGGCTTGACCAGCAAGCCGCCATTGGCGATGGCGGAAACCGCGGTAATCAACTGGATCGGGGTAACGCCAATCTCCTGCCCCATGGAAACCGAGCCAATGGAAATCGCGCTCCAACTTTCCAGCCGGTGCAATATCCCCTTGCTTTCGCCCGGCAGGTCCACGCCTGTCGGCGCGCCAAAGCCAAACGCGCGAATGTATTCGTAGAATCGCGGCGCGCCCAGCCGCACGGCAATCTTGATTGCGCCGACGTCGCTCGATTGCGCCAAAATATCCGCGACATTCAGGAGTCCGAACGGCTTGTGATCGCGAATGCGGTGCCCCGCGATGTAAATGGCACCATTCTCGCAATCGAACACTTCGCTTGGCCGTGTGATGTCCTGATCGAAAGCAGCGGCCAGCGTGATCAGCTTGAACGTCGATCCCGGTTCGTATAGCGCACTGACCGCGCGATTCATCCGCGATTCCGCCGGAGCCTCGCTCGCGACATTGGGATTGAAGCGCGGCCAATTGGCCATGGCCAGAATTTCGCCCGTGTTCGGGTTCATCACGATGACGCTGCCGGCCATCGCGTGCGTCTTCTCGATGGCCGCAAGCAGTTCGCGCTGCGCGATGTACTGAATTTTTTCGTCCAGCGCGAGCACCACGTTCGCGCCCCGTTCGCGCTGCGCTTCGCCGCCGTCGAACCAGCGTTGCCGCGCGTCCGCCATCACCACGATTTTTTCGCTCTTGCTGCGGATCTGGCTGTCCAGCTCGTATTCGATCCCGGCCAGGCCTTTTTCGTCGCGATCGACAAAGCCCAGAACGTGCGCGGCTAAATCGCGCTTCGGATAAAATCTCTGATTTTCGTCCTGGAAGTAGATGCCATTGAGGTTCAGCGCCTCGATCGCTTCGACTTTCTCAGGAGGCAGCTTGCGTGAAATCCACACAAAAGATCGCGACGATGCCATGCGCGTCTCCAGCACGTCCTGCGGCACGCCCAGCACGCTCGAGAGCAGCCGCGCGGCCAGCGCTTCGTCCGCGATTTCCGCGGGAACCGCAAACGCCGACTTCACCGGCACGCTCATCGCCAGCGCCCGCAGGTTGCGGTCGTAGATGATCCCGCGCTTCGGCGTGATTTCAATGGTGCGCTGTTGCTGCCGCTGCGCGCGCGCCAGATATTCGCCGTGCTTGAGAAGTTGCAGGTAGGAAAGCCGACCGAACACCGCCGAGGTCCACAGCAGAGCCACGCCAGCGACCATCAGCAAACGGACGTGGACTCGATTTTGTCGCATGACGGTTTCAGGTCGGCTAGCGCTCCGGTCGGTAGTTAATTTGAATTGCTGAAATCGTGAACGGCGCAACCCGCCCGCGAATTACTGCGCACGGTTTGCGCGCACGTAACGCACTGCCGCCACTTCTGCACCTGCCGGCGATTCGTACTCCTGCACCTGCGTCGGCAGCGGCTCGGTCAAGCCAAGCTGGCGCCGCGCAATCACATCGATGCGCCGCGGATCGCGCAGCCCCTCAATCTCCAGCCGCAATTCCGAGTTGAGCGCGGATATTTTCGTTTGCCTGGCCCTCATATCCTCGAGCTGAAAACTCAAGTCGATGCAGCGAAAATGCTGGTACACGTAGGACATCAAGAACACGGCTACTACCGCGCCCCAGCCTGCCGTGCGATAGAAACCCTGCATGCGCGCCGGTTCCGCATGGCGCACCAGCCGCGAATTATCGATCCGCTTCACGGTGTGAAATTCTGTGTGAATCCTTTTCTTTCTGCTTCTTGCCATGCTCAGACTCTTTCCGCGCACCGCAATTTCGCACTTCGCGAACGTGGGTTCGCCGAGATCTCTTCTTCGCTCGGCTGGATCACATGTTTGGTCAGCACCTTGAGCGTGCCCGCACGCTCCCCCTGCTGAAACGCCTGCTTGACCTGGCGGTCTTCCCCCGAGTGGTACGTCAGCACCACCCACCTCCCGCCGGAATTTAATGTAGCTGGGGTCCGAGAAAGAAACTGCCCGAGTTCCTCCATCTCTCGATTCACCGCTATCCGCAGCGCCAGAAACGTTTTTGTTGCGGGATGCAGTCTCTGCCTTCCCCATACCTTTCGGGCCCCAGCCA
>WNFO01003315.1_pt1 | contig 13612 bp, 19 predicted proteins | sample 5400251 | NCBI WGS metagenome assembly WNFO01 (sample SAMN13153354, study PRJNA577476) | soil metagenome | isolation source: 100 cm saprolite under Madrone tree | place: USA:California | collected 2016-06-14 | reverse complement strand
TCACCGGCTTTTACCTCCTCGGATGCGCTTGATCTGTATCTGCATCGCGGATCGTTTGAGACCGTGCTGGCCGATGAAGATATCTGTCAAGGCCGGTGTAATGACGAGCCGATTTTGAATTGGCCGCCCTGGTAAAACGAACTCCAACGAACAAAAATCGACTTTTCGCCGGCGAACAAACGCCGACGAAACTGCGCCAGGATCAGGTGATCCCACCGCCGACGAGCAAACGCCGCTTACCCAACGCTGTTGGACTTCCCGCCGGTTGCTCCCAGAGCCACTTCAGGTGGGGCTGAGAAGCCCGTCCGCTCAGCCTGGCGCTCTTTCATCCGGTAGCTGCGGCCATTGATGGGGATCACCGAAGCCGGGTGCAAGAGCCGATCCAGAAGGGCCGTTGCCAGGACCTCGTCTCCGAGCAGGTTTCCCCATTGGCCAAAGCTCGTATTGGAGGTCAGAATGATCGAGCCATGGGCGTCTCGCGCCGTGACCAGCTCGAAGAAGTGGTGAGCTTGCTCCTGTGACAGCTTGGTGTAGCCGACTTCGTCGATGAAAAGCCGGGTTGGGAGCAATATACCGCCGGAGACGCTGGCGCATGAGACCAGGATGCGAAGCACTCTCCAGTGCTTGCGCCAATTCAGCCAGGGTGGTAAACAGCACGGAATAGCCGGCTGTGAGCGCTCGGTCTGCCAATGCCAGACTAAGATGGGTTTTCCCTGTGCCGGGAGGGCCGAGGAAGACCAGCGCCCGCGCAGGTCCTGACGAATGAGAGATCCGCCAGTTCCCGTAGTCTGCGCTCAGAGAGGGTCGGTTGAAACGCGAAATCGAACCCATCCACCGTCTTTTTGCTGGGAATGCGCGCTGCGCTTCCGCCGTCGGGCGATGGCCTTCTGTTCCCGCCCCTCCAACTCCGCAGCCAGTGCCCGTTCCAGTAAGGTCTCATAGGTCCACTGTTCGCGCTGGGCTGCCTCCAGAACCTGTGGCAAGGCTGCCTCCAAATGAGTCAAGTTCAGTTGTTTGTACGCTCCTTTCTTCATGCGACCACCTCCGGCAAGGTCTCGACCCCACACTACTGATCGTACTCCTGTAAGGGACGGCTTTGCACGTCAGGGGCTGGTCGCAAATGGCCCAGAGGAGTAGGCGCACGGCGGACTGCCGAGACGGAGGCGACCGTCTTCCACTGGTCGGCGTGCGGCACGCTTTCTTGCGATCGAGGACGTTTGGCAATTGCAAACACCTGGTTGCCCGCTGACCAGACCGAGACCACTCCCTTGCGCTCACGCACCTGGACCTGTTTGCCTGCCAATTGCAACGTTGCTGGCAGCCCATAGAGCACGCCATCGTAGGAGACGTAGCCATCCCAAGTGACCTTGCGCTCTTCGGTGGCAAAGCGTTCCCAGGCAAAGTCTTGGGGCAAGGCGAGCCTCTTCTCCTCGGCCAGACGATCTGCCGGGCGAACATGCGTGGTGCGATGGACGCGGGAGTTGATGCGCTCGCACCAGGCATACGCCTGGCGATTGAGATCATCCAGATCCGTGAAAGTGACCCCACCCCATAAACTCTTCTTCACATGGCTAACCGTCCGCTCGACTTTGCCTTTCGTTTGGGGCGTGTACGGTTTGCAGACACGTGCCCCAACCCCAATCGAGATCATGAAATCGGCAAAACGCGGATTCCACCGTGGTTTGTTCTCTTCCATCTCCAACAAGACGCTCTTCATGCGATCGGTGAGCGCAACGGATGCCTCAAGCCACCAAAGTATTCAAACGCCTCCATCAAGCAGCGGATGAGCGTCGGCGTGTCGCAGCGCGAGACCTCGGTCACAAAGCGCATACGTGAATAGCCTAGAATCGCGGTAAACCCGTAGAATTTATGCGTTTTCCCCTCGTGCTCATAGATGTCGGGTAGCAGAATGGTGTTGCCACCGTTCCGCCCCCTAAGAACGGCACGTATGAGTTTCCCCATATGCCGCTCAAGCCTTTCTAACGCCTCCTTTGATCGAGGGGACGCGGCTTCGTGACAGAAATCCCCTGGCTGTGAACTTGCTGATGGCAGGTGGGATGGAGAAGGACACGGTTTTCGGCTCGGTCTGATCCCCCTTTGGATCGCCAGAGCATGTGATGGCTGTGCCATCCGGTAATCTTGGTGATCTTTTGGTTGCAGATCGGGCACAGTCCTCTTTGCTCTTTCCAAAGCGTGAGTAACCAGCGTTTTCCTTTGAGCGTTGCCTCCATGCGAACATCGAGACGTTTCTCAAAGTAGCTTTCCCATTCTGGGTCGTATGGGTTGGCTTCTCCCTGGATTTTGACGTGTCGTGTAATCGGCACGCTGTCGGCTCTGGTGAGGTGCCATGTTTGCTCGCCTTCCGTTCCGAAAAACACCCAGTTATCTCCTCCGCAGGTCTTGAAGTATTTCTTCGCTTTCCATGCGTCCGATTTGCGAGGGTGTCTTCGGTTGATCCATCGTTTGAGTGTTTGATAGATCACTTCATCTACAGAACTAAAGGCTTTCTTGCTCACTACGTGTCGGTGATAGTTCACCCACCCTCGAATGACGGGATTGAGTTTCGCTATCAGTTTTCCGGCTGGTAGAGGTTTGTTGGCCTTCACAATGTCTCGGACCTTTTCCAGAAAGGCGGTCACATTCTTCTTTGACGGTTTGATCAAGAGTTTGTGTCGCTTCCCTGTTTTGTACTTGCGTACATTTTGGCCCAGGAAATCGAACCCATCCTCGATATGGGTGATGAGCGTCTTTTCCGGTGAGAGTTGTAAGCCTCGTTCACGTAGAAATGCTTCCACAAGTGGCTTCATTTCCTGTTCCAGAAGCTCTTTTGAACTTCCCGAAATGAGAAAGTCATCAGCGTATCGTATCAGATGCACTTTTGCTTCACGACTTTTCCGCGTGGTTGGAGGAATAGCCTCGTGTATCGCGCGTTCCAGCCCATCAAGCGTCATATTCGCAAGAACAGGAGAAATTATCCCTCCTTGCGGTGTACCTGCTTCGGTTGGATAAAGGATGTGTTGCTCCATATATCCCGCTTTGAGCCATTTCTTGAGCATGGCCTTTTCCATTGGAATATGGGTTAAGAGCCATGCGTGAGAAATCGCATCGAAACAGCCTTGGATGTCTCCTTCGAGTATCCACTGGGGCGAGGCCTGTTTTCCCAGTACGTTAAAGCACTGTTCTATCGCATCGGCTGTAGACCTTCCTGGCCGAAAGCCGTACGAATTCGGGTCTGCCAGCGTTTCCGCCACTGGGTCAAGAGCAAGCAAGTAAAGAGCTTGCATACTCCTGCATTTCATGACGGGAATGCCCAAAGGACGCTTTTTGCCGTTTTTCTTAGGGATGTGGATGCGCCGCAGCGGTTGGGGATGGTAGTCCCGTTGCCGCAGCGAGTAGATGGCATTGATCTTCTTGTGGGGAGTATTCCAGATGATCTGGTCTACTCCTGGGGTGTTCTTGCCCTGGTTTTCCGTCACTCGTCTGACGGCAAGCGCTTTGCCGCTAAACGAGTGGGTTAAGAGTCGTTGCAAGGCTTTCACCTTGCCCCATCTCTCTTCCTTCGTTGCCTTCACGATTCTCGCTTGAAGCCGACGCACCTTGTGATTGGCGGACTCCCAATCGATGGCATGCCAGTCAGTCACTCCGTGGAAGGACGCACCAGCAGAGGGTACTGCCGTCATCTGCCTTTCCTTTCTTGTGTCGTTTGGTCAAGGGTTCTCGTGTTGAAAGACCTCGCGGAAGTCTGCTCGCTTTCGCGGGAGGTGATGTTGCAACCTCTATCCCCTCCATTACAGAGTGGCTTTCGCTTTTTCCGCTTTCCTTTACCCGCTATCTCATTGGCTCATCTTGCGATTGCCTACCGTGAACGGAAGATATCGGGCTTACCGTGTTCCGCGTAAGTAACCAGATGAGGTAGGTCCGCTCTATGCGCCGATGGTGTTGTGTGTCCACGAGGGAGACGAATTCAGTTCTCCTTCCCACCACGTTGCCTTTTGGCTCAAGCCTGTCAGCATCTTAGGCTTGTTCTGGGTAACGGCACGTTCACGAGCGTTCACATCTGTTAACCGGTGTCATCCATCCTAGCCCCCTGTCCCCCTTGATGCTAGGAGACATCAGGATTGCCTTACGGGTTTCCTGTCGATCTATCGATCTAGGGTCGTGGTCAGCGGGCTTCTAACGGGTCGTTGCCTCCCCGCTTCGCCGCTCAAGGATACTGTTGGTGGAACAACAGGCTCCAGTATGGTTGTCCATATGGAGCAATTACTTACACAGCTTCACGTCGCACAAACTCGCCCCAGTCAAATTGCACCCGGCTAGCCCGGTTTGGTTTCGTACCGTTGCACTGGCGCATGGCCAGCTACCGCAGGCCGCAGCGGATGGACGTATTCCTTCAGAATGCTGATCCCTCCGGTGTAGCCCAGCTTTTGCAAGCGCTCGAAGAGGACCTCACAATTGGTACAATGGTCTTCCATGACCCACTTCTTGATCTGCTCTTTGTATGCATCAAGCTTGGAAGACCGCGGTGGACGTGGTTTCGGGATCACTGCTTCTGGGTGCTTTAAATAGTTGCGCACCGTCGTACGCGAGATGTGTAACTCCTGGGCAATCTCCTGCACGGTCTTCTCCTGTGTATGCAAATCGTGTATGGTTAGCACTGTCTGACTCCTAAGCATGGCTGTTCTCCTGAGGATGTGATTTGGATATCCTTCAGCTTACAGCCTTCTTGGGGGTCGGTCAATTCAATCCCGGCTCGAGTATACACCGTCTTTAATAGTGCGGCTCTCGCAAACTCACCCGCGAGCAGATTCGTCACGCCTATTCTTTCAGAAGCCCGATGATGAAGCAGGCGATTCTGCGTCTGTACCGGGCGACTGATCCAGAAGTATTTGTCGGCTGGGAGGATGCGCTGCTCCAACTGACCGCTCGCGTGCCAACTCTCGTGCTATGGGGAGGTCATGATCCATATATCCCCAAACATCTTGCTGAACACTTTGGGGCCCAGATGGTTCAGCACTTTCCCGATTGTGGTCACTGGTTGCCTGAAGAGGCTGGTGATGAGGTGTCAAAACGCCTGGGAGAATTCTTTCATGTGTGAAGCGCACGCGGCTTGGTATTGGACCTCACAACAAGAGCAGTTTATAGACCGATCCATACTCTCGCATCATACGGAGCAAGGCACAAAACAGCTATCAACTCTGAAGACGAACTGGCTATTCGTGTCTGCCTGTCACACTGGCATGCTTGCAGAAAATCGGATACGGAACATCAAGGTCGCTGTTGCAATTGGTGATTACCAGCGTGTTACCTTCCTGACGTAGCTCAGCCACTGGTCCTTCTGTCTCAACTCTAATTATCTGCTCTTTCCAGACTCTCACACTGAGATTGGCGTCGACCCGGGTAATCACTACGCGTGGGTTGCTTCCGAAAGAGAATGGTATGATCTCCAGGTTCATAACCCGTTTGGCTGCTAGTTCCATTGAGCTTGCTGGGAGTTACCATTCATCCGATCGTTTCCATTGATCAAGTCAGCGTGTAGCTGTATGCGCCGCATGAGGTCCGATGCCATGTGTATGCTTATGCCTGACATTCGCTCTAGCCGATCTTTATCATTTACTATATATAGTACTTCGGTGTCAGTAGTTGTGGGTATTTCAGGATGATAAAAGAGGTATGTATCTTCGGTGGCTGAAGGGTGTTCCCAGGTCTCTAACGTTATACTCATATGTCCTTGCTCTACAGCTAGAGACACTTTTTTGATGTATCCATTGTCAGTGGCCCACTTACGCCAGTCCTTAACTATTTCACTAGCTCTAGTTTCCTCTCTTTTGTCTAGTCTCATTATCCTCAGTGCCATATTTTCTATGCTCCTCAGTTGGTAAAGGAGAGCAGAGAGAAGCGCCTTCTGCTGCAACAGGCAACTCTCTCTGCATGTGGATCACTCCTTAGAGGCCAAACTCGATATCTTTGAAACCTGGAATATGAACCGGTGCATCAGTAATCAGCGTGTCGGTCGTCAGAAGCAAGGCTGCGATGCTAACGGCATTTTGTAAGGCTGCCCGCGTTACCTTCACGGGGTCGACGATGCCAGCCTGGAACATATCGACATACTGACCAGTGGTGGCATCGAAGCCGTACCCAAAAGGTCTTTCGCGGACGTTGGCAACGACAACTGGGCCTTCGTACCCTGCATTTTCAGCGATCTGGTGTAGTGGCTCTTCCAGAGCCCTCCGTAGAATATTTACTCCCGTCATTTCTTCCGCTAACTTTGTCTTGATGCTGTCGAGAGCCGGGAGTGCGATTACCAGAGCAACACCACCACCTGGAACGATCCCCTCTTCGAGTGCTGCACGTGTTGCCGCCAATGCGTCCTGCGTACGCAGTTTCTTCTCCTTCATCTCGACCTCGGTAGCGGCCCCAACTTTGATCACACCAACACCACCGGATAGATTTGCCAATCGCTGTTGGAGTTTCTCACGGTCGAAATCGCTCACGCCGTTAGCAAGCTGCGCACGAAGTTCACGCATACGAGCCTGAATAGCCTCTTGACTGCCACCGCCGTCGATGATCAAGGTTGAATCCTTTGTTGTGGTCACACTACGAGCGGTTCCGAGGTCGCTTATAATTGTATTTTGTAGCCTGGTGCCTGTCCTCTCACTGATGACCCTTCCTCCCGTCATAATGGCAATATCTTCCATCACTGCTTCACGACGGTCACCAAAGCTCGGTGCCCTCACTGCCAGTACATTGAAGACACCTTGCGTCTTGTTTACCACCAGCGTGGAAAGCGCTTCCCCCTCGATATCCTCTGCGATGACCATCAATTCTTTCCGGCCGGCGGCTACCAGGCGCTCTAGCAGCGGGAGCAGGTCTGGAATGCTGGTGATCTTCTTGTCGGTAATTAGAATATACGGGTTCGAGAGCATGGCCTCCATGTGTTCCTGGTTGGTTGCCATGTAGGACGAAATATAACCACGATCAAACTGCATTCCCTTAATATACTCTATCTCAGAGGTCAGGCCACGCCCTTCTTCTACCGTGATGATGCCGTCTCTCCCCACGTGATCGAGTACTGTGGCAATTGTCTCACCAATGTCGGGATCGTTGGCGGCGATAGTAGCGACCTGAGCAATCTCTTCGTGCGTCTCGATAGATTTGCTCATGGCCTTTATCTCTTCCACCAATACCTCAACCCCCCGCTCCAGGCCGCTGCGTAAGAGCATCGGGTTTGCTCCGGCAGCTATATTCTTCAAGCCCTCAGCGAGTATTGCCTGCACCAGAATGGCTGCGGTGGTCGTCCCGTCGCCAACCATATCATTGGTTTTGATAGCAGCTTCTTTGATCAGTTGGACGCCCATATTGGTAAAGGGTTCTTCTAGATCAATGCCGCGGGCGATGGCAACGCCATCGTTGAGGATGCTAGGTGCGTCAAGCGGGTGGTCTAAAACGACGTTGCGGCCCCTTGGTCCAATGGTTACTCTGACGGCATTAGCTAGCGTGTCCACCCCCTTCTTGACGGAGGATCGCGCCCTGGCATTGAACTGGATTTGCTTCGCCATATAACCGTACTCCTCCTAATTGGCATCAGGGAATGAGAATACCGCGACCGCGCAAATTGCCGCTGTCCAGGTCATGGATGGCATCGAGGGCTGCATCGAGCGGATACATGGCCGTATGCAAGGTCACCTTGCCCTGGGCAGTCAGCGTCATCAATTCAGCCAGGTCGTTGTAGGTGCCAACGAGATTGCCGATGAAGTTGATTTCGGTGGAAATGATATCGATGGTGGGCACATTGAGCGAACCACCATAACCAATGATGTAGTGGGAACCAGCGCGGCGTAACATGTGTACCGCGTCATGTTCGGCACCACGTTCACCGACAAAGTCGATGACGGCCTCAGCTCCCTGACCATCGGTGAGTTCCAGAACCTTCTCCACGTGGTGTCCATCAGCAAGCACCATATGATCCGCGCCCCAACTCTTCGTCAGTGCAAGTGCTTCAGGTGAACGATCCACCACAATTATTTCCGCCGGGGTGAGAGCCTTGAGACACTGGACACCTATATGACCCAATCCACCTGCTCCGATGACCACCACTTTCGTTCCAGGATACAGGTGAGCTGAAGCCTTCTTGACAGCGTGGTAGGCGGTTAAACCAGCATCGGCCAGGGCAGCTATATCTTTTGGGGCCAGGCTTGAGTCCAGTTTGACGACGGCGCGTGCGGTCGTTTTGAGGAAGTTCGCCATGCCACCATCAACCGAGATACCTGGGAAGGACGAGTTGCTGCAATGCATATCGTCGCCAGCACGGCAGGCACGGCAAAGGCCGCAGGTGATCAGAGGGTGGACGATAACAGTATCACCTATTGCAACGTTGCTGACTGCCGAGCCAATCTCGTGCACCCAGCCGGCGTTTTCGTGGCCTAGGGTATAGGGAAGGGTAACACCTGATTTCTCTGCCCACTGGCCTTCGATGATATGCAGGTCGGTGCGACAGAGACCAGCGCCACCAATACGTACAATGACGTCAAGTGGGCCGGTAATCTTTGGCTCTCGCACCTGATCTATCTTGGGCTGTTCTTCATAGTGGTGTAAGCGTACTGCTTTCATAGGTACTCCTCCATCGGTAATTCTTCTGCTCCAACAAAGCGTGAGCCTGGCAAGCCCCACTCACGGAAGAAGTCGCCAGTCGTACGACATAACGTCACATTGACCTCGCTGCCTGCGCGAATCAATGACTGGCTGCGATGCCTGGCGCGAGTAACGCTCGCGTTCGTGGCTGGCGAGCCATCTTCCTGGGTAATCAGGGGAGCGTCGAGTTGCATTGTGTCTTCAACCGTAATAGAGTGTTCCAGAGATGCTAGCAACGCCTGTCGAGCCTGGTAGGTCAGGAAGGTGAGGCGTTCAACCTGTTTGCCTCGTCGGGGTGTAAACTGCACAGCCAGTGGGTCTGCCTCTCTGTCCGGGATGAGGCACCCCTCACTATCCAGTGAGCCGATATCTCCGATGCGGAGACGGAGCAACTCGGCAAGCCGCAGACCACTACCGATGAGGGCAAGCAAAATCACTCGTTCAGCCCCCTGTGGATCCGTTGCGGGGAGCAGTGCCGGTGAGATTGTCCCTCCTAAGGGTCGCCAGGATACCGCTATACCATTCAAGCGGAACCAGAGCTTCGCACCCATCGCAAGTGCGGAGACTTGGATATCTGTGTAATCAGCCAGTGCTAAAGCAAAGCGCGAGAGCGCCTGCTCAGCCAGTGCTGGCTCAGCAAGCGCTTGCTCTCGTAACGCCTCTAGATCGGAATAACCCGTCATGGCGCGGAACCGTTCCAGGCTGGCAACCGAGGTACGCACCCAGGATGACTCGCGGCAGCGCTGCGAGAGAATATCCGTCATGCGGCGCACAGAGGAGAAGGCGAGCAAGTCGCCCTCCCGTCTGCCTGCAAGAATACGTGTTGCGTTCATGTGCGACCTCGGGCGTTAATAGATGCCTGAATCTTCTCGCGCAAGAAATGGTCGCGCAGTACCACTTCACAGGAGGTCACTCCCGCAATGGTTTCTACCCGCTTCCTGATCTCTTGTCCGATGCTGGTGGCGAACTTTGTCGGACACAAGGGACTGGTGAGGTGGAAATGGACAATGACCTGGCTGCCCTCAATCTGTACCTCATCCAGTAGACCGAGTTCGCCCAGCGACCGGCGGATTTCAGGGTCACGCGTTGATCCTGCCGCTGTGCGCACAGCGGCAACATCAATCTCGGTTGTCATCGTGATGTCGTCCCCGCGATGCCAGTGTCGGTGGCAGTCTTCGCGTACTCTCGCTTGCGCTGGGCGATCTCGTCGTTTGCAATTGCCTTCAACTTGCTTTCAGCATCAATGCCGTAGAGTCGGGCAATGTTGCCACCGATGATTTTTTGTTTAATCTCGTCGGTAAGATCAACGCCGTACTCTTTTTTAATGTCCTCGGGCAACTGGAAGGCCATGAATTCGTCGAGCTGCCAGTGCGGATACCAGATGGGGAAATCCGTGCCATAGACGATGCGGTCGGGACCGAGCCAGAAGAGCAAGTTGGCCATCACTTCGGCGAAGAAGCGCGGGCGGTTATGCACGAAGGCAAGCGCTACTGCCAGAGAACCGTAGACGTTGGGGCAGCGGGCGGCAATCCAGCAGAAATCATCCAGGCGGGGCAGACCCACATGGTCGATGATAAAGTTGAGTTCAGGGTAGAGCCAGGCTGGTTCGTCGATGTCGCGTACATCAAACTTGGAGAGCGAAAGCGGCTCCACGGCAGGTCCCTTATGGAAGTGCATATTCTTCACACCTAGTTCGATACACTTCTCATACAGTGGGAAGACAGAGGGGTCGTTGGCACTCCAGCCTCGTGATTGGCCGCGCCATTCAGCGGTATACCATTTGAAGCCGAGCACACCACAATCATTGATCTGACGGGCTACCTCGTCCACCGCCTTGGGCATGCGAGGATCGACTCCACCCAGAGAGATAATACGTTCGGGGGCCCGGGCACGCATCTGGGCATTGCGGTCGGCGTTGGCGAAACCGGTGTGGTAGAAGTCCATGAGCACCTGGGTGGAGAGGATGGACATGTCGGCGTCACCTTTGATAAAGACCTCTTCGAGATACCAGTCGGGGTCAACCTTGCGGAACTGTTTCTCGTAGTCCATCGTCCAACGCTTGTCTGGGGGATTGAAGCCGTTGTGGAAGGCATAGAAGGTTTCGATGAAGGCATCGCCAAAGCGGTTCTTGCAGTTTTCCTTGCTGGCATCCCAGAATCCAGTATGTGCATCGAGCACAAATGATCCGTTCTTCATTGATCGATCCTTTCGCGTGATGGCAATAAGGGAGGATGGACCTCTACTAAGATTCGTCCACCCGATGAGATTTGACTAAGCAAGCTAATGCTTAGCTACCGCCTGGTCAAAGCCGAGGTAATCGGCTGCGTCTTCAGGATTAGCGAAGAGGAGCACCCTATCGTCGAGCCGCACCTGCCGCCCATAGTGGGTAGATGTCTCGATCTCGAAATCATAGACACTGTACTCACCCGGTTCCAGGCCCAGAGCGGCACCGATCTCTTCCATGTCGAATTCGAGCATGCGCTCTCCATCGATGCGGATGATCGCAGGGAATCTTGTGATCTTCACGTTCGGCTTCTTGCTCATGACATCCGCGATGATATTCCCTTCGACGCTCGCGCTCATGGTTACTCCACAATGATTTGATGGCTTGCGTGAGAACGTGAGTTCGTAGGCGGAATGAGTACCGGTAATCGGTTTTTTACTCAAAGTTGTACCTCCTTTGGCAACTCTAATCCAAGGTTCGACAGAATGGATTCGAAGCGATGCTTGGCCCTCTCATACGCATCTACGAAGCGCAATACTTTTAGCTTCGGTTGCGACCAGACGGGCTGAAGTTGACGAGCTGCTGCGACACTGTATGGAACCCAATGGCTAAGCCACTCTCCTATGACGCGCTTATTCTCTTCCCCATACTCAGCATCGTCGACGAGCAGCTTAAACAAGTCCGTGGTATACGCAAGGTTGTGCTCATACTCGTATTCAGCTATTCCGAACAGAACTGGCGTGACGAAATCACCATGGGGTGCTGCAAACTGCATCACGAACTGGCTGCGGAATAGCTCCCCACAGAGAGGCTCAAAGATGACGTTGGTGGCAAAGACCTGCTCAGCCCAATCTGGGGCGGCAGTCAGGCGCTCTACATTCTCCCGCACACCGAACCAGACCGGATCGTTGAGCCAGGTCTGCTTATGCGCACTTCCATTAAAGCCGGGGATTTGTTCGCTCAGCGCCAAGTTGTAGAGTGCGAGGTCCTGAGCAAAGCGGAGTTTGTCCATGCCATTCACGCAGATGGCATTATTGATCATGTTCGTCATAGCATCCCGCTGCGCTGGCACGAAGACCTGCATGCCAAGCCCAAATTCTGGGTGCATCCATGTACTCGCATGCGTCTCGACACACTTGACCCAACTCGTATCCCAGGTTGCAAACACATTCTGGCTCTTCGCCATAGCAAGCGTCTGTTGGATCTGGCGAACCGTGTTCGCCTGGCGAATGTAGATGGTACGGTGCCATTGCTCATTGGGGTCACGGAATACATGCCAGTCAGACGACTTCACCTTCGTCCACGTCTCGCTAAACCCTGCAACCCCATCGGCAAAGGCATAAAGCCAGCCCTGCAAGAGATATCGTTTGGGGTCGGGCTGAACGTCGACCGTCACATCTTCATACACGCTGGCGTGGCGTCCTTTAGGCGTGAAATAGTTATAGTTCCGGCTGTCTGATCCCGAAAACGTGGCGGCACCAGCATCCGCATTCGTTATATGAATCGCTGGCCCGGTAGTTGGGTTTGCCATAGGTCCTTTCCTCCATTTTGAGCGGGGTACCCACAAGGGGCATCCCTACTACTGTGAGCTCTATAGTGAGCTACTCTACTTTACCTGTGGGGGTGAATTTATCAAAGAAAATCCGGTCTTCGCTAATGCCCTTGCGGACAAGTACTGGAATTGCGGCATCGATCATAGGCGGTGGGCCACAGAGATAGGCCTGCATCTGGGTTTGACCGGCCTCCAGGTTGCGGTCAAGGACCTCCGTGATCAGTCCTGTCTCCCCGTCCCACTCATCCTCCGGCGTAGCCATTGACAGGGCTGGCACAAAGCGAAAGCCGGGTAAGCGCTCTTCCAACTGTTGCAGACGGTCCAGGTAGAACAGATCCTTCCGTGTTCTGGCTCCGTAGTAATAGGTAGCTTTGCGCTCGATGCCGCGTTCTGCCATACTGTTAAGCAGCGACCAGAGCGGTGCCATTCCAGAGCCACCACCGATGCAGACAATGTCGCTGTTCGACTTCTCGCGCAGCATGAAGACACCGTATGGCCCTTTCACCTCCAGTTCCTGACCAATACTGATACCGCCCTCCAATAGGCTCGAAAACCGACCACCCGCAAAGACCTTGATCATGAATTCCAGGCGGTCGCTGGTGCGTGGGGTATTGGCCATAGAGTAGGCGCGATGCTCATCGCTGCCGGGAATAAGGATATCAGCGTACTGACCAGCAGTGAACAGCATTTTTTGCCCCGGTTCGGCGAACTTGAGCACGAGACGCTTGATGTCATGGGTGAGCGGTTCGATCTCCTCAACGGTGGTTTGCAGAGTCACGATGGGGATACCTAACCGAAGTATGTCCTCATCGTAGTTGATAAGTTCAACTTCCAAATCGCTGTACGCGTGACTACGGCACAGCAGAACATATCCCTCTTCGCTCTCGTACTCTGGCAGTGCAAAGGTGGAGTATTTCTCCATCTCTAAATCGCCATCAAGGAGGAACGACTTGCAGGCTGAACACTCCCCCTCCCTGCACCCATGTGTCAACGACACACCTTGACGAAACGCTGCATTGAGCACAGTTTCATCTTCGTTCACTTCGATCTCGATGCCGACTGGTTGAAATCGAACTTTGTGTGTAGGCATACCGGCTCTTTCTCAAACTAGGCACAACCCTGCGGTCGCTATACTGAGCTACAGGAAACAAGAGTACGTGCCTCTTATCCCTGCTCCTACATGCATAAAGAGGTTTCAGTTGCGAGGG
>WNFO01046982.1_pt1 | contig 13615 bp, 14 predicted proteins | sample 5400251 | NCBI WGS metagenome assembly WNFO01 (sample SAMN13153354, study PRJNA577476) | soil metagenome | isolation source: 100 cm saprolite under Madrone tree | place: USA:California | collected 2016-06-14 | reverse complement strand
GAGATCGAGATCGTGTTCCAGTTGGGCAGATTGCTCTGGCAGTAGGCGAACAGGTCCGTCACCAGGCGCATCGAAGGCGCGGGCGGAAAGATATAGGTGCCGCGGGCCGCGTACTCCTTGAGGATGTCGTTCTGGACCGTGCCCGTGATCTTTTCCGGAGGGGTGCCCTGCTTTTCGGCCACGAGCTGGTAGAGGAGCAGGAGCATCGCGGCCGTGGCGTTGATCGTCATCGACGTCGAGATTGCATCCATCGGGATGTCCTTGAACAGGATCTCCATGTCCTCGAGAGAGCTGATGGCGACACCCACCTTGCCGACCTCGCCATTCGCCATCGGGTCATCTGAGTCGTAGCCGATCTGGGTGGGGAGGTCGAAAGCAACCGAGAGCCCGGTCTGGCCCTCCTTCAGCAGGAATCGATAGCGCTTGTTTGACTCGGCTGCAGTCCCAAATCCCGCGTACTGGCGCATGGTCCACAGCCGGCCTCGGTACATGTCCTTGTGGATGCCGCGCGTGTACGGGAATGCGCCCGGCGCCGGCTCATCAGCGCGCCGATCCTCCGCCGTGTATACGGGTTTGAGGGGAAGGCCCGAGTCGTTGAAGACTTCTTTCATGTCTCGACGAATTCGGTGAGCACACCGCCCAGGCTCTTCGGATGGACGAAGGCGATCAATGAGCCGTGCATGCCCATGCGCGGCTTGGTATCGAGCAGGTCGAGGCCTGCCGCTCGCGCATCTTCCAGGGCCTTCGCGATGTCGGTGACTGCATAAGCGAGGTGATGGAGTCCCGGCCCGCGCTTGGCGAGAAACTTGCCGACCGGGGAATCCGGGCTCGTCGCGCTCAAAAGTTCGATTTCGCCGGTTCCCGTGTGAATGAACGCCGCCACGAGTCCGTCTGTCTCACTTCGCGCCCGGTGGACGAGCTTGGCGCCGAGCGCAGAGCGGTAAAGCTCGATGGCCTCATCGAGGTCGGCCACAGCCACGCCGACGTGGTGGATCCCAGTGAGCACGTCAGTACTTGTACCAGCCTTCTTTCGTTTTCCGGCCGAGCTTTCCAGCGTTCACCTTCGCCTCAAGCTGGACCGACGGCCGGTACCGCGCGTCACCAGTCGTCTTGAACATGTGCAGCCGGGCGTTGTACGTGACGTCGAGCCCGCTGAAATCGCCGAGCCGGAAAGGCCCCATCGGCCAGTTGAGCCCCTTCTCGACTGCGATGTCGATGTCCTCGAAGCCGGCCACGCCGGCGTCAAGCAGGCGGTAGGCCTCCTGGGTGGCGGCGTGGAGGATGCGATTGACGATGAATCCGTCGATCTCCTTGTTGATCAGGACCGGAGTCCGGCCCATCGCGCGGGCCATCGCCATTGCTGATTCGACGGTCTCATCCGACGTCATCGGGCCCCTGACCACCTCGACCAGGTCCATGACCAGCACCGGGTAGAAAAAGTGCATGTTGACGCACCGCTCGGGCCGGGATGTGGCGTCGGCAATCTTGCCGATTCCCATCGTCGAGGAATTGCTGGCCAGCACGGCGGCGGCCGGTGCGACCCGGTCGAGCTCGGTGAAGATCGAGCGCTTGACGCCAAGGTCCTCGAAGACCGCTTCGATGACGAAGTCGGACTCGCGTACGGCCTGGGCGAGGTCGGTGGTCATGCGAACGCGGCCCAACGCCGCGACCGCATCCGCGTCGGCGAGCTTCCCTTTCTCCACCCGGCGCATCAGGTGGCCGCGGTTCGATGCCTCCGCCTTCTCGAGCTGTTCGGCGCTGCTGTCCTGGAGCGTTACCGCGATGCCTCCCAGCGCCGCCTGCTGCGCGATCTGGGCGCCCATCGAGCGTGTTCAGGGTCATGACGTTGGACAGCAGGCCCTCGATCTTGAGCTTGCCCTGCAGCAGCTTGAAGGCGACGCCGCGCCCGACCTCGTCGTAGTAGACCGGCAGCCCGAGCAGCCCGATCTTGAGGTTGCTCAGGCTCATGACCGTGTCGGCGTCGGTGCGGATGGTCAGCGTGCGCTGGGGTTTGAGGCCGTTGTGAACGACCAGGTGGCCGCCCTTGAAGTCGAGGGTCACGCCCTCATCGATGTCCGTGACCCAGATGCCGACGCGCGCCTTGAGCGAGTCGAAGTCGCGCTCCTTGCTTGGATTGCTGCGTACGTTTGCCTCGATCAGGCCCCCAAGCATGGACGCGAACGCGCTCGGCTCATCATCCGCGTACAAGACCTCCGCGCGGCTATCGACGTCGAGTTTAGGCGGGGATTCCTCCCTGGAGCCGCCGGGCCTGGCGGAGCCAGCCGTGCCCCTCTGCTTCGCTTTTACTTTTCGTCGGGCCATTCGACCGGGATCCGCGTCGTGCAGAGAGTCATCTCCTGCGAGGCCTTCGTGTAGCGCACGATCGTCGGCAGGTCACCCTTCAGCTTGAGCTTGCCCTGGAGCATGCCTTTGGTGGCGTCGAGCTGGTTGGTGGCGACCTCTTTCCATCGCGTGTACGGCGCCGTGATCACGAAGTCGCATTTCTGCGCATCGGACGCGGCGCCGACCTTGATGTCACGCGCCTCGCCGTCGAACAGGTCCATCACGATTCCCTTGGCCTCAGGGAAGTGATTTACCGGCTCGGCTTCGACCACGAGGCCGACCGTCCATTTCCAGCCCTTGCCCGCCGTCTTGTAAACACTCGATTTGTTGACCTCGTCCTTGAACGCCTTGGCCCACTCATTCGAGAAAGCCTTGACCGCCATGCCGCCCTCCTCACCCAATCGGAAACTTCCGACTTAGCTTAGTCCGGGGCCGCCCTGGTCGCCGGTTGCCACCCTCCCGCTCTTCGCGACGCGGCAATAGACGCCCATGCACGTGTCGCTCATCTCGGTCAGGACGCGCAGAAGGTGGGGCGATGCCTGCGTCGTGTCGGGATCGCGGGTGATGACGACGCAGCGCTCACAGCGGCTGACCACCTCGAGCTCGGCTTCACCTGCACATATCCGGCGGCCCAACCAGCGCAGCTCCTCTTCCGGCTCCAGACCCTCGAGATAGAGGTTGGCTCGGAACCGGCGGCGGTCGACCTCGACGCCGGCCGAGGGCTCGAAGGCTGCCACCGAGGCGAGGTTCACGACCAGCACAGGCGAGTCGTCGTAGTTGAGCCCCGCCCCTTCGCGAAGCGTCAACACCCGCGACGTCTCGACGGCCAGGTCCGCGACCATCCGGTCGTCGAGCGCTCGCACCTCGTTACGCGGAGTCACGACCTGCACGCCGTCATCTGCCAGCCGCGCGCGATAGGTCAGCAGGACCTCCGCCTCGCGAACCGTGAGCGGCTTGCCCGCTCGATTCGGCGTGCCGTCGACCAGAGCCCAGCGGCGGTCGCCGTCCAGCCCGGTGTTGGCGACAAAACATGCTTCGATGCGTTCGCCGGCCATCGATTTGACCGGATAGCGCCAGATCTCCGCGACCATGCCTTGCACGCCGAAAGACTACCTGGGCCCCTGCGTCGATCCGCGGTTAGGATCACGGCGATGAAGACGAGCGTCGAGCCCTTCTACGAGCCGCTGTCGGCTCGCGACGCGTGGTTCTTGTACGCGGAAAAGCCGCAGACCCCGCTCGACCTGGGCACCGTCTACGTCTTCGAGGGCGAATCACAGCTTCCGGGCGGGCGCGGCGCCCACGGGGTCGAGCAAACGGTCCGAGAGCGAATCCACCTCGTGCCTCGATACCGCCAGCGCATCCACCGAGTTCCATTCAACCTCGCCCACCCGGTTTGGGTCGACGATCCGCACTTCGACCTCGGCGCCCATATTCGTCGCGAGGTGCTTGCGCCGCCGGGGGACGGCGCCACCCTCCGCAAATTGGTGATGCGAATCCTCGCGAGGCCGCTCGACATGCGCCGGCCGCTGTGGGAGATGACGATCGTCACAGGGCTTCGCGGAGGGCGGGTCGTGATCGTCAACCGCGCACACCACGCCATGGTCGACGGCGTGTCCAGCCTCGACATCCTCACGCTGCTGCTGGACACCACGCCCGAGGGCTTTACCCCCGAGCCGCCCGCCGAAGAATGGAGGCCACGCCCCGAGCCGTCCAACTGGCAGCTCATCCGCCCGATGCTCTGGGATTTCAGAACTGCGGCGAAATCCGATCGCTCGAGGATGCCCGCCATCTGGAACACGACGCACTTGCCATGGACGGGCGTGATCAACGTCGTCCGCAAGACCGTGACGCCACGGCCTGACCTCTTCTTCAATCGCAAGATCGGGCCGCAGCGCACCGGTCGCGGGCTGAAGGTGCCGCTCTCGGCCTTCAAAGCATTGAAAGATCGTTTCGGCTGCACCGTCAACGATGCCGTCCTGGCCGTGGTGTCGGAAGCCCTGCATCGCTGGTTCAAGAGCAGGGGCGAGGTCGTGCCTGAGACGGTGCGCGTGTTCTGTCCCGTGAGCGTTCGCGGAGATGACTCGCGAGGTCGCATCGGCAACCAGATCAGTGGCATGGTCCTCGAGCTGCCGACCGGCGATCTCGCAATGGAGGACCGCCTCCGCCGCATCAAGATCACCACCGGCGACCTGAAGCGCACGCGCCAGGCCGTCGCGGCCGACAAGCTGGCGGGTCTCGCGGATTGGGCGCCCCCTTCGCTGCTGGTGCTCGCGGGCAGGCTCATGTCCAACCCGCAGGCAGGCGCGAACATCAACGTGACCAATATCCCCGGTCCGCAGTTCCCCCTGTATTCCGGCGGCGCTCAACTCTTGGAGGTCTGGCCGTTCGCGCCGTTGTATCCGTCGATGGGCCTCGGGGTCGCGATTGTCTCTTACAACGGAGATGCGTACTTCGGGCTTACTGCCGATCCCGGCATCGTGCCCGACGTCGAAGAGTTCACCGCGCGGCTCCGCGAAGCCGCGGCGGAATGCACAGCCCTCGCTACTCGGTCAGCGTAAAGCGCATCGTGTTCTGACCGATCGCGATCAGGTCGCCGTCGGCCAGCTGCTTTTCGATCACCGGCTCGCCGTTGACCAGCGTGCCGTTGGTGCTGCCCAGGTCGCTGATCCAGAACGCGCCCGCGCGAACTTCGATGCGGCCGTGCCGGCCCGAGGTCGCGGGGTCGCTGACGACGACGTCATTGTCCGGAGCGCGGCCGACGGTGACCATCTCCTTGGGCAGGGCGACGACCCGTCCGGCGAATGGGCCGCTCTCGAAGCTGAGCTTGGCGACGATGGCTTCGCCGGACGCGATGGCCTCCGGCGACAGGGCCGACAGGGAGACCGTCCTCTTGCTCTCCGACGGTAGGTCAGCAGGCTGCCAGGCCGGGATGATCGTGGTCGCGGGCTCGCCGGAGTCGGTCTCGCCGTTCTCCTGCAAGCCAGGGCTGGTCGGCCACCGGAGCATCGTCGCCTTGAGATCGGGGACAGGCGGAGGCGCCGTGGCCTGCGCCGACGCCACCGGCTCCGGCTCCGGCTCTTGCACCTCAGCGACCACGGGTTCGGGCTCGGGTTCGGGTTCGGGCTCAGGTTCCGGCTCAGGCGCGGCCATCTCTGCCTCGACCGGCTCGGGCTCGGGTGGCATGACCACCATCTCCGGTTCGAGCTCCGCTTCAGGCTCGAGCTCCGGTTCCGGCTTCAGGTCGGTGGCCGCGATGGCTTCCGCTGTGGGGGGCTCCGGGAAGAACGGCACGAAGGCCTCGACCGGCAAGTCTTCGACCGCGACCGCCGCCTCCGGTCCCGCGGCCGGCTCCCCTCCAATGGAACCGCAGCGGCGTCCATCTCCTGGGTTTCGAGCACGGCCGTACGCGTCGACTCGGCGGCAGGCGCCTCGGGCTTACGCACGGCTTCCAGAACCGTCGTCGGCGCGGTCACTCCCTCGCGGGTGTCCGCGCCCTCTTCGTCGCGTTGCACCGGCAACACCTGCGTGTCCACCTCGGCTGCCTTCTCCACCGACGCGGTGCCCAGGAATCGCTCGTACCAGCCGGCGATGCGCTCGAGCCGCTCGACGCGGCGGTCGGGCCGGCCGATGCGTGAGATGTCGTGCGACTCCTCGGGGAAACGCACCATCTCGACCGTCTTGCCGAGGAATCGCATCGCCCCGAAAAGCTCTTCGGATTGCGAGATCGCGGTCCGCAGGTCCATCTCCCCGCAGGTGAGCAGCAACGGGGTCTGGATGTTCTGCACGTAACGGATGGGCGATCGCCTCCACAGCTCGTCCTGGTCTGGCCACGGCGGCGAACCCAGCTCCAGGGCGCCCCAGAGAACGATGTCGTGCTGGGCGTATTCGCTCACCAGGTTGGAAATCGAGCGCATCGCCACCGCGGCTGAGAACCGGTTGGTCTGTCCGATCACCCAGTTCGTCATGTAGCCGCCATACGAACCGCCGCCGATGCCCATGCGGCTCACGTCGACGCTGCCGGTCGTCTCGATGGCCTGGTCCAGCGCGGTCATGAGGTCGACGAAGTCCTTTCCGCCCCAGTCCCGGACGACTTGACGGCGGAAAAACTCGCCGTATCCATCGGAGCCGCGCGGGTTGATGTACAGGACCATGTAGCCCATTCCGGCGAGGACCTGGAGCTCGTGGAAGAACGCCCACCCGTACTGTCCGTGCGGGCCGCCGTGGACCTCCAGGATGAGGGGATACCGGCGACCGGCATCGAAGTGGTCGGGGCGTAAAAGCCAGCCCTCGACCACCCAGCCGTCGGGCGCCGTGAACGAGTGGCGCTCCGGTTGGGCGACGTAGCGTTCGTGAAGCCAGGGGTTGAGGTCTGTCATGCGCGCTTCGGCGCCCTGCGTGAACATGTGCAGCTCGCCCGGGCTGGTCGTATCCGACGCGCAGAAGGCGATGACGCTGGAAGCAACGTCGAAGTCGTAGATCCGGCGCTGGCCGCCGATCTCGGGCCGGACGTTGCCTTCGAGGTCGCATGAGTAAACCGAGGCCACACCAGGTCCGCTGGACTGGAAGTAGAGGCGATCGCCCTCCCGGGACCACACGAGACGCGTGCCGTGGCCCGCGCGCATATCGGTGATGATGCTGTCGCCCACCGACTGGTCCAGCCCGATTGTCAGGCACCGCTGGTCGCCGCCACCCGACGGGACGATCCACAGCCGCTCCAGGAGGCCTGCTTCGAGTCCGTTGGGGGAGATGAATGCGATCAGGTCGCCGCGCGGCGACCATGCGGGTGAGGCGAGATAGAAGCCGCCGGCAAGCCGAGAACGCTTCCCAGCCAGGTCGACCACGTAGAGGTTGAGGGCTCTCTGCAAGTCAGCGTTGGGTTCGGCGTTGCCCGCGACCACGAGCTGCTTGCCGTCTGGCGACCAGTCGAAGCCGGAAACGTCCCAGGCTCCACTCGTCAGCTGCGTAACATCCCCGCCGGTTGCGGGCACTACGAACAGGTGGTGGTAGCGGCCGTCGACGAAGCCCTGGCCGTCGTGCTTGTAATCAAGACGGCGGGCGACCCGAGCGACGGGAGCGCGGCGAAGCTGATCCTTGCTCTCGGGCGGTCGGGGGTCGTCGACGACAGCCTCCGGGTCGCTCAGGACCGTTCCGATGAAAGCGATTGTGTTCCCGTCCGGAGACCAAAGCGGGCTGCCTGCCCCCTCTGCCAACGAGCTGACCTGGCGAGCGTCGCCTGGACTCGCCATGTCGAACACGAACACCTGGTCCACTGGGCCGCGCCGGCTGACGAAGGCGACCCGCCGGCCGCCGGGCGACCATTCCGGCGAATGGTCCCGCCGCGGTCCCGCGGTCGCGTCCACCGGCTCGGGCTCGAGGAGGCGCCTGACCACGATGCGGCTGCGATTCTGGCGCGCCTCGCCATCCGCCCAGCTCAGCTGGTAGGCGACGCGCTCCCCGTCTCGGCTGAGCCGGACGTGGTCGATCCAGCGAAACCGGTAGAGATCTTCGGGAACGATCGGAGCGGGCATCCGGTAACCCGATTTAAGCAGCAAAGCGCGTCGGTTTGTGCGCTGCTTCACCTGATGGCGACGTATCTTCAGGCGGTATCTCAACCGTGATGACGATGTCAAGCTGGCGGCCGGCGGCTGTACGCGGATTCATCTGGGGAGCGCTGGCGGGGCTCGCCCTGGTGGCGCTGATGTACCTCGCCGGCACTTTTCTCGGCCTCCGGCCGCTCCCCCAGGCCCTGAGCGGGCCGGTGCTGGCCATCATGCCCGGGTTCGTTTTCGGTTTCCTGATCGACACCCTTCAGCACTCGGGCAAGGTGGTCGAAGAGTTCGGCCTGATCGTGGCCATGGTGGTCGGGCTCGGCGTTCTGGGCGCTGCCTGGGCGGTGGCCAGCGGTCGCTGGCGCTTGGCTCAGTCCGCGCTCGTGTTCGCGGGCGTCGGCTGGTTGGTCGTGACGGCGCTGCTCCTGCCGATCTCGGGAGTTGGGTTCCTCGGACTGAACGACGGCCCGACAACTCCGTTGGTCTGGGGGTTGCTCTTCGCGATCTACGGCGTGATCCTGCAGATGGGGTCGGCGAGCATTCTGCCCGACCAAGCGGATCCCGGCCGCCGGCGCACGCTGGGCGCGGTTCCACTCGCCATCGGCGCTGTCAGCCTGGGTGTGCTGGCGCTGCGGCTCGTGCCCGACTGGTATCGCGCGATCTTCAATCCGCCCGAGGCCGGTCTCAGCGGCGTCAGCCCCGAGATCACGCCGGTCGCGAACTTCTACGTCGTCTCCAAGAACTTCAGCGATCCAGTGGTGGACGCGCAGGGCTGGAGCCTGAGCGTCGGCGGGGCGGTCGACAAGCCCCTGAAGCTGTCGCTGACCGACCTGCGCGCGCTGCCGAGCTCCACGGAGTACGTGACCATGGAGTGCATCAGCAACAACGTGGTCGATGGCGCCCCGCTACCCGAAGCCCACGGGTTTCCAGCCCGCATCCTGCTGCCCGGCCACTACGGCATGAAGGGACCCAAGTGGCTCGACTCGATCGAGCTGGTCGACCACGAAAGCGGCGGCTACTGGGAGGCCCAGGGATGGGACCACAACGCAGTCGTCAAGACCACCGCCCGATTCGACGTACCGCGCGACGGCGCCATCCTCAAGCTGGGAGCGATGTCGCTCTCAGGCGTGGCCTTCTCAGGCACCCGGGGAATCAGCAAGGTCGAGTACAGCACCGACGGCGGGCGGAGCTGGTCGGCGGCCGACTTCAAGCCGCCGCTCTCGCCGCTGACGTGGGTCCTCTGGTCGGCGGCGTGGACGCCGGGGAGAGAAGGCACCTACCAGCTGCGGGTCCGCGCGACCGATGCCGGCGGGGTGACCCAGGACTCGAAGGCTGCGGCCAGCTACCCCACCGGAGCCGGCGGCTACCACACAATCCAGATAAGCGTCAGCAAGAGCTAGCCCCGGCTGGGCTACTTCATCGCCCATCCGGCTTTCACGGTGTCCCACACCATCTTCAGCCCGCCTTCCTTGCGGACCATCTTCAGGATCTTCGACTGCTTTTCCCACTTCGAGGTTCCGTCGACCCTGAAAAACTCGTCGAGGGCGCGGTCCGCGATCTCTGGATACTTCGTCAGCAGCTGCGGGTTGTGCTCGAGCAGCGGGACGGCTTTGTCGTACTTGCGCATGTCGGCCATGATCCAGGAGTTGTCGAGCTTGCCTTTGTACTCCTGCAGGCGGCGCTCAGAGAAGTCTTCGGTCTCCTTGGCATGGATGACGGTCTCACCCGCCAACCGGCCGGAGGCCATCGCGAGGTTCGAGCCTTCGCGGTGGACAGGGTTCGACAGCATCGCCGCGTCGCCACAGACCAGATAGCCGGGGCCGTAAACCTTCGGAATGCCTCGATACCCGCCCTCGGGGATGAGGTGCGCCAGGTACTCGACGGTCTCGGCGCCTCGCAGCAGCGGTTTGACGCTGGGGTGATTCTTGAAGTGCTCCATGAGGTCATTGGGGCTGCGGAGCGTGTCGTTGAACTCGCTCAGCAGCGCGCCGCCTCCCACCGACAGGGTGTCCTTGTTCGTGTAGATGAACATGAAGCCGGACATGCCCATGGTCGAGTCGCCGAAGCACTCGATCGTGCAGCCTTCGCCGGCCTCGCAGTTGAAGCGCTCTTCGATGAGGCCCGAATCGAGCTGCATGATCTCCTTGACCGCCATCGCGACCTCATTCGCACGCAGCTTTCGTCGCAGCGGCTTGCCGTTGATGACCGTTTTCTCGAGCAGGCCCACTCCCAGGCCGATGCCTTCGCAAACGACTACAACATCGGCGTAGAGGTCATCCCCGCGACCCGTGCCAACGCCGACCACGCGGTTGTTCTTGACGATGAGTCTCTCGACCACGGTCTCGGGCACCACGACCACCCCGACCTTCTCGGCCTGGTCGGCGAACCACGGATCGAAGCGCGCCCGCAGGACCGAGAACGAATGCGGTCGCTCCCGGTTGCGAAGGTTCTTGTAGTCGATGCCGATGTAGGCCTTGGGCGTCATGATCCAGCGCCGCTCTTCGATGATCGGACGCTCCAGCGGCGCCTCCTTCCAGGCGTCCCCTACGATCTCTTCGAGGTAATGGTTGTAGAGAATGCCGCCCATGACGTTCTTTGAGCCAGGCTTGGGTCCGCGCTCGAGCAGAACCACCTGCAGCCCCGCCTTCGCCATGGTGTACGCGGCGGCCGTCCCTGCGGGCCCGGCGCCGACGACGATCGCGTCGAACTTCTCCTCGTCCCCCATTGAGGGCAAATCCTAAGTGAAGCTCGTGGGATTGACCGGAGGTGTCGGGTCAACCCGGCAACCCCGGCTTCGACGCGGTCGTGCGCGAATTCGGTGACGCGTACGTCGACGGCGGCCGCATCGATCGGTCGCGGCTCGGGGAGCTCGTCTTCCGCGACGATGATGCCCGGCGGCGGCTCAACTCCATCGTCCATCCGCTCGTTCGCGACTGGATGGCGCAGCGGACGGCGGAGGCAGCCGAGCGTGGAACTGAGGTGGTGGTGCAGGACGTCCCGCTCCTATTCGAGAACGGGCTGGAGCGGCTCTTTTCCTCAGTCGTCCTCGTCTATGTCCCTGAGGAGGTGCAGGTCGAGCGCCTGGTGTCGGGCCGAGGCTTCGCGCCCGAGCGTGCCCGGGCGATGATCGCCGCCCAGATGCCCATCGAGAACAAACGAGGGCTTGCCCATCACGTCATCAACAACAGCGGGACGCGCGAAGAAACCCAGGCCCAGGTGAAGGCGGTCTGGAAGCAGCTGGCCGGCGGCTAGACGACGCCGTCCTTCTCGAGCGAGGCGAGCTGCGCTCCGTCCACACCGAGCTCCGACAAGATCTCAGCCGTGTGCTCTCCCAGCCCGGGCGCATCGCGCCTGCACTGCCTCCATAGCCCGGTGCGCGCGCGCGCTGTCATCGCCGGCGGCGAACTGGATCTCGATGAGGTCCGGTACACCGACAGCGTTGCATAGCGCCGTCCAGAACTTCGGCTCCAATGCACCGACGCTGTAGTAGCCGCCGTCCTTGCACGCGTAGACGCGGTAGCAGGCGTAGCGGCCGGTCAGCCGCTGGTCGCCGCGGCCGACTTCTTGCCCCGCGCCCTGCTCTGCAAGGACCAACGCCAGCCAGCTGACCGCGCCATCGGTCATGGAGACGTCAAGCCAACGCCCCTGGTCGCCACGCTGGACGCCGACGAGCGCGCCGAGGATCGCGACCGCCGACTGCAGCCCGCCGCCGCCAATGTCGCCGACCTGCACCGCCAGCGGGACCGGCGGTCCACCTGGCGCCCCGTTCAGTCCGAGCACGCCGGCCGTGGCGAGGTAGTTGATGTCGTGACCCGCACGCGAAGCCATCGGGCCGTCCTGCCCGTATCCCGTGATCGAGCACATGACGAGAGCCGGGTTGCGCGCGTGAAGTACGGGCCAGCCGAGTCCCAGGCGGTCCATGACGCCCGGCCGATTGCCCTCCACCAGCACGTCCGAGCGCTCAACGAGGCGGAGGAGCAGGTCGCGGCCGGCCTCAGACTTCAGGTTCAGCGTGAGGCTTCGCTTGTTGCGGTTGATGGCATTGAACAGGCCGCTCTGGCCGTCGACCAGAGGCGGCGTCCAGCGCATGTAGTCGCCGGTGGAGGGCTCTTCGACCTTGATCACGTCCGCGCCCATGTCGGCGAGGAGCATGGTGCAGAAGGGGCCCGGCAGCAGCCGGGTGAGATCGAGCACGCGGATTCCAGTCAGCGGCATCTGGACATCCGCCCAATTCTCGTCCACATAAAGGAGACGTTTAGGGGGGCCCCGTGCGTTAATAGGTCATGAAAAGCAGCGGCAGAAGAATGCGTCCCAGCAACCAACCCCTTTCCGAAGTGACGATCAAGGTCCCAGCGCCGTTCGCCGGGATCTCCGACCTTGGGTTCACGGCCCAATACCGCTCGCAAAGCTTCCAGGAGCCGCTCCGGGACATTCCCCTGCTGATCGAAGGGCCGCCTCCCCCCATGCGCCGGCTCGCCGAGCTGCTTCAGCTCCTGCGTGGGATCGAGGGCTCCGCATACGCCTGGAGCGAACCCGTGATGCTGAGCGACGAGGTCGTCGTCCTGGCCTTCCGCGACCGCAGCCTCGCCGGCCAAAGGCTCTCTGACGGTGCACCCGCTCACGCGGCCTACGTCCTCAACCTCGTGCGCCCGGTGGTCTTCACGTTCTTGCGTGACTGCGCCCAGACGGCACGCCTGCGGCTCGCGGATGTGATCGAGATGCGGGTCAGCACCGGGAGCGCGCCTTTCGCGGATTTGGTGCTGCCACTTGATGACATCGTCCGGTCGAACGGCGACCGGCTGCTGTGGCAACTCGCCGGCTGAAGCCTGGTACCTAGGGCGACTTCGTCGGCGTCGGTGTCGGGGTCGGCGAGGTGACTCCGCTCGCGCGGGCGCTGCTTGCGGTCGTGATGGCGGGACCCAGCACCGGGCTGGGACCCACGTTCGTGAAGTAGAGCGCGACCGGCACCACGACCATGCCGACGAGCACCGTCAGCACGAAGGTGACCGCCCCCCACTCCCGTCGTACAAAAGCCCAGCTCACGAGCGGTGAATTCTAGCGACAGCCAATATTCGTCGTCGTCTGAGACCTAGTAGTCGTCGTCGTCGCGGGAGCCGGCGAGCCCTTCCTCTTCCTTCTTCTTGCGCTGGTTCAGGAGGCGGATGAAGTCCTGGGCGCGTGCGAGCGCCTTCCAGCGCTCCGGATAGAAATCCTGGACCACGATCTGCCTGTCCGGCAGCTGGTAGACGGTGACGCACCACTTGTTGAGGGTGCGCGAAACTTCAACCTCGAAGTCCTTCTCCGCGGTCTCGTACTTGACAACCTTGTCGTCGTCGAATCTTCTTCGTCCTGAAATAGCCATAGGTACATCACTCGGGCAGGGATTCCGCTCATAGAGCTGAGTTGAAGTATAGCCCTCCGTAAGGCCCTTCCAAACGTGCGCCGGAGGCCCCGGAGGCTACTCGCCGAGAAGCTCCCTCAGGAACGAAACCAGGTCGTCCCGGAGGCCCTCACGGCTCATCGCCAGGGTCATGTTCGCGCGCAGATACCCGGCCACAGTGCCGAGGTCGTAGTAGTCACCTTCGAACTCGAGCGCAACCACCCGCGAGCGCTCGAGGGTCCGCTTGATGGCATCCACGAGCTGGATCTCGTTGCCGGCGCCCGGCTCGGTCAGTCCGAGCTCCTCGAATACAGCCGGCAGCAGCACGTAGCGGCCGAGACTG
>WNFO01003311.1_pt1 | contig 13615 bp, 10 predicted proteins | sample 5400251 | NCBI WGS metagenome assembly WNFO01 (sample SAMN13153354, study PRJNA577476) | soil metagenome | isolation source: 100 cm saprolite under Madrone tree | place: USA:California | collected 2016-06-14 | reverse complement strand
CGGTCACGGCCGTGGACACCACCGGCGCGGGTGATGCGTTCATCGGCAGCTTTGCGGTATTTCTCGCCGAAGGTGTGCCGGAGAAGGATGCAGTGGCGCGCGCGAATCTCTACGCGGCGCTATCGACGACACGCATAGGAACGCAAAAGTCATTTGCGCAACGCGCCGATTTCGAGGCCGAGTGGGCTCGAGGACACAGGCCAGCCCGCTAGCGAAGCCGATTCTCTTCGTCGCCGCAACCTAACAAGGGCTTATAACAATGTTTGTTGTGCATAGCTATCCACTGGCGGTCCTGTTCTGCGTGCTCAGCATGCTCTGCTGGGGCTCGTGGGCCAATAGCAAGAAGCTCGCCAGCAAGGACTGGCGCTTCGAGCTGTTCTATTGGGACTACACGCTGGGCGTTCTGCTGGTGACGCTGCTCTTCGGGCTGACACTGGGCAGCGCCGGCACCGAGGGCCGTCCCTTCCTGGCCGACCTGGCGCAAGCCTCGAGCGCCAGCATCGGCTCGGCGTTGCTGGGTGGAGCGATTTTCAATCTGGCCAACATTCTGCTGTGCGCGGCGATCGAGATCGCGGGCATGGCCGTTGCTTTCCCGGTCGGGATCGGGCTCGCACTCATCATCGGGGTGATCGTGAACTACCTGGCGGCCCCGGTAGGCAACGTCGCGCTGCTCTCGAGCGGGGTTGTCCTGGTAACGCTGGCGATCGTCCTCGATGCTGCCGCCTACCGCCGCTTGCCCGACGGGACGGCCGCAGTCAGCACGAAGGGACTGGTCGTGTCGGTCGCCTGCGGTGTGTTCATGGGCTTGTTCTACCGCTTCGTCGCCGCGGCGATGTACGCGGACCCCGGCCATGCTGAGGCCGGCAAGATGGGCTGTTATGCGGCCGTCTTCGTCTTCGCGCTCGGCGTCTTCCTGAGCAACTTCGTATGGAATACGCTGGCGATGAAGAAACCCTTCGTCGGGACCCCGGTGAGCTTTGCCCATTACTTTGCAGGGAGTCTGCGCATCCATCTGACCGGCATCCTCGGCGGCGTGATCTGGGGACTGGGGATGTCCTTCAACCTGATCGCCTCAGGCCGGGCCGGGTTCGCGATCTCGTACGGGTTAGGTCAGGGCGCCACGATGGTTGCGGCATTCTGGGGAGTCTTCATCTGGAAGGAGTTTCGTGACGCGCCGCAGGGTACATCGAAGCTGCTCGGAGCGATGTTCGGCTGCTTCCTGAGCGGCCTGGCGCTCGTGGTCCTCGCGCGCACCCTCTAGCGGGCGACGCCGTCGCAAGACCGATGGGCACGTATGACTAGCGATACGCACGAGCGCGTGGACGTCGAAGACGCTGCGGGAGAGCGGCGGATGGTTTCGGTCACCGAGCCGCGCGCGCTCGTCACCCGGCCAAAGGGGCGAGTGCTGGTGGCGAACGCCGGAGTGCCGCTGCAGCTTGATTGGATTGACAGTATCCGGGTGAACACGAGCGCGGTGGAGCGCCGCGCGACGACGCTCGTCGCACGGCGAACCGTCAAGAAGGACTGGCAGATCGCGTGGTTGCTGAGGGCGATCGCCTGCATGGACCTCACGACCCTGTCGGGCGACGACACCGAGGAGAGGGTCCGGCGGCTGTGCGCCAAGGCGGTGCATCCGGTTTCTGACAGCGTAAGGGCGGCTCTCGGGATCCAGGACCTGCCGCTGCAGGTAGGCGCCGTGTGCGTTTATCACCTTTTCGTGGCAACGGCCCGCCGCGCGCTGCAGGGGACCAACATCCGCGTCGCAGCCGTATCGACCGGCTTTCCGGCAGGCATGAATGCGCTCGAGGAACGCCTCGCGGAGATTCGGCGCTCGGTCGACGCGGGCGCCCACGAGATCGACGTGGTGATCACGCGCTCCCACGTGTTTGGAGCGCACTGGCGGCGGCTGTACGAGGAGGTCGCGGCTTTCAAGGAAGCGTGCGGCGGTGCGCTCTGCAAGGTAATCCTCGGCACCGGGGATCTGGCGACGCTGCGCAACGTGGCGCGAGCCAGCTGGGTCGCCATGATGGCGGGCGCCGATTTCATCAAGACCTCCACGGGAAAGGAGCCGGTCAACGCCACACTGCCGGTAGGGCTGGTGATGACGCGGGCGATCCGCGAGTATGGCGAGCGGACCGGCATGGCCGTCGGGCTCAAGCCGGCGGGTGGGATCCGCACCGCAAAGCAGTCGCTGGAATGGCTGACGTTGATGAAAGAGGAGCTGGGCCAGAGCTGGCTGGAGCCGCGGCTGTTCAGGCTCGGCGCGAGCGGCGCGCTGGCGGACATTGAGCGGCAGCTGGCGTTTCATGGCAGCGGGCGGTATTCCGCCGCCTACCGTCATCCGCTGATGTGAGCAGCATCGACATGAGGACCGTCACGCGCAGCGATCGGATTACGGAAGGATCTATGTCGAATAACACCTTGGCCGACAAGTTGCGGGCCATGGACTACGGTCCGGCGCTCGAGGACCCGGCTCTCGCCCATGCGTGGTTGGATCAGTTCAAGCGCCGCTTTGGCCATTTCATCGGCGGCAGGTGGACCGCTCCGGCGGAACGCCAGTACTTCGAGACCTGCGATCCATCGACTGGGGACAAGCTCGCGGATGTCGCCCAGGGCAGCGCGGCCGACGTGCACGCCGCCGTCAAGGCGGCGCGCGCCGCGCTCCGGCCCTGGCAGGCGTTAGCGCCGCACGCGCGCGCCCGGTTTCTGTACGCGCTCGCGCGCCAAGTGCAGAAACACTCGCGGCGGCTCGCAGTGCTGGAAACGATCGACAACGGTAAGCCGATCCGGGAAAGCCGCGATATCGACATCCCGTTGGTGGCGAGGCATTTCTACTACCACGCCGGCTGGCCACAGCTGCTCGAGCAAGAGTTCCCCGGCTACCAGGCATGCGGCGTCGTCGGGCAAATCATTCCGTGGAACTTTCCTTTGCTGATGCTCGCGTGGAAGATCGCGCCGGCGCTCGCGGCCGGAAACACCGTCGTGTTGAAGCCGGCGGAGTTCACGCCGCTCACGGCGCTGGCGTTTGCCGACCTATGCAACGAGGTAGGCCTGCCGAATGGCGTCGTGAATATCGTCACGGGAGACGGATCCACCGGGGCCGCGCTGGTCGTACATCGGGGTGTGGACAAGATCGCATTTACGGGCTCAACGGAGGTAGGTAGAGCGATCCGTCGGGCGACCGCTGATACGCACAAGAAGCTGTCGCTGGAGCTGGGGGGGAAATCCCCCTGCGTGGTGTTCGAAGATGCCGATCTCGACAGCGCCGTCGAAGGCCTTGTCGATGGTATCTGGTTGAACCAGGGTCAGGTCTGCTGCGCCGGATCGCGGCTGCTGATGCAGGAGAGCATTGCAGTCCGATTGACGCAGAAGCTGCAGGAGCGCATGGCCGAGTTGCGAGTGGGCCCGCCGCTGGATAAGACGACTGACATCGGAGCGATCGTCGCGCGCGTGCAGCTGGAACGGATCGAGCGTCTCGTCGCGCAAGGGGTCGCGGACGGGGCCTCGTGCTGGCAGCCGGATGTACGGCTGCCATCGGCAGGCCTGTACTACCGGCCGACGCTGTTCACAGACGTTCACCCGACATCGGTCGTTGCGCAGCAGGAGATCTTCGGGCCGGTGCTGGCGGCCATGACGTTCAGAACACCGGCGGAAGCCGTGGCGCTCGCCAACAACACCACGTATGGCCTGGCGGCCAGTGTGTGGAGCGAGAGTGTGAATGTCGCGCTCCAGATCGCTGCGCAGATCAAGGCAGGCGTGGTGTGGGTGAACAGCACCAACATGTTTGATGCGGCCTGCGGCTTCGGTGGATACCGGGAGAGCGGCTTTGGAAGAGAGGGCGGCAGTGAAGGGTTGCGCGAGTATCTGCAGCCGGTCTGGTTGCGCAAAGCGCCGTCGCTGCGGCGGGACGGTTCGCCGAGCCGGGATCCCGCGCCGACCGGGCGCCCGCTGATCGACCGGACCGTGAAGCTCTACATCGGGGGCAAGCAGGTGCGGCCGGACTCGGGCTACAGCCTCGAGTGCCGCAGCAGCAAGGGCGTGCTGCTCGGCGAGACCCCTCTCGGCAACCGCAAGGATATCCGCAACGCCGTGGAGGCGGCGCGACGAGCGGAACACTGGAGCAGTACGAGCGCGCACAACCGGGCGCAGGTGCTTTACTACATCGCCGAGAACCTTTCGCAGCGCGGCAAAGAGATCGCCGCGCGGCTCGCAGGGGCCGTGGGCAAGAAGCAAGCGTCGGAGGAAGTGAGGCTCGGGGTCGAGCGATTGTTTTCGTACGCCGCGTGGGCCGACAAGTACGAAGGCGTGGTCCACTCGCCGCCCTTCAGGAACGTGGCCGTGGCCATGAACGAGCCTCTCGGGGCCGTCGGCGTGCTCTGTCCCGATCAGACCCCGCTGCTGGGACTTCTGTCGCTGGTCCTGCCCCTGGTGGCGGCGGGAAACACCGTCGTCGCCGTTCCTTCGGCGAGCTATCCGGTCGTCGCGGGCCACCTGTCCCAGGTCTTCGACACCAGCGATGTCCCCGCCGGCGTCATCAACTTGGTTACCGGGCGGCCCGCGGAGCTGCTGAAAGTGTTGGCCGAGCACGACGATCTGGATGCGCTCTGGTGCCACGGCGATGAGGCGACGTGCGCCACGGCCAAGCGCCTATCGGCCGGCAACCTCAAGCAGGTGTGGACGAACGAGGGCCGTGAGATCGACTTCTTCGACCCGCATTACGGCGAGGGTCGCTGGTACCTGCAGCATGCCTGTCAGGTCAAGAACATCTGGGTGCCGTACGGAGAGTGAGGTACCGGGGCAGAACCCTCGAGCCAGAACGTCAGCGCGCCCACACCGGCATGCTCAACTTTGCGACATGCGCAGCGCTCAATGTGCCGGGGTGGGCGCCTTCAACAAATCCAGGCTCATTCGCTCGAACTTCGGAACGTCGACGTCGAACACCACCGTGACCGGGCGTTCGCCCAGCCCGGGGCCCTCGCCGATGGACCAGCTCAACGTATCCCCGTAACCCGCCGTGAAGCTGGTATCGACATCCACGAGCAGAGCCGTGCTGCGCGTGACGATGGAGGGGTCCAGCCATACCGCGACGGCCAGCTCGTCCCACATCGGGAATGACTGTCCGAACCGGCCTAGATAAGCAGCGAACGGCGCCTGACCCCTGGCGACCTCCTGAATGAACTCCGGCTTGAAAAAAGTCCGCGTCGTCGGGTCGATCGGAACCTCGGTGATCTTCTTCCAAGGCTCGTGCAGCACGATCGAGGCAGCCTCCGGATCCCAACGCATGTTGAACTCGCGCCGGGGCGCATTTGCGTACTCGGCTGCAAAGCCGTTATCGGCGGCGACGGGATTGAAGCTGCCCCCCATGAAGACGAGCTCCCGGGCCAGCGAGGCAAACTCCGGATCCAACCGCGAGGCCATGGCGAGGTTGGTGAGCGGCCCCGCGGCCACGATGGTGACCTGGCCTGGAAACTCACGCACTTTGCGCGACAGAAAGCTGGCGGCGCTCTCGTGGGCTGGCTTGATCCTCGGTTCGCCGGCCGGGGAGGGCGGCACCAGGTACGGATCGGCATGATAGGGGGTGCGGCGCACCGCGCCTTCGGCGGGCCAGACCTCGGTCCACGCCCCTTTGTAGAACAGCTTGCCATACAGCCGCTCCCACACCTTGGTGCGGCTCTGGGTGTTGAGGAGTGGCAACACGGCCCCGGGATGCACCGGAACTTCCGTGCGCTGGGCGATTTCCAGCAGCCGCAGGGTGTGACTCACTTCCTCGTCGCGCCAGCCGTCGCCGCTCGGGATCGTGATGCCGAGCACTTCGACATCCGGCGACTGCAGCAGCATCAGGATCGCCTGGAGATTCGAGCCCGCGGGGCCGAACGCGTCCTGATCGATAACGACCTTGCGCCGCGCACTCGCAGCGAAGCACTCGTCTGTCGAGCAGACCGTCACCAGCGTGGCGAAAGCCAGCAGCGTTGAAAGCAGCGCGCTCGGCCGCCGATACGAGCCGAATTTCATACAAGGATCTCCGCGACCGTGCAGGCAACCGTGGCGGTCGCGCGGCGCAGGTCGTTCAAACGCAGACACTCATCTGCGGCGTGACCGTGTGCCTCGGCCAACGTGCGCGGTCCCGCGCCGTACAGGACTGTGGGGATTCCGGCAGCGGCGTAATGGCGGGCATCTGTATAAAGCGGCACGCCGTGTTCCGCAATAGGCACGCCGAAGAAAGACTCCCCATGGCGGCGCAACGCGGCGCTCAGCCGCGCGGCGCCCGGTACGTTGACGAGGGGAAGTGCCAGCAGGATTCGACGGATCTCGACGCGAATGCCGCTGCAAGCAGCCCCCGCGAGCTCGATGATCCTGCGCAGCTCCGCTTCGGCCTGTTGCGGGCTCTCCTCCGGGATGATGCGCCGGTCGATGCGGAAGCTCACACGATCTGGCACGACGTTGGTGTTGATGCCGCCCTCGATGAGACCAACGTTGAGCGTCGAGTGCGTGATGCCCGGCACGCTCGAGCGGCGCTCTTTCAAAGTCTCGCGGGAGTCGTAGATACTCTTCAGGATACCGGTTGCGGCAGCCAGCGCGTCGACGCCCGACTCGGGCATTGCCGCATGACCCTGGCGCCCTCGCACCGTGACTTCAAGATGCAGACAACCGTTGTGCGATGTGGTGACCGCGTACGAGAATCCCGCGCAAATCGCGAAGTCGGGGCGACTCAGGCCCTGCGCCAGCAGCCAGCGCGGGCCGATATCGCCTCCGACCTCCTCGTCATACGTGAAATGCAGTTCTACGCTGCCGTTGAGCGCATACCCTTTTTTGGCGAGTTCCCGCAGCGCGCGCAGCGCGTAAGCGTAGGTTGCGAAGTCGGACTTGCTCACGGCGACTCCACGGCCGTACATAGTCGGTCCATGCGCCGGGTCGTTGACCACCTGGGCGCCATACGGATCACGCGTCCAACCCAAGCCGGGCGGCACGACATCGCCATGCGCATTCAGTGCAACGCACGGCCCGCCTTTGCCGAAGCGTTGGCGAGCGATGAGATTGGTGACTGCAATCATGCCCGCCGCACGGACCGAATCGAGCGGCACGGCATAGGCTTCAACGTCAAATCCCAAGGCTTGCAACAGGAGACGCGCCCGTCCGGCATGCGCAGCACAATCGCCGGGAGGATTGTCCGTAGGGATCTTGACCAGGCTGGCCAGAAAGTCGCACTCGGCATCGAAGCCGCCGTCCACGATTTCTGCGACGGCGGTCTCGACAGCCGACATGCCGGGCGCCCGTGCGCCGGCACTCCGGTTGTGATCGAGGCGAGCTGGGGGGTCCGATGGGCTCATGGTGACACCGGAAAGTTCAGGAGGAAGTCTTCGAAGGCGCGGGCCGCGAGATCGGCATCCGCTGCGCTGATCGTCTCGGACGGATGATGGCTGATGCCGCCGTTGCCACACCGCACGAACAGCATGCCCATTTCGGTGATCTGCGCCATGACCATCGCGTCGTGGCCGGCGCCGCTCGGGAGACGCGGCGGCTCGATCACCCCGGTGACGCGACGGATGCTCTCGGCCCACCGCTGTTGCATCCTCGGAGCGCAAGGGACGCAACGGACGTCCAACACCCTGCGCCATTGGATCTCGACAGTGCGGCGGGAGGCGATGCGTTCAGATTCGGCCAACAGATCGGCTAACGCGGCGTCGCGCGCCGCATCGTTATCAGCGCGGATGTCGACGCTCAGCTCGCAGCGGCCGGGAATTACATTCATCGCGCCCCCCGGAACCTGCAACAGGCCGACTGTACCCACGAGCCCCGGCGTCCCGCTGCAGCGCTTCTCGACGGCAAGGACGAGTTCCGCAGCCGCTGCCGCGGCGTCGCGGCGCACGGGCATAGGGACGGTTCCTGCGTGGCCCGCCAACCCAGTAACCGCTGCAAGGCAGCGGACACTGCCCGCTATCGATGTTGCGACACCGAGGGGCGCGCTCGCGTTGAGCAACACCGGTCCCTGCTCAATGTGCACCTCGACGAAACCAAGAAGGGTCCGCGGATCGAGCGCCGCTGCCGGGATCGCTCCCGGATCCAAGCCAGCCGCAACCATCGCCTCCCGCATGGTGAGTCCATCCGCATCGACGCTGTCCAGCATGGCCGAATCGAATCGGCCCGCCAGCGCGCGACTGCCCAGAAAGGTCGATTTGAAACGGACGCCTTCCTCTTCGGCAAAGGCAACGATCGCCAACGTGTACGGAAGTTGCGCGCCGGCGCGGGATAACCGTGCAACGACGCTTATCGGCACGAGAATCCCCAGGCGTCCATCGAACTTGCCGGCATCGACAACGGTATCGTAGTGAGAGCCCGTCAACAGGGTAGCGGCATTCCCAGCCGCGCCATGCCAGCGCCCGATGACGTTGCCGACAGCGTCGATTTCAACATCGAGTCCCGCACCCAGCATCCAGTCGCGGATCAGCGCCGCGGTCGCGCGGTGTGCAGGGGTCAGATACGCGCAGGAGAGGCCGTCCGGCCGGTCGCTGAAGCGCGCCAGATGCTCCGCCATCGCCATGATGCGCGACCCCGGCGGCTCATCCACCAGATCGGCAAGGCGGAATCCGGCGATCCGCCCGATCTCACGCAACGCAACCGCACGTTCGTGCTCCAGCGCGTTCTCCAGCCGGTGCTCGAGCGCGGTGATCACCGCCAGGCGATTGAGGCCCTTCACGGCGATTACGAACGGAAAGCCGAACTTTTGCGTGTAGGCGGTATTGAGTCGCTGTAGCCGGGCGAACTCTTCGGGGGTGCATGCCGCAAGACCCGCGCCCTGCTGTTCACGGGTCGATTCCGGAGTCAGCTCGCCGCGTATCGCCGCTCGGCCGGCGAGCTCGGGATGTGCGCGGATGAGCAGCAGTCGCTCATCGATGGTCGCCCGCTCGACGGCCGCGCACATCACCTCATGAAGCTCCAGTCCAGAGCGAAACGGGCGTAGCATCGCAACGCGCTCGGCTACCCACGGGGAGCGCTCAAAGACGCCCGACAGCGCCGCAACGAATTGAGGGGCGGGCAGGGAGTTGAGCTCTTGTAGGGAAGTCACCACGGCGGATCGGCGTGTAAGTCAGGTCTAGTGTTAGTATCGCTCAAATGCAGCGCGGCTCAGGTACCCGAGCCGGGCGGGTGCGTGGCGATCCAGTGCCGGGCGATATCGATGCGCCGGCAAACCCACACATGCTCGTGCTCGAGGACGTAGTCGAGGAAGCGCTCCAAGGAGGCGATGCGGCCTGGCCGGCCGACCAGACGTGCGTGCAGGCCGACCGACAGCATCTTGGGAGCATCGAGTCCGGCGGCATCCCCTTCACGGTACAGCGTGTCGAAGGCGTCGCGGAGATAATCGAAGAATTGTGTGCCGGAGTTGAACCCCTGCAGCGTCGCGAAGCGCATGTCGTTGCTGTCGAGTGTATAGGGCACCACGAGATGCGGAACGCGGCGCATCGAGCCGCCGGCGTTGAGGGTGACCTCCGACCAGTAGGGAAGGTCGTCGGCGTAGGAGTCGGCATCGTAGAGGAAGCCGCCATGCTCTACGACCAGTCGCCGAGTATTCGGGCTGTCGCGCCCCGTGTACCAGCCTAGCGGCGCCGCGCCCGTCAACTCGCGCAGTATCGCTACCGCCTCCGCCAGATGCGCGCGTTCCGTGGCTTCCTCGACGAGCTGGTAGCTGATCCACCGCAGGCCGTGGCCGGCAATCTCGTGCCCGAGCTCGCGGTATGCGGCAGCGGCCTCCGGGTGACGCGCCAGCGCCGCGGCGGCGGCAAACACGGTGAGCGGAAGCTTGCGCTGCTCGAACGCACGCAGCACACGCCACAACCCGGCCCGTGAACCGTACTCGAACAGCGACTCCATGCTCATGTGGCGCATCGGGAAGGCCGGCGCGCCGACGATCTCGGACAGGAACGTCTCCGAGGCGGCATCGCCGTCCAACACGCAATTCTCGGCGCCCTCTTCGTGATTCAGAACGAACTGCACAGCGATGCGAGCCCCGCCCGGCCAACGTGGGTGCGGCGGCTGGCGGCCGTAACCAACAAGATCGCGTGGGTACTTGGGCGGTGACCGGCTCACAACGCGCGCCTACCGTTGGTAAACACCGAGCGCAAGTCGATACTCTTCCCGGTAGGTTCTTCGAGCCGCAGATCGGCGAGCACCTGGTCGAGGTGGCGGACCATGAGTCCGATTGCCCCGGGATCGCGCCGCTCGAGCGCGGCGAGCAGCTGCAGATGCTCGTCCGGCGGACAGGAGGGCGCCCCGGGAGCCTGATAAACCGCGATGATCAGCGATGACCGGGAGACCAGATCGCGCAGCATATCGGCCAGGATCTGGTTGCCGGCCATCTCGGCTACGAGCAGGTGAAATTCCCCGGAGAGTTTCAGCGAGGCGCGGCGATCGCCCTCGCGCCACGCGGTCTGCTCACGCGCGAGGTGGTCGCGGAGCCGTTTGCAGCTCGCGCGGGTCGCCGACCTGATCAAACCTGCGACGGCTCCGGCCTCCAGCACGCGGCGGGCGGCAAATACTTCGCGCGCTTCGCGCACCGACGGTTTGGATACCATCGCCCCGCGGTTGGGCATCAGGGTCACCACGCGCTCGTGTGCCAGCCGTTGCAGCACTTGACGCAACCGCGTGCGGCCGATACCGAAGATCTCGCACAGACGCTCCTCGACCAGGCGAGTCTCGGGCGGCAGGCTGTGGTCGACAATGGCGGTCCAGATCCGCTCGTAGACGTCGGCCGCACCGGCGCCGGCGGCGCCAGTCCGCCGCAGCCGCAGCGGCGCCGCCGCAGCGTGTTGAGTCTTGTATCTCACCCTCATGATGCAGGCGCCCCCGCATGGGCAGTGCCGTGCACCTGGCGACCGAGGATGTAAGTCCTCGAGACGACCCGATCATCTCCCAGGGTCATGAGTACCAACAATTTCTCGCCCAAGGTACGCGATTGTGCCGTGCGCCGTCCGATCAACGCCGTCGCGCGCAGATCAAGAATGATGAAGTCGGCTTCGGCGCCGACCGCGAAATGACCTACGTGGCGCTCGACGCCCAGAGCACGGGCGCCTCCCAGCGTGGCGAGATAGAACGCGCGCAGGGGCGAGAGCTGCTGATGCGAGAGTTGCGCAACCTTGTAGGCGTCCCCCAGCGTCCGCAGCATGCTGAAGCTGCTGCCTGCCCCAACGTCCGTGGCAATCGAAAACCGCATGCCGGCGGTGTCGGCGGCGGCTATGTCAAAGAGACCGCTGCCGAGATAGAGGTTGGAGGAGGGACAGAATGCGGCCGATGCACGGGACTGGGCCATCCGAGTGCGATCGGTATGATCGACGTGGACGCAGTGCGCATAGATCGCGCGCTCACGCAGCAATCCATAACGGTCATACACGTCGAGATAGCTGCGCGCGCGCGGGAACAACTGTCTAACCCAAGCGACCTCGTTGAGGCTTTCCGCCGCGTGACTCTGGATCAGGGCGTCCGGAAAATCCTCCGCCAGGCTTCCGGCGCTCTGCAGTTGCGCCTCGGAGGAAGTCGCGGCGAAGCGCGGCGTGATGGCGTACAGCAGTCGCTCACGACCGTGCCACTCTTCCAGCAACTCACGCGAATCGCGCTCGCCGCCGGATGCAGAGTCGCGCAGGTATTCCGGACAGTTACGATCCATCAGCACCTTGCCCGCAGCCATGCGCATGCGTCGTGCGGCCGCCGCTTGGAAGAAGGCTTGCACGGAGGCTCGGTGAACCGTACAGAAGACCAGCGCCGTCGTAGTGCCGTTGCGCACGAGCTCGTTGAGGAAGAACTCGGCAACCTCGCGTGCGTGCGCAGGGTCGGAGAATCTGCCCTCGGCCGGAAACGTGTAGTACTGCAACCAATCGAGCAGCTCCCGGCCTCCTGAGCCGATGACGTCGGTTTGCGGATAGTGAATGTGCGCATCGACGAAGCCGGGGATCAGGATATTCTCTCCGTGATCGACGACTTCTGCAGTCGCTGGCAGCCCCGGTAGCAGCTCCCGCGCCGGACCGAGCGCCGCGACTCGCCCGTCGGCGGTGACCAGCAGTCCGTCCTCGAGGAACTCGAAACTTGCGGGGTCATCATTCGGTCCCGGATCGGAACGGAAATGAAGAATGGCGCCCCGATGAGCGCACAGTCCTGCGCCGCTGTCAGTGCGGAGCGCCACGTTCGATCCAGGCGAGCATTACGGCTCGCTCCTCCTCGGTAATGGCGGTGACGTTACCCAAGGGCATGGCGCGCGTGACGATCTGCTGACGCATCTGCTCGGTGCGCGCCAGGATACGTTCGGGTGTATCGAGCAGCACGCCGCTCGGGGGTGCCGTGAATCCCGGTTGGGTCGGTCTGGCTGCATGGCAGCTGCTGCAACGCTGGGCGACGATGGACTGGATGCGCACGAAATCCCCGGCGGCTGCAGGCCCGGCCGCGGCGTCTCCTGCTCCTGCTCTTGGCCCCGGCATCAGAGCCAACACGACACCGGCGAGGGTCAAAAGGCCCACGGCGGCGGGGAGCGGCGAGGTACGGCCGTTTCGCTCAGGTGCCTTGTGCCGTGCCACGAAATAAAGCCGCAGGCACACCCCGGCGGCACAGATCGCGATCAACACCAACCAGTTCTCGCGTGCTCCGTAGGTCATCGCGTAGTGAGGACTGATCATCGCGAACAGCACGGGCAGTGTGAAAAAGGTGTTGTGCGTCGAGCGCTGTTTGCCCGCGAGCGCGTGCAGCGGATCGGGCTCGCGCCCCTCCAGCTTCGCGCGCACCAGCTCGCGTTGACCCGGAATGATGACGAAGAACACGTTGGCCACCATGATCGTGCCAAGCAGCGCGCCGAATTCCATGTAGGCGCCGCGTCCGCTGAACAGATGGCACAACGCCCAGGCGGCCGCGGACAGCAGTGTGGCCAGCACGGCTCCGAGCAGCCGGCCGTTGCGGCCCAGCGGCGATCGACATAAGCCGTGATAGACCAGCCACCCTACGGGCAGAAAGGCGACGCCTAGGGCGATGGCCGCGGGTTTCGACAGAGCCGCGACCGCGGGATCGATCAGATACACCTCGGCTTGGCCGTAATAGAGAAGACACAGCAGAAAGAAGCCGGACAGGAAGGTGGTGTAGGCTTCCCAATAGAACCAGTGCAGGGAGGGTGGGAGCGACGGCGGCGCGAGGCGGTACTTGTGCGAATTGTAGAAACCGCCGCCATGCACGGCCCACAACTCCCCCGCGACGCCTCTGGCGGCGATCGCCGGATCGGCAGGCGGAACCAGGTGATTATCGAGCCATATGAAATAGAAGGACGAGCCGATCCAGGCGATCCCCGCGACCAGGTGCAGCCAGCGGCCGAACAGGCTGAGCCAGTCGAGCAGATAGGCGCTCATGGGGGAGCGGACGAGCAGGCGGCACAGTCGGGCGACGAACAGCCGCCCCCGAAGACCCCGGCCATGGGGGCAGAGGAGCGACGCGGCTCAGCGGCCGGGGTCTCGAGTCCCTGCAGCAGTTGTGCCGCCACCCCCACCGCGATTGCGGCCGGCCACTTGCTGATGACTCCCTCGATGCCGATGGGGCAGATGAGCCGGGCAATCCTCTCGAGCGCGACCCCATCCCGCGCCAGGCGCGAGCG
>WNFO01003309.1_pt1 | contig 13620 bp, 15 predicted proteins | sample 5400251 | NCBI WGS metagenome assembly WNFO01 (sample SAMN13153354, study PRJNA577476) | soil metagenome | isolation source: 100 cm saprolite under Madrone tree | place: USA:California | collected 2016-06-14 | reverse complement strand
CGACGTAGAGCTCATTGTGCAGGACACCGGTGCCGCGCAGGGTGTGACCCCGGATCGTGGTGTCGCTCCAGAGTCGACCGCGAGGGCCTGCGATCTTGTCGGCGTTGAGGCCATGGGCAATTGCTCGGGGCGACTTACCGGTTATGAACTCCCGGAATATCCGGCGGGCGATGCCGGCCTCGGCCTCATTGATCCGCCGGCCACCATGGACGGGCCCGCCGCGGAGGTCCTGCTCCCGGACAACATCGTACCCGTAAGAGAGCCCCCCCGCCTGACCGTCCCTCCCGGACCCGACCCTCGCTACTCCCATGCTTCCTTTGCTTCCCCCTTCGCATTCGGACTTCATGGGTGCCCTCCGCGCCCGGATGCAGCTTGCCGCAGCTACCATCAGAATGCGGATTACTAGTTACGAATAGATTGCGGCGAAAGCCTGGTAGTTCCGGGCTGACAATTCATGAGAAATGAGGCGGTCTCTCCATCCTCTGGATGTCCGCTACTGGATCGGGACGGCTAAGAGCTCAGCACAGTCATGCCTTGGACGCACGCAGACTTATCAATTAGGAATCAGGAAGACAGGGTATTCGCGACGTACTTTCTGGCCTTCCAGTCGAACTCGAAATAATCGACCAATTGATTGCCTTTGCTGTACGGCTCTTGCGGCCTAGGCACTTGATAGAATCGGCCCGTAACGAGCTTGCTAGTGACCTCGAGCCGGACAAAGCCCCAGTGGTCGTCCGAATATTTCTCAAGCGTCACGGGGTCGCCTTCCTTGTCGTTAAAGACGACGGGCGTAACCATCTTCTGACCATTGACCTTCATGATGCTGTGAAGATTGTGATAACCACCGTTTCCGGCAACGAGGTAGGGAACCTCGGTCCCATCCGTCCTATTTTTGGTAAGACGTTGATAGTCATGAACGTGACCGGCAAGCACCATTTCTGGGTGGCGCCCATTCGCTTGGGCTGACGCCGCCTCCAGCGCCTTTTTCATATAAGTGCTGCCGGAATGAAAAGTGTCAGCCGAATAGATAGGATGGTGCAGAGCCACGAATAGTGGAACGCGAGTCGTTAGCGTTTTTAGTTCGCTGACAAGCCAATCGGTTTGCGGCGACTGGATCTCGCCGCCCTCAGGCACATTGCTATATAGCCCGACTATGTTCACGAACGGCGTCAGAAGTGTCCAATATACGTTGGGTTGTGTCATAGCCGTGCGGCTTGATTCACCGGATTCCGGTAGTTTTATTGCTGTGGGCGCGCAAAAATTTCGGACAAATCCGTCCAAACTGTTGCCGGTTGAAAGATTTTCGCCGTCGTGATTTCCCGGCACCGCGAATATGGGCCGAGGGTAATGTTCGTAAGGTTGGTAGAATTGGGAATAGTATTGTGTGATTTCGCCATTGAAATAGACGCAATCGCCGGTGATGTATAGGAATGCTGGATTCTCGCTGGCCGGCTTTTGCGGATTGAAATCCGCCTCCATACCACTCGCGACCAACTCCTGGGGCACGCCATACCTGATTCCGCCCATATCCCCGTTGATATGGAACGTAATTTTTTTGTTGGCAAGAATTGCGGCATAGTCGGAATCACTGATAATTGACTTCAGATCTAGGCGGTATGGCGCATTGCCGGTTGGCGGCGGAAGCGGTCGAAAGGACGTGTTTCGCTCAGGCGCCTGATGGAGCGGGAAGGTTCCACCCTCGCCTGGCCGAGAACGGCCAAATGAATGTCCCTTTGAAGACCTGACATATACCATTTGAGCGCTCCTTGATGATTTGGGGAGGCATCGATCGTCGCCTGATTCTGCCGGGCGAAAGAAGGCAGTGCTATGAATGCCTCAGGTCAGTCCTATTCTCCTCCGAGCCTATTCTCCTCCGAGTTTGCCACCACCTATTGGTGCCGAACCCACAGCTTCCTGGTCATCGAACCTGAGGCTAGTACGCCCTTAATCGAGGAGCACATCCAGAAGGGGATCGTCCAACAGACCGTTTAGTCTTGGCTCTCGCCAGTCATTTTTCAATGTGGCCATCTTGCCCTAGGGCGCTTCGCCCATAGTGCTGTGCCAAGTGAGGCAATTGATTGTCATATATCGGACGATTCTATGAATTGAGCTTAAGATTTCGTTGACTGCTGACGAGGCGCCAGGAGAACGAGCCAGTACCCGGCGGATATCACGGACGCAAAAAACAGCACCCTGACGCCTCCGCTGAGAAACTGTGCTAGGTGCTGTTTGCAAAGTTGTATGAGGCAAGAGGCGCCGGAGCGCGGCCAAGTGAAGCATATCGAGGAACGAGCTGGCGAGCTTGTCGTAGCGGGTGGCAATGGCTCGGTTGATCTTCAGGTGACCGATCAGGCGTTCGATGCGGTTGCGCTGCCGGTAGAGGCGCTTGTTCCAACGCACCGGTGCCTTGCGGTTCGAGCGCGGCGGGATCACGGGCCGAATACCCGCCTCGTGGAGACGGCCGCGGATGGCATCGCTGTCGTAGCCCTTGTCGGCGATCAGGTAACCGGGCGGCGCTTCGGCGAGCGCGGTGACCGCTTCGAACTGCGTGCAGTCGGCCGCCTCACCGCCTGTGAGGTGGAAGCCGAGTGGCAGGCCGGCGGCATCACTGAGACAATGAACTTTACAGGTGAACCCGCCCCGCGAGCGGCCAAAAGCCTGTTCGCGAGTCCCCCTTTTGCGCCGGCGGCCGAGACGTGGCCCCGGACCGTCGTGGAATCGATGCTGTGATGACGATTGTCTGCCATCGCTTGGGACCCGTCGCCGCGGCCTCCCAGATGCCAGCCTCACTCCAGCGCCGGAAGCGTTGGTACACCGTCATCCACTTGCCATATTTCTCCGGCAGGTCGCGCCACGGCGCTCCGGTGCGCATCCGCCAGAGAATGCCGTTCACAATGGGCCGGTTGTCGCCCGACGGGCGGCTCTTGCGCCCACGCTCGGCCGGCAAGAGCTTCTTCAGCAACCGCCACTCCGCTTCGATCAGATCGCCTCGGCTCACGAACCCCTCCCTTCAGGAGGAATCCTTGAATCAAGGTTCGATTCACGCGTCAATCACTTTGTAAACAGCGCCTACTAGGAATTTGACACTAGTTCGGAGTGTACCCCCACGGGCGTGGGCGAAGACCGGCAGATCCAGTATAATTTCACAATGAGATACACATATCCCGTAAGCACGACAATTGGTCTATGGGTGTATACGCTTGGTTTCGCCGGTTTTGCCGTATGGACTCTATATCTTCAAGCCTCAGGTAATGCGCAATTCTCTCCTTGGTGGTTTAGTATCGTACTTAGCTATTTCTTCTTTCTGGCCGCGATTATGTATCTATTTGACTGGCTATTACTAAGACCTATTTCCATCACATCTACGTAAGTTGTCGCCTTTCTGGGGGAACGGGAGATCAAATCTATAAAGTGGACAGAAATAACTAGTGTCTTGGGTATAAGAAAACAAAACAGAGAAAAAGGAATACCCGATCTCATATATTTTTGCGGCCCACATGGTAAAGTGAGAGTGGCAAAGTCGATAGACGGCTATGCAGACGTCATCGACCGAACGAACCATTTCATTATTGAAAACAATTTGACCGCCTACGCCGTGGATCACCGTCTCAATGCGAAATTGCAACAGATTGTGCATGGCCCCGGCACGATTTTGGAAAAAATTATGGTACTCAATGGGGGAGTCATGAACAAGGTGCATAGGTTCAATCATGATTAGCCGGTTCTTGTAACGCTCGACGTATCAGGTGCTGGGCTGTTTCGAGCTTCGGGGGCATATTAATTAATTTGCGCCCACCGCCGATCTACCTTTTGCCGGCCTGATTAGCCAGAGTTGCGGCGGCAGGCTTGCCGGCAGTTCCGAGGACACAATACTTAATTCCGGCCGCCAGCGACCACAGTGCCTAACTGGCAAAATTCACCCGCACTACCGCCACCCCCCTCGATCAGCAACCTGACCTACGACAACGTTTGAGTGACAGTTTCAGTTGGCAGGTCGATGACGGCGATTGCGCCGGAGTCGCGTTCAAGCACGAACAGGCGCCGGTTGGCATAGTCAAATTCCAGATCGGTGATTTGCCCCACTACTGGGCAACCGGGATGCTGCCAATAAGCGCTAGCTGGGCGGCTGATGCGAGATTGGCAGCGCCGATAGCCGCAGCGAGCGCCAACAGGGTGATAGTCGCGGCGCGACAACATGGCATGCAACCGCCTTAGCGCATCGTCACCAGTTCCGAAAACGGTTGTTAACGCGAATGGACTCCGGCGGCGCCATGGTGTCCGCCAGGTGGCTAAATCCTGACGGCCAGGTCAGCGACCAATATTGTGCTCCAGCGAGGGACTCGCGTATTCCATCCCGCCGATCAACCACGGGACGGCGGCGGTGGGGGCGGAGCATTAGGCGCGTAGTAGTATCCTGGCACCTGATTGCCCTTCGCGTACATGCACTGCGAATATGCAGTGTCGTAGTGCCACTGCAGTCCATTTTGGCCATAGCCGGCGTCAACGGCACCAGTGGCCGTGCCGACAACACCTCCTGACGCCGCCCCGATGGCGGCACCGCTGCCCCCGCCGACCGCGGCCCCAAGCGCGGCACCCAGAATGGTTGTCAGGAAGGCGGTACCGACCGCCCGGTCGTTGACCTGATCAGCGCCGCTGGCGACCTCTTGGTAGGCATATTGCTTGCATACGCCCTGGTCCTGCTGGAACACCTCAAAGGGCTTGTTGGGGGCGGGCATGACCGCCACGGTCGGCCCGGCAGGCAAGCTGACGCAACCCGAAAGCAACGCCACAATCGACAGGCCGAAAATCGCGCTCCTTGGGCTTCGCATCGCAGCTCCCCTCAAGGCTGACCTCCGAATACTCCAATCGCTTAAATATAGGACATGGGCATTCGGCGCGGAAAGCTCAATGCCGGTGCCGGCCCGACGGCAATCAAGCGCAAAGCTCGGTCGGATCTCGGCCGCCGCACCAGGCCCGGCCCTGCCGCCCTCCAGCCATCATGGACGGGCTTAGCCGCGTTGCACAACTACCTGCGTGATGCGACCCCACCTGCGTCGCCGAGTACGTCACGTACTTCAACCAATGGGGCCCGCATCGCTCAATAGCAACTCCGACTGGCGGTTTCGTCGGCTGGATTTGCAGTGTGTCGCCCACTAGAGCGGGCTGCCGGTCGTCAATGCGTGGCCGGGCGACTACAAGGCGATACCAATTTCAGACCTTCTCCACGGCGCCGCCGCCCGCGACCCAGTCTTGGAAGCCGCCGAGGTTCCGCACATCAGTATAGCCGAAATCCTTGAGGGTCTTGCCGGCGAGAGCGGCACGAACGCCGGAGCCGCAATAGACCAGTACCGTCTTGCTCTTCTGGAACGCCGGATCGTGGGAGGGCAAATCCGGATCGGCTCTCAGCTCCAGCATGCCGCGAGAGACGTGAACCGCTCCCTTGATCTTGCCGCTCGCCTGAACCTCAGGTGCATCGCGCACGTCGACCACGAGCACATTGCTTGCGGCCATTAACGCCGCTGCTTCCGGCGGCGTGATTGCCGGCACTACCGCATGGGCGGCGGCCAACAGTTCCTTCAGAGAGCCGGGCATCGTCACACTCCTTGCATCGCGCTGGCGGTCGCCCGAGGGCCGTAGCTTAATGCGGATCAGCCGAGAGTGGGAAACAATGACCGGAGGCCCGTGGCAATTAAAACTGTTTTAGTCAATGGTGGCCGGCGAGTCCGCAATAAGTTCGCAGGGCCGTAACCGCAAGTGTGCGATTACTTCCGCCTAGCGCCATGACCGGACCTTTCCTGACGATATACCGAGCGGCCCTCGACGGTCCACCAGCCGGCTTGCCGAAGTCTGGACACGACGGCATCATTGCCCCAAAGACGCCTGTCATCTGGTGAATGTCTGTTCAGCAGAAGGCCGACAGGAAAATGCCAATACGATACTGGCGGCAAACGCCGGGCGCGCGAGGGGGCAGAGGCAGGGAGGGAGCAGAGATGCTGGCGAGCAAATACGAGGCCGCCCTCGGCAAGGACGAGGCGAATTACCAACCTCTTTCCCCCATCGCGTTTTTGGAGCGCTCGGCGCTCGTCTATCCGGCCAAACCTGCGATCATTGATGGCGAGCGCATCATCACCTATGCCGATATGTGGCGGCGTTGCCGCCGGGGCGCCGATGCGCTGCGCAAGGCCGGCGTGGGCAAGGACGACACGATTTCGGTATTCTCGCCCAATGGCGTGGCGGCGCTTGAAATGCACTATGCCGCGAGTATGGCGGGCGGCGTCCTCAATGCGATCAACTACCGTCTCGACGCGAAGACCGTGGGCTTCATCCTGGAACATGCCGAGAGTAAAGCATTCTTGGTCGATGCCGAGTTGGTGCCGGTTGCCCGGGCTGCCCTGGCCGAAGTCGATCATCCGCCAGCCCTGGTCGAGATCGGCGCCCCGCAGGCGGGTCACCCGGCGAAAGGCGACTGGATGGAGTATGAGGATTTCGTTGCCGGAGGTGATCCCGCGGCTCCGATCTACACGCCGGACGACGAGTGGCAGGCGATTTCGCTGAACTACACCTCGGGAACGACCGGCAGCCCCAAGGGCGTCGTGTGCCATCATCGCGGCGCTTACTTGTGCGCTTTCGGTCAGGCATTGGCGGCAGGGCTGAGACCTGAGAGTGTCTATCTCTGGACCCTGCCCATGTTTCACTGCAACGGCTGGTGCTTCACATGGGCCATTGCGGTGGTTGGCGGAACGCATGTGGTGCAGCGCGCCGTACTTGCGACCGAGATATTCGCCAAGATCGAGCGATTGAGCGTAACTCACCTCTGCGGCGCGCCCACCGTGCTCAACATGTTGGCATTCTCGCCGGGCAGCGAGCAGCGTCGCCTGAAGCAGCCGGTCAAGATCATGACCGGTGGCGCTGCGCCCAGCAGCAACGTCATCGGCGCCATGGAGCAGATGGGCTTCACCGTCATTCATGGCTACGGCCTGACCGAGACCTATGGGCCGGCGGCGATGTGCGATTTCCAGACTGAGTGGGCGTCATTGGATCTGCCCGAAAAGGCGAAGCGGATGGCGCGCCAGGGCGTGCGCTATGTCACGGTGGCCGGGTTGCGGGTGGTCGATCCGGCGACCGGCGCGAGCCTGCCGGCCGACGGTGTGTCGATGGGCGAAATCGTGACCCGCGGCAACACCGTGATGAAGGGCTATCTCAAGAGCCCGGCGGCGACGCGGGAAGCGTTTCGCGGTGGCTGGTTCCGTACCGGCGACCTCGGCGTCACGCACCCCGATGGCTATGTGGAGGTCAAGGATCGCTCCAAGGACATCATCATTTCCGGCGGGGAAAACATCTCATCGCTTGAGGTCGAGGAAATTCTTGCCGGCCACCCCGCCGTGCGCGAGGTCGCGGTCGTCGCCAAGCCCGATCCCCATTGGGGCGAGACTCCTTGCGCCTTCGTCGCGCTTCGTGAGGGTGTCGAGGCGCCATCTGCCGATGCCCTGATGCAATGGTGCAAGGGCCAGATGGCCGCATTCAAGCGCCCGCGGCTTATCGTGTTCGGCGAACTGCCGAGGACCGCGACCGGCAAGGTACAGAAATTCATCCTGCGGCAGCGGGCCGCGAGAAGCCTGTAGGGCGCAATAATTCCGTACGAGGGGCGTCCGCCTGATAGGACGTGCAGCCAAACTCTCCGTTAACAGGCATGGCGCGGGAGAGATTGGTGTTGCCTGGGCAATCTCAGATGCTGTGCGGCTGGCGAAGAAAGGCAGTGCGGCACGAGCGCCCGCCGCAGACCTGCCCGCAACGCCTCCAACGTCGTCAATCTGACGCGTTACAAGAAAATCCGTTTTCCTAGCGACGCCGATTTTTTAGCGGTCCTAAGGACCATGACGAAGGCGCAGAAGTAAAGATGGCTTGTGAAGATGCGCAAGCTGATCGAGCGAAGGAAACGCGCAATCGGTGCCGGTGCAATTGTGCTGGCCCTGCCGCGCCGTCTCGTGCCATAAGGGCTGGGCACGAATGATCCAGCTTCTCTATCTCGAAACTCAGCCTCGCTCGGGCGAGATTTTTCCTTGGGCGCTCAGGCCTTTGATTTGTTCGCGGCACTTCTCCGAGGTGAAGATTCGCGCGAGTCGGCAGATGTGGCCCGGCGGCCCGGCGGCGGACCCGGAAAACTAGACACGCTAGAGGCGGGGCAATGATGCGGAAATTCCTTCTCACCATAGCGGCATGGCTGGCTCTCGCCGGGACAGCCTTGGCGAGCGGAGCGACCTTCGACTTCACTGCCGATTTCAATCGCATTGCTGCGGGAACTAAATTCACCCTGGCGCCGCAGAAGACGGTCTTCGATGCCTCATATATTACGGGGCAATCAAACAGTGTGATTCTCGGCATCACTGTCGTGGCCGAAGGGAAAACCGGCGGAAACTGTCTCCAATGGCACTACCCCGCGGGTGAGGTCGGGGCCAACCCCGGGATCTCAGGTTACGGCAACCTCGAGTTCTACATGACCTTCCCGGCGACCGACGTGATCAACGTCGAGGAAGATATACTGTTCAAGCCGGGATTCGATATCAACAACGCGGCATTGAAAGGTGCCCGGATGGGGAAGATCGCCCCTCGAATCGGGCTCAGCGGCGTCCGAACGAGCATCAACTGGAATGCCGTAGCGCCTGGCCCTTCTCGGTTTCTTGCGTATGAGGAAAACTATCAGACCGTTGGCGGGCGTCCCGTCGGGTACAATTGGGGCCACGGCGGCCCGTCTTGGACGCTTCGAACGGGTGTCTGGTATCACTTGCATTATCAGCGAGCCGGTGGCCCCAGCGGCTACACGAATGTCTATGTGAAGCGCGACAGCGATCCGTCCAAGGTTCTTATTTTCCACTTCGGCCCGCTTTTGCCGGACTCCGCTTCTGACTCCTGGCTTCTCGCCTTCGCGTCGTTCTTCGGCGGTGCTGGCTCGTTTGTCGCGGCGCACACCGACAGCTTTCTGAACATCGACAATATCCATATCTATTCGGGAACGACCCCACCCGCCTCTACGAAGTGAAACGTCGCCGGCCAGCAACGGGCACGATCACGCAGACGGGGCAGCATAATCGCCGAGCTTACCGGCGACGCCGCAGTGCCCGAGCCGCTGGAGTGACCGATGGCCTGTTTCGACCAGCCCTGCTCCGGCAGGGCTTTTCTTTGGTATCATTGGGGCTTCGCGGGCTCTGTGGCCGAAGGGATAGAGAGAGCCGGCCGGCGCCGTGCCGCCCCGATGGCCACTGAGAGATCGCGTTAGCAATTGTAGAACAGGCTTGTCGATCAGTAGCAGGGCCCACGCCCGGCGTAGACTTGATTGGGCGACGTCAAGCCACCCACCGCGGCCCCGGCCATGCCGCCTGCTGCGGCGCCCAGCAACGGATTTCCACCGATCGCACCGAGAACCGCGCCACCGGCAGCACCGATGCCAGCACCCGTCAATGCGCGACAGCCAGGGGTTACGCCGCAGGCCGAAAGGGCGAGTAAGCCAATTGCCAGGGTTACGAACAGCAGTTTGTTACGCATTTGGCATCTCCTTTGTCAGTAACCTAGCTCCGCGTCCACCCGTTGCCGGTACGCGCAGTTCAAAGTCCTCCAGAACACTGGCCGCGGCATGGATGAAGCGGGTGCCGACGTGCCCCGTCGTCTTGCCGACCTAGTCCCTTGCAGTATTCGGCGCGCCCCGAGCTATCAGGACACGGCGGGACAACGGCCCCCGCCGCCCTTTTAATCCGTGATAATTTGTGGCCGGATCAGCGGCAATGACCGCAACTCCCATCATCAACGACACCGACGTCTACCGAGACGCGAAAGTCGTCATCGAACGGCATGGCGAGGCCGCGGCGGCCTATGCCGACGGTCGCATCGACCTGGCGTTTGAGGGTGGCGGTATCGCGGTGAACTGCGGTGGGACGAGAGAAGGCCCCAGGACGAGAACCGGGGCCTTGCGTGGAGTATCTGGATTAGCGGTGGCTTGTTGCTTTGGGCTAGCAGCCAGTCGCCACCGACGACCGACGATGCAATGGTCCTGCGATTCCAGCTGAAGTGCAAGAGAGGAGAAACGAGAGGGGCCCTTACGTGGCGCGCAGGGCCCTTGAGGAAAGGTCCGGTGGCTTTGGGAACGCGAGGGGTGTGTCAGTTGCCACCTACACCGACACGCCCGATGGTCTGCCGCTCGCTGAGGAGCGACAAATGAACAATCGGTCATCAACCGGGCATTTAAAGGGCGGTGAATGAGAGAGGGCGTCTGGATCATTTCAAGGGCCCTTGACGACAATCAGGAAGGCGATCTAAGCGAGCCAGCGCCCAACGATTTCAGAGTCAGCTACAACGTGGCACCAACTCAAACTGGACCCGCGATCCGCCGCGATTGACTTGCCCCTCGTAGCCCATGCTTGAAGATTGCCATTCCGTATACTGTTGCCAACGCCCTGGCAATGTCAGGACGTCAACACTACCCGATCTACTGATGATGAGTCTGGAGGCCAATTCCGGAGCGCGATGGCCTGTATTTGGACCGCGTGAGATGCAGACTGTACCGCGCGCATATCATTGAAGGCACAGAGAATGGAAACGCGCCGGTCATTTCTTGCGGTGGACATTGCGGACTACATCGACGGGCTCATCAAAGAACCTCACACTGAAATGCATCTGATACGGCGCCGCGTGAGTCACACAGGCAAGAGCTGGCATATCGACCGGACGCAAGGACGTTTTCTTGAATGTTTGATTCTTGCAATCGCCGCGCGACATGTTGTGGAGGTCGGTACATTCTATGGATATTCGACACTTTGGCTCGCCCATGCGGTCGGTAAGGAGGGCAAGGTTACGACGATCGAAAGTGACCCGATCTATGCGCGAGACGCACAGGCAACGTTTGATGCTTCTCCGATCGGCACTCGGATTCAAATTCGAGTTGGCGATGGTCTCTCCCACCTGAGGTTGCTGGCGGCCAACAGTGTGGATCTGATTTTTCTCGATGCACGAAAAGCCGAATACCCAGACTATTTGTCGGAAGCGCGATCCTGCTGCCGCATAGGCGGGATTATCGTGGCGGACAATACCCTTTATGAGGGGCGCGTAGCGCGCGACCCGGAGGGCCGGCGTCAGACGCGCGCCATTCGAGCCTATAATCGCGATGCTTTTGCTGCCCCCGATCTTGTAAGCACGCTGGTCCCACTTGGGGACGGCATGACGGTGAGCGTCCGAAGATGAGTAAGAAAGAGGTCGCCAAATCCCACGCTCAGCTGTTAGGACCGAAGAGGCGACCCAAAGCGGACGATTGTCACTCCTAAATCGCTTGCCCCGATGTCAGGCCAGGGCGCGAGTAGTATCTTCCATCATCGGGGGATCTTGCCGTTGCTGTAGTGCTGTGCCCTAATCGCGGCGCCTATTCCAGGTGGAGTGCGAGAGTTCCCATGGCCGATGTTGCGCTGGTGACGGGATTTACGGCCTACGGGGGTCGGGGACGCAACCCGGCCGGCGAGGCGGCGAAGGCGCTCGATGGCCGCAGCATCGGCGGACTCGCGGTGTCGGGTCGGGTTCTACCGGTCTCCTACGGGACGCTCCAGGCGGACTTGCAGGGTCTCATGGACGAGCTGAGGCCGTGCCTGATGATCGGCCTGGGCTTGTGGCCGGGCGAGCCGATGATCCGCCTCGAGCGTGTCGGTATCAATGTCGCTGACTTCGAGATCCCGGATAACGAGGGTGCCTTCCTGACCGACATGCCTGTCAGCGGCAAAGGCCCCGCAGCCCTGGCCGCCACGCTACCCCTACGCAGCATCGAGGCGGCTCTGCTCGACGCCGGGATTCCGGCACGCATCTCCTCGACTGCCGGGACGTTTCTATGCAACGCCACGCTGTATTCGACGCTCCTCCATGCCGATCGGCTGTCGCCCCGCCCCCTGGCGGGGTTCGTTCACGTGCCCTATCTGCCTGAGCAAGTCGCGGATATCGTTCGAACGGTTCGCAAGGGCCGCGAGCTCGAGCTTGGCCAGCGCGGTGACATCGCCTCAATGGATTTTGCCACCATCGTGCGAGCCCTGACGATCGCGATCGAGGCGAGCGCGATGTCGCTCTGCTGAACCATCCAGGCCAATATGGCTGACGTCGTCCTCGAGCTCCAGGACATCACCAAGAAATTCGGCCCCACGGTTGCGGCCGAGGATCTTTCGCTCGATGTCAAACGCGGCGAGTTCTTCACGTTCCTTGGGCCAAGCGGATCGGGAAAGTCGACCATTCTGAGGATGGTGGCTGGCCTCGAGAAGCCGGATGCTGGCCGGATCTTTCTCGAAGGCCGTGATGTTTCGCAGGTCCCCCCATGGCACCGCAATCTCGGCATGATGTTCCAGCAATATGCCGTGTTTCCGCACATGACCGTTGCCCAGAACGTCGAGTATGGATTGAAGCTGCGGAATCTCGACGCAACCGAGCGCCAAGCCCGCGTCGATCGCATGCTGGATCTCGTGGGACTGGGCGCCATGCGGGCAAAGAATGCGACACTGCTAAGCGGCGGCGAGCAGCAGCGCGTAGCGCTCGCCCGGGCACTGGCGCCCGAGCCCAAAATGCTGCTACTCGACGAACCGCTCTCGGCGCTTGACGAAAGAATCCGCCGGGCTATGCAGAGCGAACTGAAACGGGTACACGCTCAGACCGGAACCACGTTTCTCTACGTCACTCATGACCAGGAGGAAGCACTCACCATGAGTAATCGCATCGCAGTCTTCAATCGCGGACGATGCGTGCAGTGCGATGCTCCGGAGCAGCTGTATCAGCGTCCGGCCAGTATCTTTGTCGCCGGGTTCTTCCGGGGCTGCAACGTCATCACGGTCGATGCAAGCCCGGCAGGCACGAGCCGTGATCGCATCCGCATCGCGGGCGTCGAAATCTCCGGTGTGCCGACCGCGGCCGGAAAATCATCGTTTCGCCACGTGGCTGTCCGGGCTGAGAATCTGCACATCGGATCGGACGCCACGCCACTACCCTGCAGATTGCCGGCCAAGATGAAGGACGTCACCTATCGCGGCACGGTGCTCGACTATGGGATGCTGCTTTCTGATGGTCAGCAGCTTACGGCAACGAGCACCCGCCGCCTCGATATCCTGCCGGGCGCGTTGGTCGAAATCGGGATCGATCCGAGGTTCATCGTCCCGCTTGCCGACTGAAAGGCCTAAACCCTGCGCATGCCGCGCCCGAGGTAGATGCTGACCAGCCCAACCGTTACGCCGATAAGCAGCGTCATCAAGGCGTAGAGCGTGGGCGACAGGCCTATTTGCTTGTAGGTCGACCAGATGTAGGTCTGAACGGTATTGAGCGGACCCTGCACGATGGACGTCCGGATGGTCTCGTTGAAAGAGAGGATCAGCGAGAAGGTCGCAGCCCCGGAAATTCCCGGCCAGATCAAGGGCAGCTCGATATCGCGAAAGGCCCGCCAGCGGTTGGCGCCGCTCATGTAGGCTGCTTCGAGATAGACGGGATCAAAGGTCGACATGGCAGTGAGAACGACGAGCGTCGCAAATGGTAACGCCCAGAGTATCTGGACCAGAGTTATCGTGGTCAGCGACGGCGCGATACCGAGGACGCGGAAGAAGAGCGCGCTCGCAAGCC
>WNFO01036807.1_pt1 | contig 13621 bp, 15 predicted proteins | sample 5400251 | NCBI WGS metagenome assembly WNFO01 (sample SAMN13153354, study PRJNA577476) | soil metagenome | isolation source: 100 cm saprolite under Madrone tree | place: USA:California | collected 2016-06-14 | reverse complement strand
ACCGTCAGAATCGATCCCGCGGCCGTCCGGTTGGCCGTCGCGACGATGACGTGTGCACCTTGAAGCTGAGTCAGCACGCCGGCCAGCCCGCCCTGATTTTCATTCTGAGTTCCCGGTTCAACCGAGAATGGAATATCCGCCAGGCGCGCGGCTGGTGGCGCTGAAGAGTTGTAACTTACCGCGCCGATGCGGCCCTGGCCCAGATCGAGCACGACCATCGATTTCAAAACGTCGTCGACTTGCGATTGCTTGAACGAAAGATCGATCTCAGCGTGGCCGCTGACCGTGCCGCGCCGTTCGATGTAGGCCACGCCGTTGCTGTAGAGAGTCACCCGACGAATCGGCAGAGTTTGCGTCGTCGTCTTCGCATTTAATGTTGGCGCGGCGACCACGCGAGCAGTTCTGCGGGTTTGCGCGAAAGCGCTTACTGAAAGCAGAGAGACTACGATTAAAAGGAGAGTGCGCTTCATAAGTTTTGGCCTCCTAAGGATGTAACAGTTTGTTCGAGCGTATGGGGAGACGCTTTAGGAACGAAGTGATAGGCGCCGCTTGCAAAAAAAAGAGAGACGCTGTGCGGCTAATTGATGCGTGGACGTCGTGGCAGGTTGGACATCATCTAACGATGTTTCCAAATCGCCAATAAACAGGGAGGGTTTGCCGCAAGCTGATAACTTACCGCTCGTGCAGAGGTTGCCGGTTCAGAAGTTGAAGTTCTCGCGTCAGCCAACCAACGCGTCAACCAGGAATTCCCGTTCGAAACGTTAACCTTCATCGTATGCATACTTGTCGAGCCGGAGGAATTTCCAGCCGGTCTTGGTGAATTCGAAATCGTAAACAAACTGGTAGCCTTTGTTATCGAAGCATTCAAATCGAGCGATCTTCGGATCGCTCGTTTGTCGGACAGCTAGGCGGCCAAACCCAAAGGTCGAGGCGCGCGTCGCAGTTGCACCGGAAGTTGCTTCGCACAACAGACTTGCAGAAGCTTTTCGCGATCGCCCTGAAATTCCGGATGCGCAGATAATGACGCGCGCACTTCCCGAAAGATGCGCGCTGCATGTTCGTCCGGCGGTTCGGTCAAGCGATAGTGCATCCACTTGCCCTCGCGTCGCGCGGCCACGATCTGTGCGCGTCGCAGATACGCGAGGTGACGCGAAATCTTCGGCTGACTGGTTTTCAGAATCGCGACGAAAAAACAGACGCAGACTTCTGAATCACCCATCAGACTAATTAGTCGCAGCCGGGTGCGGTCGGCCAGCGCTTTGAAAAGAGTTTCAAAGTCATACTTCTTCTTGGTCATGGTTTATTCAATTCCGACGAGCGAGCTGCGACGCTCCAAAAGAATCGTGTCGCGCCACACTCCATTCAACCTGCCAATCCGCTCGCGTCGTCCAACTTCGCGAAAACCGCTCCCTAGATGCAGTGCGAGGCTGCCCGCATTCTCGGGAAACATTCCAGCTTGTAGGGTCCAGATGCCGTTTCGTTCAGATTCGCTTATCAGAGCTTCCAACAACTGGCGCCCGATGCCTGAATGGCGATGATTCTGCGAAACATAAACGCTCACTTCCGCGACGCCACCGTAGACGCAGCGCTGCGAAACCGGACTCAAGGCGGCCCAACCGATGACACGATTGCTGAAGCGCACGACCAAACGTCCGAACGGATGATGCGACGAGTTCCACGCTTCCCACGACGGCGCCTCCGTCTCGAACGTTGCATTGCCCGTGGCGATGCCCTCAACGTAGATCGACCTTACCTGTTCCCAAGCGGCCCGACTCATTTGCCTGATAACCGGGAAGCTAGTCACATTCGCCTTGACAGATATGTGTGGTTCGCCTAACATCGAAGTCGCATTCGCTTAGACGAATATGATTCTAAGGGAGGATTCAAGTGGAAAGCAAGCTAAACACGATGGCCGCCAATGAATCTGCTGCCGTCAAGGCACTGAAGGCCCACCTGTCACTGAACGTGCGAAACGTCGAGCAAAGCATCGGGTTCTATCGCAAGCTGCTCGGCATCGAGCCAAGTAAGGTAAGAACGGGTTATGCGAAGTTTGACGTGCAAAATCCGCCGCTGAACCTGGCTCTGAATGAAGCGCCCATTACCAGTCGCGGCGCGCTTTCGCATCTTGGCATTCAGGTCGCATCGACAGACGATGTGCTGGCGATGAAGCAGAAATGGAGCGACGCTGGTCTACTGACTCGAGACGAGATGCAGACCAACTGTTGTTACGCGATTCAGGACAAGACTTGGGTACGCGATCCGGACGGAAACGAATGGGAAGTCTTCGTCGTGCTCAAAGACAACCTTCCTGAAGCTGACGCGTGCGCCTGCGGAAACAAACTCGTAGCGATTTCCTCGGCGATCTAATTTGGAATCAAGGAAAGCGCCGCCGAGTTTTGATTTCGTCGGCGGCGCAAGGTTCTGAAAGATAGCTACTGGTGTGAGTAGCGATCGCCGAATTTCCCTTATGGCTCAACCGGCGGAGTGGCGGGCGGCGGTGTCGATTGATTACGTTGGCCCGGTTCCTTGCGAAATCCCCCGCGACCGCCAAATCTGTCGTGATTCGCCTTACGTTCCTTCTTCAACTCTTCGAGCTTTGCTTTTTGCTCTGGGGTGAGTATTGCCGCGACCTTCGACTCGGTGTCCTTCCCTGACGTTTCCATCTGTTCGCGAAGAGTCTTGGCCCGAGCTTCTTCGTCTGCCGTGAGCGTTCCCTGGAATCGCTTCTGCATCAGTTGCCGCAATTCCCCGCGCTGAGTCTTGGTGCTCTCGAGATTCGCCTCGATGATCTTATGAATCTGCTGCTTCTGATCGTCGGTCAGGTTGAGTTCGCGCAATGCGCCTAACATTCCGGGACCTCCTGCACCGCCCGGGCCGTGCCCGTGTCTGCCTGGACCGCCACGTCCGAACGGAGGCGCTCCGCCCGCGCCGGGCGATTGGTTTTGGGTCTGATTCTGGGGCTGTTGAGCAAGACAGGTGGCGCTGACAAAGACAAAAAGGACCAGAGCTAAACCTGCACTGAAAAGTTTAATTCGTGTAAGCATTCTGAAATTTACTCCTTAATTTTCGGAAAAAGGCTTGGTTTCAGGGAGACCAATCAGCGTTTCAGGGGCTTAGACGCAGGAAGCGTCGGAATGGTTTGAAATAAGCCTTGACTAAGACCCGGGTTCTACGGTACAAATAACTTTGCCATGCAAAGCCGGGCCGATTTAGACGTGGCCCACGTGAAGTCAAAGATTTAAGTCCAATAAATGTGAGCACTTTGTGAGATAGCAAAAGCCCGACTGGCAGTTTACAATTGCGCCGCGATGGAAATTCTTCAGCAAATCAATTCGCCTTTTGACCTGCGTCATCTGCGCCCTGATCAGCTACCGCAGGTCGCCGACGAGATCAGGCAATATATTCTGGAAACGATGTCCCGTGTGGGTGGGCATACGGGAGCTTCGCTCGGCGCCATTGAATTGGCCGTCGCGCTTCATTACGCGTTCGATACGCCGCACGACCGCTTGGTTTGGGACGTAGGCCATCAAGCCTACGCGCATAAGATTCTCACGGGACGTCGCGATTTGTTGCCGTCGATCAAACAGTACGGCGGCATTAGTGGTTTTCTGCGGCGTGATGAATCTGAGTACGACACGTTTGGCGCGGGCCATGCTTCGACCTCCCTTTCCGCGGCGCTGGGCATGGCCATCGCGCGCGATCGTAAAGGCGAGGATTACCACGTCGTCGCTCTGATTGGCGATGCGTCGTTGGCTGGCGGCATGGCAATGGAGGCAGTTAACCAGGCCGGACATCTGAAGACTCGTCTGATTGTCGTATTAAATGACAACGAGATGTCGATCGCGCCGGCAGTCGGCGCGCTGACTGGTTACCTGAATCGAATTCGCGAAGCGCACGGTTATCATCGCTTCAAAGACGAGGTCGAAGAAACATTGTTGTCGATCCCGTCGGTCGGCGAGCGCCTGCATCACGCGGCGAAAACCATGAAGGACGCCATTGCCGCCGCGGTTTTGCCGGGCGCTTTGGTCAACGAACTCGGCTTCAAATACATCGGTTACGTCGACGGTCACAATCCGCGCGCGCTGGTTAAAGCATTCCGCGAAGCGCAGCAAATCAAAGATGGCCCCGTTATCGTTCACGCGCTCACGACAAAGGGCAAAGGCCATCCCGCAGCCGAAAGCGATTACTACAAATGGCATGCGACGGGTCCGTTTGATCTGAAAAGCGGCAAGCCGATTAAGTCACCAGCGAAGGCGCCGACGTATACGCAAGTTTTCGGTAACACGCTCTGCGAGTTGATGGAGAAGGATGAGAAGATCGTGGCCCTGACCGCCGCGATGCCTGACGGTACTGGCGTTTGCACGGCGCTCGAAAAGTTTCCCGAACGATCTTTCGACGTCGGCATCGCCGAACAGCACTGCGTGACCTTCGCGGCGGGATTGTCCGTTGAAGGCTTGAAGCCGGTCTATTGCTTACCTGCGCGGCGTACCGAACATGATTTTGATGGCGCCCAAAGATGAAGCCGAGATGCGCGACATGATGTTTACTATGGTCGAGCACGTCGGCCCCGCCGCGATGCGTTACCCGCGGGGCAATGGCATAGGGGCCGTGCTTGATCGGAATCCTGCACTCCTGGAGATTGGCAAAGCTGAACTGCTGCGCGATGGCGGCGAAATTGCAATGGTCGCTTACGGCTCAATGGTTCATCCGTCATTGCATGCCGCTGAGAATCTGGCGAAGGATGGAATCGAATCGACCGTGGTCAACGCTCGCTTCGCGAAGCCTTTGGACAGCGCTTTGTTGCTGGCGCTCGCTCGCACCAAGCGCATGATCGTGACCGTTGAAGAAGCGTATCTCGCCGGTGGCTTCGGTTCGGCCGTCATCGAATTGCTGGAAGAGAACGGTTTGCAAGACAGAGTGCGCGTGGTGCGAATGGGCATTCCGGATCGGATCGTGACTCACGGCGATCCCAAACTCCTGCTTGCGAAGTACGGACTTGATGCCGATGGTATTTACACTCGCGTGAGAGAAAGTATCGAGGTTCTCGAGGATCGACGCGCGAAACACCGCAGAGTTACTGCCTAGATGCAAACGCTAATCGCTGTGCGCGGTAATCGCGCCCGCCATACCGCCAAAGGAAATGGGTTACCTTGCCGTCATTATCCTTTACGAAAACGATGATTGACCAGAATGGCCGATCAAAAAAAGCAGTATCTGTCTGGGGTACCAGCGTTGCATCTGCGCCCGGGGCAACCATCAGGAGTTGATCGCCCTTTCTTTCAATTTTGTAGATACCATTCGGAACAAAGAAATCTGGACCGAATTGATAACTTCCCACGTAGGCGTCAAATATCTTCGGATCGATCCGCGGCGGCTTTACCAGGTTCTGAGTTTCATACGATTCACCAAAAACCATCTTCGCCAAATCGTTGGCGATCACGCTGGCGGTGGGCACATAGTTGTTGGCGAGCACGATGATGCACACATCATCGTCAACGTATCTTTGCATATCCGAGTTGAAGCCCGGGCTGCGACCGTTCATTCTCACGACGTTTCGATTCAGTCGCTTTCCGCCGAACCAGCCATATTCTTCTTTGAACATCGTGGCCAATGAACTCTGCTTTAGAGTTCGCTCAGTGTAAAGAGCCCGATCCCATCGATACAAGTCTTCCACAGTTGAATAGATTGAACCGTTCCCCGTCTTGACCGACCAATCAAGGTAAGGCGCATTCTCCAAATCAGTCAGACCCGCTGGCAGATAGCCGTTCGCTTTATTCCTTATGAGCGCGTTCGCGTTGCCGTCATGGCCAGTGTCACGCAGGCCGAGCGGATCAAAGATTTGCTGTCTCAAAAAGTCGCCGTAGCTTTGTCCCGATATCTTCTCGATGATGTAGCCAAGTAAGTTATAGTTCGAGTTACTTTCGATGTATCCACGCGAGCCCGGCTCAAAATCCAGTGGCCTCTGCTTGAACATTGCGATCAGATCAGTCGGCGTGTGTGGAAACTTTGACTGAGTTGCGTATTCAGCAAAGTTGTTAACGTTGGGAATGCCCGACGTATTCGTCAGCAGATGATGAATGGTAATCTTTTCTCCATTTGGATAATCCGGGATGTATTTGGTCAAGGGATCGCGGACGCTTAACTTACCCTGCTCTTGCAGGAGCATAATTGCTGCGGCTGTAAACGTTTTAGAGACCGACCCGAGATGAAATTTCGTCTGCGGCGCGTTGGGAACGTTCAATTCATAATTCGCCATTCCGTAACCTTTGCTCAGCAGCACCCGACCGCCTTTGGCGATTAAGATGGATCCGTTGAAGCCGCCGAGGTCCAGGTAAGGTCTTAGGTAGGCATCAACTTGCGCTTCAAGTTGGGCGGGCTTTGTACTTGGTTGACCGGATGATGCTCCATCAGCGCCAACAAGTAAGGCGACCATTAGACTAGCACACCAAAATAACTTCATCGTTCCGTCTCCTGGATTCACGTGCTCTGCGTTTCTAATCACCCTAACGATATACTGTGGCCGCAATGAAAACGCTGGGGCTTATCAAGGAAATCATCGCCACTTATCAAAAACACGGCTGGCGGTTGAGGCGCGTCCTATTGCGCCCGGCGACGCGCGCAGAAATCAACCATCAAGCGCGCGAACTTTTGAAAGAAGCGAGATTTGTCGATGCGGAATTCGATGCGCTTTGGTTTGCTCGGCCCTCTCACCAAGGTCGCGAAGCCTGGGAATTGCGGCTGTTAGCCGAACAACCTTACGCACTGTTTGAAGCTTTCGAGCCTGATGAAACCGAAGAGGAAAGGGAAGAAGCGCGGCGTGAGATGGAAAATCGTATGAGGGAACACGCCGCACAGACTTAAGACTCTGTGCCGCCATCATCGCTTGCCTAGCTTCACTGGGATCTCGATTCTTTGCCCCTCTCGCATCACGACTACGGGCACGGTGCTATACGGAAAGCCGCGACGCACGCGCGAGAGCAGTTCATCCGAAGTGCGAATCGGTGTCTTGTCGAACTCGATTACAATATCGCCCTTCTTGATTCCCGCCAGGTCGGCAGGACCATTCTGATCGACTCTGTCCAAGCGCACGCCAAAGATTTTGCTGGTTGGAACAAAGACGCGCTTGGAATCGCCATTGTTGTATCCGAATATGCCCTGTCCTTCAGCGCGGTTGCCATAGGCGCGTTCCAGTTGATTGCTTTCCTGGCTCGAAATCGTGGTGAGTTGCGTCTTTTTGATCTCGCCATCGCGGAGGTAAATCACTTCGACCGGTTTGCCAGTCGGTGTCTGCCGAATTAGATCCATCAACTCGCTTTCTTTTCTCACCGCACGACCGTCAAAGGTGGTGATGATATCGCCGCCCACCAGACCAGCCTTGTCCGCGGGCGCGCCCGGAGGCTCGACGTCCTCGAATGTCACTCCGCCTTCAGTAGTTTTGAATCCATCCACGCCGAAAATAGAACGATCCAAAAATATCGGAGTCGTCGCTCGCCCACGGTGCGGGCCTTTAAGGATACTCATTGCCCCACCGCTGGCGAAGAAGACCGCGAGCACGATCCACATCCAGGTCATGCCACCCCAGCCCAGGCGGCGCCGGCATCGAGTAAAATCACGCGGTGATGGCGGAGCAATCGGAGCTGCGGCCGGCGGGATGTAGGTAGGATTGAATTGTGCGTTCGCGGTGGCGGCATTTCGGAAACGCACCGTCTCGGTGTACTCTGCCGGGCCTTCGCCCAGCCGGTTGCCGCACGAGCGACAGAAGCGCATTTCTTTCGGCATCGGTGAGCCACACTGCGAGCAGACGATTGCGCTTGGATCGGCTCCGGTGCTGCCGCTAAAACTTTGCTGAGGCTGCATATTATACGCCGATTGAATGCGAATGGTTGCGAGTAAATGCTGGAAGGAGTTTGTCGAGCAAATCCCGTAGGGATGTAATATCTATAGAACCTGTGATCCCATCGATCTCGCAGAGCCCATTTATGGGCAAAAGAGAGAGTCGGTTGCGCTCCTGAAGGAGCTTCCTCAGTGAATTTATGATTGGCAATCTATAAACATTTCATCGCTACGCGGTGTTCAGATTCCTTGTAACAGAAACTGTACCGTTTGGGTCAGGGCGGCTCTTACAGTTTACGATTATCGGCTAACCAAGTATATTCACATAACATTAATCGCTATCAGAGGCTATCTGCATGGAAGTTACCAAAGCATTGGCAGCGCTCCAGCCGCTTTACGGCAAGGGAAACATAGAGATTGTCACCCGCGATGGTCATCGGGTGCGCGGTGTCATCCGCAGTATGAAGACCACCCGACCGCTGTCGACGCCCACGGTGAAGGTTGAGCGGGCCGATGGCGAAGTTGTAAAAGTGCCATTTTCCGCCATCGTTGAGATTATCAATCACAATCCTACTGGGAGTGTCCCGCCAGCATAAGACACAAAGCGGATTTTTGATTAAGGTTTTTGCGGTTCATTTTCATGTACGATCTCAACTCGATTGATTGGCGCCCCGCTCGTTACCAAGGAATCTTTGTGAACGTGCTGCGCCGCGACGAACAGAGCCGCGATGCGACCGTCCTGATTCGCATGCAGCCCGGTTGTGGTTATCCCGCGCACCGGCATGTTGGTCCGGAAGAAGTTTTCATTCTGCAAGGTGGATATCGTGACCAGCAGGGCGAGCGCCGCGTCGGTGAATATATCCTGAACGAGGCAGGCTCTGCCCATGCGCCGGTCGCCCTCGACGGCGAGGATTGCATCATGCTGGCCGTCGCGCACGGCGGCATTGAGCTGCTCAAGAAATAGCTGAAGAACTTTATTTTGCGCCGCGTGCTGGTCACTCACTGAAGATGTCTCTGGAATTCGCCATCGATCATCCTTGCGTGCTGCGCGCGCGATACTCTGAGCAACACCTGCGCGAGTGGGGCCGGCTCGGCAACCTGCACACGATTTTGACTACCGGAGATCGGAACGCGCCGAGCGCTGATAAACTGAAGTGGATCGGGTCTGTGCGGATTGCCCGGCTTGTCTGCCTTTGGAGATTGCCGGTGAAGGCGAAGCGGTTGGATGTCTGGGCCGCATCAATTATCCCATCGATGTGCACTTTGAAAAATTTTTAGCCGATAGAGTTCAACTTTTCCTGGATACTTTCGATCGCGAAGATCAGCCGCGGTTGCTTCACATCCTCGTCGATCCCGAGTCGCCGTTTGACGGTGAAGCGACCAAAGAACTGCGGCGGGTAACGACTGCTGAGGGCCTGCGTTTCTACGAATTGCGAATTCCCATCAGGCTGACGCGCAAGGGAGCGCATCTGACAACCGACAACATATTCGACATGTTGGCTGGCTTTCGCTCGGATGATGCGGAGCTGACCACGTACACGCGTGAGTTTCCCGTTTCGGCGAACGCCGATTATTACGATTTTCTCGACCTTGTTCTGCGCAACGACCTCAGCGAATCTGAAGCAAGTCGTCTGCACGCGCGCAGTCGCAACTACGCGCAGTTCCTGCGCCTGCTCTCGGCGATTGAACGCGCTGAGGCGCTGGAGGCTCGAGTGTTCGTGGACTAGTCGGTAGAGTCTTGATCTTCATGAGGGGGCGAGATCTGGGAAGACATGTATGTGCCAACTCACGCCTTTTCCTCATCGACCTGCCTGAGACTATCCAGAATCAAATTCGTATTACTCGGCGCTTCGATCGTAACCGGAAACGATTGGGCTGACTTCTGAAAATCAAAAACACCGCCCGTGATTTCTACAATCTGCCGGAACGCCTCGTGGTCTTTGAGCTTTCCGCATTTCGCGTCGACAATCTGTCCGTCATTAAAGAGCACGTGGCCCGCTTGCGCATCGTTGGTCAGCGCTAAGACGCCCGTTAGACGCGAATTCTCGATTGCCTGAATCGCGTCGAACACGCTGATCGCCGATAAGTCGCCGGCGAAAGTGACTGCGGATTTTTCACGTCTGGGCGCGGTTTTCGTAGCCTGATGCGCCTGCAATTCAGGGTGGCGTGCTCGCCTGATCGCTTCCAGCCCGGCGCCGATTGAGATGCGATTGTCGAGTTGTTTCGCTTCCAGCAGACGATCGTGCGCAGCGTCGAGATTGTCGCGCTCGATATAGAGACTCGCCAACGCCAGGCAATGACGAGCCGCTTCTTCGGGATGCTTGTGCGAGGCCGCGACTTCGCGCATCTTTTCACGCAGCGGAATCGATCGCGGGATCCGTTCCAGCGCAGTCTTCAGACGTTTCATCGCGCGCTCAGGCGAGCCGTACTTGAGGAATAAATCGGCATCAAGCATCGCCGTCTCAACTTCACCGACCGCCTCTTTGTCCTTGTGAATATCGGTCATCGCATGTGCGCGCCGGCGTTCTGTTCGGCGCCCGCAAAAGTTTATCACAAGCGCTTTTCGCGTGAATGCAGGGTCGCAACTCCGCAGGCTGCCAGTCGAGAGCTTCAGAAGCGTTATGGATGGTTGAAGATCCTGAATCCAACAGATTTTCTGGAACATCTTGAGCGACAATCACCCGACTCCATTTAGCAAGGAGCGGGTTTTAGTTGGGTCTCTCTCTACAACCATCCTCCTTTGAATCCAGCGCGGCGGAGACCATTGACAATGTAGGGACATGTGCGCATTAGGTTCCACAAGAATCCATTACGATGATTTTCGATCATCAGCACGATCGGACCTTGATTGATACCGTAGTGCCAGGGCGAGAGCCAGCCGCACGTTGGACAGTCCTCGGCGGGAAAGGTCGTATTGAAGGTCGCTTCTAAACCGTAACGGTGTTTGCCAACTTCGGTTTTTTTGAAATGCTCCAACGTGGGCAGCACGATTTCGGGCGCGAAAGGCAATGAAGCCACGACGGCCCACGGCGCGACGGTACCGTCGTCGGGTCCATAAGGCGCGCCGCGCGCTACATAATCGAAAAACTTTCGCTCCTTCCCTTTGATCCGCAGAATCTTTGGGCCGGGACCTTCGCACGCGGTGAGTCCCCAACAGACTTCGTTATAACCTTCCCACTCTTTCGGATTGCGCCGGGCGTACTCTCGCTGCACATAAGTGGCGCGGCGGCTGTTTTCGAAATAGTCGATACCATGTTTGCGCATGAATTTATCTTGAATCTCGCGCAGGTCAAGCCAGATATGAGAGAACTGATGGGTAAAGAGCGGGCCGGCGAACAAATACTCGTAGCCGTAGATTTTCTTCCACTTATACTGCGATGTGCGGGCGTGATAACTCTCCGGCGGAAGCGGGAAGGTCGGTGAGCCCAGGCCAAGGACATAGAGCAAGAGCGATTCGTCGTATCGTTTCCAGCGATAACGGAGAAAACCCAGCTGCGGCTTCCAACCGTGCGTGAGACTCTCAGCTCTGTTCGTCGCCCAATGCCAATCGACGCGGCGGTACAACTCATCAGCGAGGGTGCGAATCTCTGCTTCTTTCTGAGAGTCACGATCGAAATAGACGGCGGCGGCGAGCATGCCGGCGATGAGAAAGGCGGAGTCAACTGTTGACAGTTCGCTGTCCCACGTCCGTCGTCCCGTCTTCATGTCGAGGAAGTGATAATAGAAACCTTTGTAACCGCTGGCCTCCGGCCTCTTGCTCTGTTCGCTGTTCGCAAAGAAGCGCAGCGTCGTTAAGGTTCGCTCGACCGCTCTGCTGCGGGAGAGAAAACCACGCTCGACGCCGAGGGGATAAGCCGAAAGCGCCAAACCGGTTGCCGCGATACTGCATGGAAAATTTTTCTTGGTGCAATCAACGACTAGACCGTTGGCGGAATTAACCTCGTGCAGGAAATATTTGAAGGCGTCCGCTTGCAGGCCGTCAAGAAGTTTCCTTCTTTCGTTTGGCAGTCCGTTCATTGTCGGCATGATGCCAAGAGCAGAGTTCTTTTCGCAAGAAGAGCGAGGCCTCGAACGAATGGAAAACGGAGCGGTCAAGTTTCTCTCTGCCAAAGTATGAGCGATGAATTTGCTTTGCGAGGCGTCAAGCCGGTAGCCCTGGGTGGCCGCGGACGAGGCGTTCTCCGTCTAAGTCTTTCGCGGGCATAGAGCGCCAATTGGCATCTGCGTTGACAAACCGGCCGTGATGACTGAGATACGCCAGGCCGCCGAGAAAGCCGTGGTCGGGCGATACGATAAAGACGATCTTAAGGTGCGCGCTTAAGGCGACGCGGCCGTCTCGAGCTATCGCATGACGGCCTGGGCAACGGCCGAGGGAATGGAGATTTGTGCATCACGAACTATGGATGAAGCGCAATGGCAGTTGGCAGATCGTCGCGAGACACACCGCCAGTCTCCCCGGAGATACGCCACCCGTGGCCGAAGCTCGCGCAGGATGGCGAACCGCGTAAGCAATCGCAACGGCGAGTGGCACAGCAGGATTATAGGCATCTTTAAGATGAGCCACCCATAGATTCTATTATCAGTAGGTGGCCCAATTTCGGCGGAAGCTAGCCTCTTTGTTTTCTGCTATGGTTCTAACTTAAATGATCCTACTAACCCAGCATGATCTGACGGCCAAAGTCCTGAGGGCGTCAGATCAGTTGATTGATTGTTCCCGATCAGATCTACGTTGAATGGCATGAGTCCTTTCTGCCCATTGCGTGAAAATACCAGGTCAATTCTTTGGTTAGAAGTCGAGAAGGAAATGAATGGGTCTTCGCCGTGGAGCGGCCAGGTAAAACCAGGATCATTGGGATGTAACTGCTTCCACGTGTCCACAAAGCCAGCACTTAGTAGAATCGGATACGCAGGGTTAGCTGCCGCGTCGCTGCTCTCAGCATCGGAGTTGAAATCGCCTGCGAATATAACTGGTACATCAGTGTTGCCTGGGCCGTTAACCAGCTCGGCTGCTTGTGCGGCCTGAATTGCGGGGGAAAGGGACTCCAGATGAGTGGTTACAAAGCGGTATTGTTTGCCGCGCAGTTTCGCATCAACTGAGATCCACCCACGAGGATTCGTTAGCAATCCAAGCGTAGGACTGAAGAACGTAAGATTTGTAGTGAAATGCTGAACCTGAATGTTCTCTAATTTGAACTCTGAGACTTGTAAGTCTGTCCGTGCGAGCATCACGTCATGATCGGTGACCCTGACATCGAAGAGATTAAAAGATGAATCGAACGCCGGCGCTTCAGCATCAAGGTTGGTCAATACGGCGATAGGGGCGTAATGGAGGCCACGGCTCGCCAGCTCATCAAGGAGAGATTGAAGCTGATCAAAAACTAAAGTTGTGGCTGGGCCACCGAAGGGTCCGGTATGCACGGTGGTCACTTCCTGGAGTCCCACCAGGTCCGGCTGGTTTGCCTCAATCTCTTTGGCTATTCCCGCGGCCCGCTCAGGAATATTACTCGCCTGAACCTCAGCATACGCTGCCCCCACCGCCGTTAAGAGCTGCAGCGGTGTGGTAGCTGAAAATATCGGTCCGAAATCAGTGCCGGTATCCATGTTCCGCGTCATGACTGTCAGGACCCTGTCTCTTCCGGCGGCATTTGCATGAACTCCGCTAAGACAGATCGACATCGCCAGCATGACGGCGATAACTAGAAATGTTCTTCTGGGCTTCGATTTCATATTGAGTTTTTTCATGTTCTTATCCTTTCAGTAAGTGCTGCGTCCTAAGGGCGCAGCGGGA
>WNFO01011633.1_pt1 | contig 13624 bp, 17 predicted proteins | sample 5400251 | NCBI WGS metagenome assembly WNFO01 (sample SAMN13153354, study PRJNA577476) | soil metagenome | isolation source: 100 cm saprolite under Madrone tree | place: USA:California | collected 2016-06-14 | reverse complement strand
CACACTTTGGTGCATATAATAACAATTTGGTACGAATTCACCCTAACTGGTTCTGACTCAGGAGGCTATCACGAACAAGAGCGAACTGCATCAGCGAGAGTGCGACAATGAGGCTCGGCTTACTGGAGACAAGCCGATTGAAAAAGAAGACCTCATTGGGCCCATGAGGAATGTCTCTGCGATTTGTAATTTGTATCGAAGTGTGGTATGCTTATACGTTCTCTACATCCATTTGATGATCACTTATGATGCTACCAAGTTATGGTTTACGACCGGACTCAAACAACTGAAGGCTGTACCTGAGGATAGCTTGTCCCCAACTTCAGGGCTCCCGATGGAACCTACCAGCGCCATGAGCCCTTTCACGCCATCTCTGCCCTCGCTTATGCCCTTGAATCCCGACGAGCAGCTCCAGCTTCCCCTTTCAAGAGAAATGGCACTGTAGGTTACATCAACAACACAACAGATCAGTGGTGCTTACTGAATACCATAGACGGTTTCATGCATTACTCAAGACGTACGAGCAATTATCGGAATTGATTCTACATACCATACGAATAGACATCCGATGCCATGTGGCATATTATCTCAATCTTGCTATGCGTCATGTGGGCGGTGACCTATCTTGCCCTTTCATCAAACTCTGATCCCAGTCGCAGGGTAACTACAGCATTGACCAAGAGATTGGTGAACCGGACCCACACGTAATAGATCTCAATCTTGAGTTAGGGGAGTATCACGATGTTGCGTCTTCGACTCTCCCTCCTCAGGAACAAAAGTGAGTCATATAATTGTAATGTGTTTGTTTTTGTTCTCTAAGCGCGCTCGACAGATTCGTCTTCCATGGAGTCGGGTTCCTCATGGATGACCTTCTCATTCACAATGCTCGCCATATTGGCGTCGCGAATTCTTTAGGCATGAAGAAGATAAGTCGCAACATGCTTGCTGTTCAGCAATGTGCGAAGACTATTGTACACAACGCGCGTGATGGGGAGCTTCTTCGATCTAAGCAATACTACTCGCTCTTCTCCCTCAGTCCTCCAGTATGTCGAGGGTCGCTCATCGTCGTAACTTCCCCATCTGACATCGATTGTGCTAGGATATGCTTGCGTTGATCCGGAAAAAACAGACCTTCACGTTCGATCAGTATGAGGTGATGCTCAACCTGCAATGTGGCGTTGACCAGAGCCGAAAGGATCGCTCCGGAGCCCAGGCAATGGACAGAAACTATAGCATGTATATTATTGATCTGCACGGACTTGAGATGGAGACTCAGAAGGACACTAACGCCTAACGACATCTCCATGACCCTGTTACGATCACTCGACATATACCGACATATACTTATTCGACTTTGCATGATAATAACACTGCATGACGGAGTGACTAAAGTAGTGGCAGGATGTTCCGCAACAATATGGAGCCGCATGACGATATCACACAAACACTCATTATCTCATGAACCACGTATATACAAAAATCGAGGTCCGTTTTTTGAGATGTGAAAGGAGCTCCAGACACTGCGGGCAGACCACTATATAATCCAATTCAGTTGCACATGAATTATATAACGGTCTGCCCGCAATGAGAGCTGCTTTTGCATCGTTTTTTGGCCGTTTTTTGCCTCTCTGTTTTTGACCTCCTGGTTTGTCGAATATCAAAATTGAGTAAATTATCATAATAATAATAAAAATAAATTTAGTGCAAGCCTCTCCGACGCCTCTGGCAGTCCCAGTCCCTCGTCGCACACACTGTCCCGCTGTCAAATCGGAAGTGTGGGCATGGCCAGTGAGGGTTGCTGGGTGCAATCGATGACTTGGATGGAAAATCACATTAATCGCACCCAGAAGGTTACAGCACGATTGCCATATACTGTACTCTGTATATTTAATCAACATATTTATCACACCATTTGATCTCTGTGGATTTACAGAGTACTGTAGTATCTCTAGCATAAAAACGGAGGACGCGGTGAGACCTTTGGTGGGCAGCCCCACGAGGGGTTTCATCATGCACCCGTTTTTTTGAGGTGTTTATAGAAAAACTGAAATTCAAACCTTCGATGAAAACCGCTAAAAAAAACAACCAAAAAACCATAAAGTGAAACGTCCTAACCCACAAGATCAATTCCCGATCAATAGCTATTATCATGACAAATATCACTATAATTATGGTTCTCAGCAAATAAAATGGCAGGAAATATCCAGCGGAAAAGTAGGCAACAAACTAATGAGTGGTCAGGACTCATACTTCCGCTTGAACCATGCCAGGTCAACAGAATCCAGTTCTTGGGAGTGTACTGCCTCCTGCCGTACATACTGCGATAAAGAGGTGGGGTCTAACGATACTCCATACTTACCCGTTGGGTAGCCGTTGGAGCTGGTCACCGATTCACCGGGCACATATGAATATGTAAGAACTGGAATACGGCCAAGAAGTTCCCTGTATCGTCGGCGAAGAAACCTATTCAGCGTCGATCGTCGGTCGGCAGTGGAGGAGTGTGTATGGGGGAGGTATATTGGATCAACCCTACGAGGGGCGGGCGGCCTTTCGGAAGCAGAGCCAGCAAGCGACTTGACTTCGTCTAATAGTCCTGCAGTTTGCAAGCCAACACCTCGAATCTTGGCACTGAGCAGGGCACCCTCTTGGGAGGAAGTCTCCTGCGCTCCCTGTTGTTTCACGGAGACCTCAAGTGGAGGGTACAGCCGCTTCCATTGGTAGGAAAAGTAGCGCCAACGGATGTTGACTTCCCGACGTTTGCTGAATGGTCCAAATAGACGAGCATCCTCGGAGGATGGATCTGCCCTCGGTGGTAACGTTGGCGGCGAGAGAAGATGAGATGGTTTGGGGGCCCTCCCAGATGGGCGAGCATGATGAGATAGGAGCAACGCAGTAAGTTCAGGGCCATGTACAGGTGGACGCGAGCGCTCGACGGATGGAAGGATTCGAGGGGGTGCCGGCGCAGCAGTATGGGAGAGTAAAGGCTATGAGAGCTTACTAGGGTCTCATATGGACACGAAATAACGCAGCGTACCCTCAATATACTCCATTTGAGTGGCCCTTTACGACCATATGCCAGATCTAACACATAAGCAAAGGCGTGTCTGTCGCCATTGTTGGCGAGAGTCAGCTTGGAGAGTTCCTACTGAGAAGTTAGAAGCAGTACTAAAGCCCAGAATCAAACTGGTCACTTTTCGGAGACGTTTGAAGGTTGCCTGTCGTGGCTTGTACTTGCGGGTATCATCCAGTGCAGACTTGATGTCGGCAGACAGTTTGAGTTGGAAAAATTGTCTGCTACAAGTCACAAATCAGCATAAGGGGGGTGGGCTGCTGAGAAATACCGGAGATATTCGTGGGGTAGAAGCCTTGTCTGTCTCAAAAGAGACCTATATAATGTGAAAATGCTTGACTTGCTAGGGCCCGCGGTAAGCCATCGCTTCATGCGGTGCCAGTGAGAGTAAGAGTAATACTCTTCAACACGAGACGTGGGCCAATCACTGCCCTCGGTCTCTTCATACAAACACGGGTGTTTCATTATGCATCAAGCCACAACATTTCTAATCGTAACCCTTCCCACTTCTCTGCTTTGTCCGTTTTATCTTTTTGTGCTCTTTTTTGCCTGGCGGTCGTCCGCCTGCGTTGGCCATCACTGTACCGATTTGTACACCGTGTCTCGCAAGCGGCGTTCCGTCGTCCGCGACTGAAACGTGATGAGGGTACAAAACGGGGCGAGAAACACTTTGTATTTTCCCTCCCGTACCCTTGGTGAAGGGACGTGCGGCCAGGCCTGCAGTTTCCTCAAAAAACAGTCTATCCAAAGACTGAGCTTTCTGGCTGTGACTCGACGGCGGTGGTAGATTAGATGGGTCGCTAATAGTGCTATCAAGCGCGACACCATTCTCGCCAATCTGGGTGTTTGGTACACGTTTCTTTTTAGGGACGCACCGGAGTGCCAAATCCCAGGCTCCACGATTGAACTCGTCTGCAGAATAATTGGGAGGGGGGTGGCAAAATAAGAGCTTCGCGTTCACGTAATCTTTGAGAATGTAACGTGCGGCGCGAGCTTCGTCGGGGTTACCGTGTCCGGAGCGTGTAAACCCACGAGCAACTGACCAAAAGTCAGTATTACTTCGGTCCATATATAAGCCACAACCAACCTGCGTAAGAAATAAGGAGGTCTTCAGCGTGTAGAGAGCCATCTCCACCCTCTTCTGAACCTAGAGGCTTGATTTTTATCCCATACACTCCCTCGAGCACTCCTTTCGGGATTCTTCTGACTATCAGGGATACAGGGCTAATATATCCGCGAAGCTGGTCAATAGACAAAACGCCGTCGCAAACGAGATCGGCCTTGGTCGTTGCAAACTGCGGGAATACCAGTCCAGGACAATCGCAAAGAGTTATCTTATCGGAGAGATTGATCGTTTGAAAGTGTTTCGTCTTGCCGGGAGTGGATGAAACTGACACCTTTTTCTCCCCAAGCAACGAGTTAATTGTACTGGACTTCCCGACATTTGGGTATCCCACGAGACCAACGACCAGTTTCTCAAGGTGATTTCCTGAAGAATCAAGGAACTCTACGCAGCTGCGCGTTATACGGAGAAATATACCATCAACTGCTGACCAAGACTCACCCGACAAGTCCGGCGCGGATGCGATAAAGAGATCTTCTAGTTCGAGGACCGAGAGTACTTTTGCTCGGGGATCTTCAGTGTCCTCGTTAGAGTCCAGGTCCACATCTTCATCAGAACTTTCCGTTTGAATAGGATCATACGATCCGGATGACGTGGTAGAACTCATACTCGCATTCAGTGCGTTCTTCTCTGCATCTGCATCCCAGTCCTCTTCTAAAGACTCAATATTCGCTTCAGTCACCTTGTCACGTGCTTCTCGCAGCATTTCCTGTCTGGCGGTAGCATAAGTCGCGGAGTAAAAGGCATAACGAATGCCTTGAGAGTCAAAGTAGTCTGCCCAGATACGTCTAGCGATTGCATGGTCAGTACCGAACGACTACAGCACCAGCACCATTCGGGTCTAACCTTTGCTCGGCCGTGAGAAGGTCAGCTTTGTTAATAAGCAATAAATTTGTGCGTTTTCCCCTTCCTGTTCCTTGTTCTCCCTCCGTACCCTCTACGTCCTGGACATAGGCCTCAAGGTCTTCGCATCGAAATTTCAGAGGATTACGAGCATCCACGATTTGCACAATCAGGTGGGAGCGTTCAATGACTCGCCATAGCTGCCTCCATACTTCAAGGTTACGTTCAAAAGGTGTTAACAGAAACTTGTCCTGGTCTTGCAACCTGCGCAAACCGCCATCAGGAAGGTGACACACGCAAGTGTGAAATTAAAGCCGTACGTACTCTGCGAGACCTCTCCGCCACTGGAGAAATGAGTCCTTTTCCTGACGTTCCAATTGTGCCTGGCTTATAGACTTGATCCATGGCGGTCTTCTCGGGACCCGTAGACGTTGCTTATTCTCACTATGTTTTCTTAGCGTAGATTTTTCTTCTTCTTCAGAAAGTAAATGCGGGTTTTGAAACGCATTTGCAGAGGATTGAATGATCTTCACGTTTCGACGCTCTGGCGATGTGATATGAACAAGAGAAAATCTATGGAATATGAGCGTGATTACCAGCAGTAAATTCTGTGCCTGCCAATTGTGCCGTATTTAAGAATGCATCTAGATCTCTTTCCTGGGTGACAGATCGCAAATGGGAGGATGGGTCTATGTCGGTTGTATACTAATAAACAAGGTTGGAATGCCTCGATGGATATGCGACTGCTACTTACCAAGCTGGACCCCTCAGTCTGACGAGCATCTTTAGCCCTACGATTGATAATGGCCCTTCCAAGCCCGCTAGGGTTCGGATGCTTCGTCTTGTGTGCCTTCTGAAAGTTAGAAAAAATATCTTCAGGAAGCCGAAATCACAGCATACCATGGTTGAAAGAATAGCAAACGAAGGAAACACCGGTGCCAGCAGGGGTGGTGGCTCAAATGTCCGGCCCGGACTCCCCGCTGATATGAAATGTGTACTTCTTCGTCAAGTTTATATGCACATACTGTACTGTACGACAACTTCACTTGGTACAAGTCTTAGAAAGGCAAATTATTCGGAGGTCGGGGAGATGCCGTTGTTACTATAACATGGGTGAACTTACAGGCATGACATATACCCTGAGCAACGATCCGGTTTCCATGCCCGGGCCGGATAACTAGCCGCCCGCCGCCCGCTGTCATAGTTCAGTGTTCTTTCTTACTCGTCAAGCCACCCTGCTAGCAATATCTGAGGCCTAAGGCAATTTTTTTATCTTGTCGGTAAAACCCAACTACCCGAACTGTTGACAGGCTTGGCGCTACTTTTCTCACAATGGATCGAGATATATGCGCCAAGCTCGTTTCCTTGGACAAAATAGACGGGAAAAAAGAAGGTAGGCAGGTGCGCATCTTCTTGTAGTATGCGTCGACTGTTTCCTCCAGTGATACTCCTTGAAATAAACAAACCTGTAACAATTGGACGCAATCCAAACCTTTGGTAAAGACATACGTCGGTCCTTGAGGTCGTTCAAGTTCTCAGGCTTTTATGCTTCGCCAGCACTTATGTGATCTCGGACGGTTACATCTCCAATGTCCATTGCAAGTTGTATGCGTAAGTCATGATAGACGTGATCCCTTGGCGCTTCCTTTATTATTCGACTTCGACAGGGTGCACACTAGCACCGGTGGCGTCATGATCTCGTGTCAGGTATTCTTGAGTGGCTCTTCCCTTTCTCTGTTTGTATATTCTCCGAAGGATTTCTCTACAAATGGGTTCACCTTGAACGGGTATGATGTACGACGCTCGTCCGTACTGCTTATGGATGGTGATATTATGGAGCTCCCATCTTCTCGAAGTAGGAAAATCACCTATAACGTGAGACTCCCGAATCAACTGCTAATCTCTCAATTGCCAGAATTCAAGTGCACACATCTACGTGTGCAATGCAGAGAAAGGACTTCCATTTTTGAACCAACTCCACCGACACAACCTGCGCAGAAAGTTGAGTTCCCTGCATGTTATGCCGAGCCGACAAGCTACCCGAGAAACCAGAAAATAGGTGACTTCATTGTAACTTCACACAGCCTTGGAAGCGGAAGCTTTGCGACCGTCCATCTTGCTATGGACCATCGGAGTTGTCGACAAGTCGCTTGTAAGATTATAAAAGCCAAGAATGGGAAGGAGGTTTCGAGCCTCATGAAGGAAGTGGATATACTTACCGCGGTTCAACACGTATGGGATTTCGATGTTTCCATTTTCCTACTTTAAGATGACTCTGGATCAGCCTAACATTAATCGAATCCTCTCTGTGGAAGAGGATCACCGTTTTCTGTTCGGCTATCTATGTTTTGTCTCACATCGTAGCTCACCCTCGTCCAGACATATTTTCCTTCAGCTGTGTACTGGCGGTGACCTATTCACCTACATCACGAGTCACGAAGAAAGTGAAGGCCGACTATGTGAAGGCGAGGCAAAATACATAATATACCAACTCTTACAAGCGTTAGATTATCTTCATAAGAAGGAAATTTCCCACAGAGGTGCGCCATAAACATGTTGGTCGAGGACGATTGACAATACCCTTCGCTCTTCGTGCCAAATAGATATAAAGGTTTCTCTTTTTCAGTCTCGAGGATACCATACTCACCGATTCTTAGCCCGAAAACATCTTACTATATGCTCCAGGACCTTACCCTCATGTTCAGCTAGCCGATTTTGGACTCGCTCGCCCACGGGCAGCGAGGTCAACACTAAATGTGTGCGGCACGGTGTCATACTTACCTCCTGAGGGTATCCTTGCCCTTGATGCCAAAGACCTGAAGTACGTTGGCATGCCAGCGGATTGTTGGAGTATCGGCGTCGTGCTTTACATTATTCTGTTGTAAGTAAGTCGACCCTGCAAAGCAATATTGACCCTTCTGTGATCTTAGAGGTTGCCACCCTTTCGATCGTCACCAAAAAGCCACTACGCAGGGGAGTGGCAGTGATGGCGCATCGCAGGCTTCCACATCCAGTGAGATTGAGACGAAGCAGAGGATCGTGCACGGATACGTCGATTTTTCCGCGGACATCTGGAACACTCTGCCTTCTGGTACGTTTTGGTGTTGCTCTGTAGCAACTTGTTATCTGCGCTATCAGGGCAACATTAACGAGGTTATAGCGCTCTCACTTGTTAAGGGTTTATTAAGATACAACTATGAAACTCGGTCGACCATCGCCATGGCTCTACAATCTCCATGGATCACCCGCGACCTCGATGACCTGGAGAAGGCTTATCGGGAACGCATCTCTCTGATCTGAGCATTGCTATATTGCGGCTAGTGCCTTATTCTCCTTGTCTCTCTCTGATCTGGGTCGGTCTACTTTTACATGGCTTCCTGCTTCCTGCTCTCGCAAATTCTAAATACGAAACGTTTTCCTCCAATGGAACGTAGACAAATCTCATTGCACTGCCAATAGTACGAACCTTTCAGGCTTTCAAGAACTCGGCGTGGACTGAAACATGCGCTAGCATCAGTAGCCGAGCTTGTAGAGACCGATGGTCCCTTACAATGTACGTGTTCTTCCGCGAAGGTGGACACCTAGCTCAGTGATGAATGGGCTAGTCTGTTGACCTAGAGAACGTGCTACGTGGACTCACGAAGTAGTAGCTATGATCATAGCCTACTTGCTCTCTGACACGTACTTGCTCTTCATTATAACCCGCTTTGCGTGCAGCGTTGAGGAAATTCCCTGGAAGAAGTTGGCCGGCTTTATAGAAAGTATCATTGGTACCCTGTGTGTTTCGCATGTCTATATCAATCATCCGAGAGACGAAGAGCAATTGCGACGAACGTAGTCGATAAGAATGTGAACGGGTTCAGAGTGCTTGCTAATCAATTCAGTTGCATCATACTGTTCTTTCGCTTCCTGGATGCCGCCTTGGAGATATCCTGTAAAAGCTTTCTGTCCCCACGGTGCATTAATGGGATTTGATATAGGTGCGAAGGCCGACGCGGAACGGTACTGTTTCGCTTTTGACGTGAGGTATATGCACAATGCCCCATGGCCACCCATGCTATGCCCAAATACAGACATACGTTTGAGATCCTGCACGTCCCGTTCAACTTGAGTTGAGAGAAACAAACGCCAGGGCTCACAATGGGTAGGCCGGCAATTTCCAACACTCGCGGGATCTCAAAATGGATGTGCGTGCGCATGTTGTAATGTAAGGCATACTTTGGATTTGTGGCGTCTAGGTAGAAGCCCGCCCCTAGAAAAAAGTGTAGATACTGAATGGGTTGTGAACGTATCGCCAATCTTGAGCTATACCTGTGCCAACGATCAAGCCAAGCGCACCCATTATCTTCCGTGCAAGTTAGACCCGCCAAGTAGAAAAGCACTGGGACCTTGGCGCTTGCTGCGTCAGCAGGTAAGAACAGATTGAAAGATGCATCTAGACCACCGAGAGCCGCAGACTACGGAACCGAGGTCGTCAATACCGTGACCAGTAAGCAAGCGCCCTGGCGAAAAGCTACAGCTAGTAGGTTGACCTACTTTGAACTTGTACTTGATGAGATCACCCCCATAGGCCTTCATTGATGAGAGTTTCTCAAGAGTTCCAGACATGACGACTCTGAGTCGGATCACTGTCAGCGGACAAACTACAGACTACCGTGACATTGCCATCTCGCTCGAGTTTGAGGCTTATCTCTTGCCAGAATGACGTCATGAGTCTCATCCGTCACAAGCTACAAGCTACGCATAACCGTGATCACCGTCAAGTAGCCAATAGCCATGTCTCAGCATCCTCCCGCCAGTATGTCATTTCAAACTAGTATTAATACTCTTAGCCTCACGTACGGTTGACAGTGAGGGTCGGGGGTAGGCGCTTATCTCTTCCTACACGTGTTCGAGCAAACACCCAAGTGTCAGTTTCTCATTAATATGCAACTTATAAACACTATCGAACCTGATGGACAACATCCTTGTTATAACTAGAAATGAAGCTGTCATGGCATCACCTGGAGAACCTGCAGACTATCCTCGACCCTCTGCACCTGGAACCGAACTGGCCATTGAGCATGCGCGCAATGACGAAGAACCCCCGCCAAAGAGGGAGCGTCGCAAGAGTCACTGTGTGCATGAAAATGAGCGACGCCTGCGTGAAAATCCACAGCGCAGAGCAGACGAGAATTGGCAGTATCGAGAGGTGGGCGGTGCGTCCAGGATCAATGCGCGGATCTCCCAACCAGGAGGCAAGATTGCTATCTGAAGTTCAATCGGAATTGGACACATGAAAGGAGGTTGATGTTTTTATGTCTTATCGTAGGATGTACGCAATGCGTTTGTAAGAGAAGTATCATTGCTTTCGGTGCAGAATTTTGTCATTTGAAGAGTGTCGACTTTCAACCGGATAATTAGGCCGCCATGAGGGACTAGAGGGAGCTGCTCCCGGAATCCCCCGTTTTTCTCGACAAAGTGGTGCCCAATGCTAGCGCAGGGCTGACGCGATGCTAGGTCTAAGGATCTCATCCGCATACTTGGCACTTGCTGGAAATTATACAATGCAGCGGGCCCACAATGGTAAATGGTACTCAATGACGGACGCATGGAACTGACACTCGCATACTTCCAAGCCTGAACAACCTTACTGGGACATCCTGCATTTATCGGATTACTAGTACCTGCCATGCATCGAAAAAACGTCACATTCCTCGTCCAACTGTCGTACAGATGATGACATCGCAGCAAAGCATGGGAATAGAAAATACTCAAGCGATAGCCTTCGCCTTTTTACCACGGCCTCTCTTTGGCGGTGTGGCTTTCGGCTCCTTTCGTGCTGCGACGAGAGCGGAAACCCGAGCAAGCGTAGCCTAATCAAGTCAAATCAGTTAAGTAAGAATCTAAGGGACGGATATGAGGAGAAGGGGTGAGGAATAGAGTAACAATGTCATCGGCAATTCGTCGGCGACTCGCGCCTAACATCGAACGAGTCCCGATAGCGTATGACGAGAACTCAGAGGAGTTTGATCGGCTCCCTCTGGGCTGGGATTTGTCTTGCAAACATGTCCACACCCATCCTTCATGACGCCCAATAGCGTGTCCAGTGGGTTCTAACGAGAATGCGGGTTTTCACAATAAAGACGAATAGAGTATGAATGAGGAAGTCCGAGGTATATGCTTACCGCACGGAGGTCAGGACGATACCCGCGCTTGGCTGGTTGTGCAGCTATGCCAAGGGCACGACGAGGGCCAGTCCGACTGCCAATGGTAGTGGAAGAGTACGCAGTGCGAATGGCATGCGGAGACGTGGACTTTTTTCGATGTGTAATAGAAATACCAGTTGCTGAAGGCTTCACGTCGATAGTCTAACAACGAAGTAGAAATCAATTACATGGATGGAAACGTGACGCAAGATGCTAACCTTAGCATTAGCGAGACCAGAATACTTTTGTGAATGGATGTTGACAAGGTTTCCCTGCCTGCCAGTGAGCCACGATATACGCTGTGCTGAAAGAGGGGCCTACAGATTCTTTGGAGAAAATGCGGCGGCCTGGAGCGCGCTTGACAATGAAGGAATTGTTCTTCTGCAGTACTGTTAGTTGAAGTGGGGTGTCAGAAATGGTCACGTACCCGCAGGAGATGCCATTGGAGATCAGTGGACATATCGACGTTGATTCGTTGAGGATAGACGAAACGCGGTTATGGCGTAGGACAGAACTGTACAGTCCTCGGATAGTGCCGACAACGGGCCGATCCGGACTAGACTGAGAAGGAGAGTAGCCATATTTGGTAGGCGCGGCAAGCATGCCAGTTCCGGGTGACTTCAGCCCCTGCGCATTGAAGTCACCCAGGGGCGGTGGAGCTCATTCGTTCACTCGACCGACCACCCACGCGATGTCGTCCCCCACCCAATTGTTGTTTCCCTCCACAGATCCGGACAATGCTTCTATATCACCCCCTGTCTCACCCCATCCTCTTGTCACTCCCCATCTTCCCTTTCGTCGCATGTCTCTTCCTGTCGCTCCCAACCTCAATCTGAACAGGCAGTCCGTAGCCAGTCTTGCCTCATTCGAGTCCCTCTCAGAAAATGGCACATCCCAGAACTCTCCGACCAAGATGTTGAGGTCTAGACGTATCTCTATAGAGAACCATAGGAGAGGCGTTCGGAGACGTGGCTACCAAGCCCCTGATAAGGAGCGTGACACGAGGCGACGCAAGGTCATTCAGGAATTTTACGAAACCGAACGGACATATGTACAAGGCCTCGATCTTATATATGAAGTAGGCCGATCTTCTGTGAACACCCATATGACTGTATTCACTAACTATGGGTCTGTTGACAGCTATTTCTTACGCCCATTGTCGCTGCACTTGATACACCACATCCTCTCCTCGATCGCGCAGATATCACATCCGTGTTCTCCAACTTTATTGACATTTGGAACCTTCATCGCGCGTTCTTTTCTTCTCTCGACGAACACTTTCACCCCACCGTTACCTCCGAGCCACCCACACAACTGCCCCCAATTTTACCGCCACATCTATCCCCTGTCCTCCTGTCACATTTTCCGTATCTGTCTTTGTATACACCATTTGTTACCTCGTTCAGCGCATCCCTGGCTGCTTTGACAACTTTCATTAACACTAGCGGTGCATTTTCCGCATTCGTCGCCAGACAAGAAGCCGATCCTCGTTGTGGAAAACTCAAGCTACGGGACTGGCTTCTCACAATTGTCCAGCGATGTCCGAGATACCTTCTCCTCTTGAAGGATCTTATGAATTGTATCAACGTCGATGACCCCGAGTATGCTGCTCTCATGACCGTCCATGCACTTGTTTTCAGGAGTGAGTGTTACTCCGAGCGTCCTTTCATCAGATCACTTGATAGTTTCATAGTCACGACTACTATGAATGCATCGCTGCACTCACACGCTCAAACCCTTGACCTTCTGGGTCTACAACGTAGTACACCCAACCTTCCTTTCCAGCTCATTGCTCCCGGTCGCACATTTCTCAAGCGAGGCTCACTTTTCCAACTTGAGGGTGGCTCATTTCCGAGAGAACGCGACTTTCTCCTGTTCTCTGATTGTCTTCTCTGGATTGCTAACCTCGATAAGGGTGACAGCGAAGCTGCTGAGCGTTGGGACTGGAAAGGAGTCAAGTCTGGGCTGGACTTCCGTCCAATGATAGTGCGTTCACGGAGCAGCAGCGAAGCAGAACCATCTGCGCTACGCTCTCGTATACAAACTGGTGGCTCTGGGAATGGGTTGTTGCCATCGTCACAGCCTACGTCGCCAACTCGCCCAGGCCCGACTCTGCCCAGTCAGAATATTACCAGTCCATCTAGAATGAAGAAACGCCAAGGGAGTAATGCCAGTTGCGATGAGAGGTGGTGGTTCAAAGGCAAAGCAGAGCTTGTTGACTTGGAGATTATCGTCACTCCGCCAACAGAAGTCGGAGAGGAGTGCAGACTCGAGGTGTGGAGTCCAGAAGGCTCGTTTGCTGTTTATGCGGGTGAATCAGCCTTACGGTTGCTTTCCTTACCTTCATCTGATTTTTGTATCTCCAGCTAGCGAAGGTGAACGGGATGAGTGGAGCACGGC
>WNFO01006238.1_pt1 | contig 13624 bp, 16 predicted proteins | sample 5400251 | NCBI WGS metagenome assembly WNFO01 (sample SAMN13153354, study PRJNA577476) | soil metagenome | isolation source: 100 cm saprolite under Madrone tree | place: USA:California | collected 2016-06-14 | reverse complement strand
TTGGTCTGGTCCGACAACAACGGCCAGACGATCCCGTACCAGATGTACGCCAGCCCGATCGGCACCCCGGCCAGCACCAGGAGAGCGCTCCGGAAGCGGCGGCTCGCGAGGCCCGCGCCCCAGGGGCGCGCCGGTGAACCGCTAGTGAGCGTGGCGGAAGGCGCGGCCACGAGCGAACTCTACGGTGAGGGCGATGGGCTGGAACCGATGTCAACGCTCATGCCCATGCCTCCGCGTGATTGCTTACCGAGCAGGATCGGGGCCGTGACGCCCTCAAACACCCACTCCAGGACGAGTTGGTCGGGGCTGAGGTTGTCTGATCCAGTGACCGCGAAGCAAAGCGCCATGGTCCCCGTGTAGTCGTCGAGGTGGAGGGTGCGCGCCGGCCACGCATCACACGCAGGCCGGTCGGTCAGCGGGTAGTAGATCGAGGGCCGATCGGTCACGATGAAGTCACTCGGACTTGCCACCCTGTCGCCCACTACGTCGTCCCAAAAACGAACGCGGAGACGGACTGCGCCGGGATCGAGCCTGGCCACGACATTGCCCTGCGAATCGGGCATCACCTGCACCCAGAGTCCGTGCACCATGCCGCAGGGATGCGTGCATCCCAGGTCGGTCAGGAAGCTGTAACTCTCCAGCGAGCGAAGCGAGCCCAGTCCCGCGAAAACAAAGCCGGCCACGAGGCACACCAAACCCACCAGCGCCAGCGACCAAACGTGTTGCTTCAGTTGCAGTTGGACGGGGTTGGCAGCTCCGGTGGGCGCCGGCATCATGTCCAGCCCGATCAATCGAGGCAAAGTGATCAAGCCCGCGCGGCGATTCAGGACCGCGAAGCCGGCGCCCAAGGCCACGCCGATGAGCAGCTGCGTTCCAAACAGCGCCCACAGGCCTCCGACACCGCACACGGTAAGGATGGTCAGACAACCACCGATGGTTGCGTGGCGAGCCTTGACGTGCTGGCGCGCTCGCCAGATACCGCGCACGGGGACCAGCGCGACCTCGAATGCGAACCAGGTGAGCAGGGCTGAGAGGAAGATGCCCGCCAGCCCGCCGCCCGCGCTTCGCGCGGCGAAGTAGATCAACAGGCCGATGACTAAACCGGCGGCTCCGATTTTCAGCGGGGAGGTTGGCGATCGCCGTGCCGCTATGAAGATGACGACGCTGCAGCCAAGCACCGTTACGAGAGTGACGATCATCGTGACGATCAAGACCTGCGAGCTGGTCACGGCCGGGAGTCCACTGCTGCGTACTCGCTGCGCAGAATCGCGGGCAGTCGGGCCAGGAAGCCGTCGTAGAACTTGAACAGGAGCTCGAACTCGACCGGTTCGCTCGGGTTGTGGGACGGCTCGGTGGCGCGGTTCACGGAAGCCAGCACCCTGTCGGCGATCATCACGAAGCTCACGTGGTCGCAGTCGAGCAGCCACTGCATCATGCCCGGGTCCAGCAGCATCACGGCGCTGCGCCGGTCCTTGGCTCTGACGACGAACCGCTTGTCGAATTCGTCGGACTCGAGCTCCAGGGAGGGCATGCCCCCCACCACCGCCGCCGTGAACACGTTTCGTGGGTCGACCGAGACGGCGGGCATGTTCACGCCGGCGACCGTGAAGCTCAGCACCGAGAAAAACGCCGCGCTCTTGCCTTCGCTGCGAATGAGATCGGCGGCGGCAACTCCTCCGTCAGGGGTCGAGAACGCATTCTTCAGCCCGGTCCGTTCGATCGAGCTGAGCATCGAGAAATCGCGGGCCAGGTTGGCACCGCTGGGCACGAGGCCGCGCTGGGTGCATATCGCCGCCATCGCTTGCCGGCGCGCCTTCTGCAGCGGCGCCAAACGTCGGACGAGCACGAGAATGATGACGGCGCAGACGAGGACTCCTATGAGGGTGCCGCCCATCGTCACTATCAAGACGCCCACGGCGCCGCGAAGTGTACGGCCGCCCGCTTCGAAATTTGCCTTTTCTGAAGGGCTCCTTAGGATCGGAGGTCGAAGAGCCGTCGGCCGTTTGACTTCGGGGGCAGATCGATATGAAGCGATACTTCTGGCTGGCGTTCGTAGTGATTCCGGTGCTGGCCTTGGGCGTGGTTGGCGATGTCGCCGCCGGCCAGGTCGACGGGGTCAAGGGCGAAGGGGGACGACCGTTCACTACGATATTGCTGGGCGCGAACGAGGTGCCGGCGGCGCCCAACTCCGACCTCGTTGGTACGGCCCGGATCACGATCAACCTGGGCCAGTCCGAGCTGTGTTGGGACCTGGACTACACGACCACCCAGGTGGTGACGAGGGCCCACATCCACAATGCCGCTGCCGGAGTCGCCGGCAGTATCGTGTTCGGCTTTTTCAACCCGCCCACTTCAACGGTGGTCGTCAACAGCGGCTGCGGGTCTGGCGACCGTGCGCTCCTCGCCGCGATCGCGACGGATCCTGGAGCCTACTACGTGAACGTCCACACCTCCTTGTATCCAGCGGGGGCAGGCCGCGGCCAGCTGAGCAAGTAGCTCGCCGCTTACAGGGCCGGGGTGGGGAGGTTCAACTCGCCTCCCTACGCAGGTGGGGAGGTTCAACTCGCCTCCCCACGTAGTGGGGAGGTCGGCCCCGCTTGCGGGGCCGGGTGGGGAGGTTCAACTCGCCTCCCCACGCAGTGGGGAGGTCGGCCCCGCTTGCGGGGCCGGATGGGGAGGGTCAACTGTCGAAAGCGAGCCCGAGAGGCGCGGATCGCATGCAACACTTCGTCGACCGGGGAACGAGGCATGGACAAACCCGAGCTGGGACGTGCTGGAGAGCTGGCCTTGGCGCTGTACTCGATAGTTTCGTCGGATGGCGAGCTGCAGCTGTTCACCCCGGTTGCCGACGACGATCATGTCGACGCCACGGCCGGCCGTCGAGGCGAAGTGCCGGCGATTGCCATCCAGGTCAGGACCGCGCGCGAGGTGGATCGCGGCGGATTGGTGGAAGCTAAGGCAGACTACCCGGCCGGTCACGTGCGCGAACACCCAGCCTTCCTTTATGCCGTGCTTCTTCTGCCCTCAGTCTCGATTCAATCAGCGTGGCTCATACCAAGCCCTGACTTCAACCGCATCGCCTACCGGAACGCGGCCGGGAATCGCGAGATTCTTCGGATTCCACCGCTTGAGATCGGCCCCCGGCTGCTGACCACGATCGACACCCTGCAGGAACATATTCCGCTCCACGCGATCGGCGGCGTCGCGGGATTGATGCTGGGAGCGCGCCGTCCCGGCGGAAGATAGGGGGGCTGGGGGGACAATGCAATCCGGGCCCCAGCCCCCACTGCCTAGGCTTGATTCCCTAACGGACCGGTGTATGTGAAATCGCAGCAAGCGGGCCGGCTATTCCCGCCTAACCAGTTCGAAAAGCAACTATCGGGGGGTTAAAGCTCCGCCGAGCCGGCCCAGCATCTCTTCCAGGATCTCCGCCGAGGTCGCGAAGTTGAGCCGGACGTGGCCATGGCCAGGTTCACCGAAATCCGTACCGTCGCTCAGCGCGACCTTCGCGTTCTCGAGCATGTGCTGCTGGGGAGTCAGGCCTTCTTTTACGTCGATGTGCCGGCAGTTCATCCAGGCGAGGTAGGTGGCCTCCGGCATGTAGTGGTCAAGGTTGGCCTGGGCGGCCCACTCGGATACCCGCCGTCGGTTGCTGTCCAGGTACGTCATCACCGTGTCGAGCCAGTCCTCAGCCTCGCACCAGGCTGCGATCGTGGCGGCGACGCCGACGCGGCTGGGCCCGCCCAGGAGACGTTCGGGGACCGCCTTGTCGAATTTCTCCTTGAGCCCCGCGGTGCCGAAATGGGCGATCGAGGTCCGCAGACCGGCGATGTTGAAGCCTTTCGTCGCCGAGGTCAGCGTCACCGTGCGCTCGACAGCCGCCTCGATTGTCTCCATCGGGATGTGCGTCGCGCCCGGATACACGAGGTCAGCGTGGATCTCATCCGAAACGATCGTCAGGTTGTGGGCGGCGGCGATCGCCGCGATGCCTTCGAGCTCGGCCCTCTCGAGCACCCGGCCGGTTGGGTTGTGCGGATTGCAGAGCAGGATCATGGTTGCCTGCGGAGCAGCTCTTTCCAGGCCTTCGAGGTCGACGACGAACCGCGTCCCATCGTCGACCAGCGGGTTCTCGACCAGGCGGCGGTCGGTGGACGCGACAAAACGCAGAAAAGGTGGGTAGACCGGAGTCTGCACGATGATGCCGTCGCGCGGCGCGGTGAAGGCAACCATGGTCGCGACCAGTCCCTGGATGACGTCGGTGTTGGCGTGGGTCAGCGTCGGATCCGGTTGCCAGTTGTGCCGGCGGGACATCCAGGCGGCAAACGCGTCGAACAGTGGGACCGACTTCGGGTCTGTCATTTGGCCGTAGCCGTAGTCCTGCGTGTTGGTGAGCTGCTCTATCGCGGCCTGGACGGCCGGCGCGACCTTGAAGTCCATGTCAGCGACGAAAGCGGGTATGACGTCGGGACCGTACTTCGTCCACTTGCCGCCGCCGCGGGCGCGGAGCTGGTCGGCGCCGAGAAGAAAAGGCTCCATGGCTGGGGACGTTAGCAAGTCTCCGGCGACATAAACACCCGGGAGGAAACGAGGCGGCCCACGCAGGCAGACAACCGCGGGTAGCAACGGCCCCCCGACGCGACCACTACGAAGCGCCCGTCCGCACCCCAAGCTCTCGGAGCCATCGACGATAGGCGATGGCTGTCCTGTCGCTGCGCAGGTGCAGCTCTGCCTGGAGATCCAGCGGCAGCATCTCGGGACGCTGGGACTCGAGAATCGGGCGATCCTGAGCGAAAATGCGGTCCTGGAACTCGACCATTGACGACCGCGGCTCGTAGTTCATAGCCATCCACATCCAGGCGGTACTGTCGACCGAATCGTGCGGCGTAACCGAGAGGAGCATCCCGAAGGAGTGCTCGCCATGCTTGACAAAAGACGCGGAAAGCGGCCGATGGACGCGATACGTATAAGTCACTACTGAGCCGTGACCGGTGGCATAGGGGTCGGGCTGAAACACCTTGACGCCCTCCGACACAACATCTTCAGCGCCGATGGTCGTGGTGTAGTCCTCGATCTCCGGTCGCGCTCGGTCGCCCAAGATCCCTTCATGGACGAACGGGAAATGACCGATGTCCAGGAAGTTCTCGACAATGCGCGGGCCGCTTGCCCTCACGCGGTATGGCCCCGCCATCAGCACGTGATACGCCGGATTGTCGAGCAGCTCGAACGTCGGGATCCCGCGAGTTCCGCCGCCGAGACTCACCCAGATGACGCCATACGCCGCCGCCGCCTGAAAGGTGGCCACCCGCGCCTTTGCCGGCGGAACCTGCTCGGGGTGGGCAGGCATCAGCACGCACCGCCCGTCTATTCCGTATGTCCAACCGTGATACGGGCACTCGAGCCGCATGCCGTCGACGACGCTGCCGAGCGACAGTCGAGTGCCTCGATGCACGCACAGGTCGCGCCACGCGAAGAACTCGTCGCCGGAACGCCACACAACGAGGTCTTCGCCGAGCACCCGGGCCGCGATCGGGCCACCGTTCGCAAGCTGTGCCACAAGCGCGACGGGGTGCCAATCCTCCACGAGGACAGGGTCGTCAATCATGGCCATTCCTCCTCGGTTGATCAATCAAGGCTGCGCGAGCAAGCCGAGGGCCGCCCAGCGGCACACCTTGTGCGCCACGCCTGGTGCCCATGACAGAGGCTCGAGCCCAATCATCGTTGCTCCGAGACGCTCGTAAAAGCGGGCGGCGGCGACATTCCCTGTCCGGCCCCCATCCGACGTGGGTTCTTTTAGTCGCCCGGGACCGGTAGCGATACCACGCCACTTCCAAAATGGCACGCGCGCCAAATAGAATTGCAAGGATCAGCGCCACGCCAGCCAACTCCTTCATACGGCCCTAGCGCAGGGGCGTAGTTTCCGCAACGCGAACCGGGTAACGTTGCTCGGCCGCACAATCATGGTCGGTGCGCCCGGCGGCATACGTCAGCGCAATGGGTCACATCGGCGACGGCTATCGGGTCATGCGAGTCGTCGCTAGGGCTGATCGGTCTGCTGGCCGCCCTGGGCGCTGTTGCGTTTTTGATTCGGAAGGGCCCCATCGCGTGTGACTCACCGCCTTTTACGAGCTGCCAGAGCTGCCTCGCTTTCGCGCACTAGGTCGCGCACGATCTGCGCCGCGGGCTTGATGTCGTTGATGCTGCTGACGGACGTTCCGGCCCACATGGGTCCGTAGTCGGGATCGCCCTCGAAGTCCGGTGGAATCATTCCCGGCGCGTAGCGTTGCCATTGCTCCACAGGTCCCCAGGGACGCCTGCGCACACCAATCGGCACGTGTTGCTTCGGTCGCCGTCCAGACGGCGGTCGGCCGGCCGCTTCCCATTCCTCCACGATGCTGTTGCGCAGTACCCGATGTCGCGTATTGGGCCATCCGACGTCGAACAGATCGTCCACCAGGACGGCGTCGACGGCGGCGCTGTCGACAACTCGCTGCTTGTAGACAGGATGGATCCAGGCTTCGTCGCTAGCCACAAAACGTGTGCCGAGCGAAACGCCCTGCGCGCCGAGCTGCAGCGCACGAGCGATCCCGGCGCCATCGCCGATCCCACCGGAGGCGATCACCGGCAATGGAGCGACGGCCTTGACAACTTCGGGCAGAACATCCCACAGCGATTCGGTCGCTCGCACATGCCCGCCTGCCTCCACTCCTTGCGCGATGACGGCGTCGACGCCGACCTCGGCTGCATGACGCGCTTCGTCCACGGAACCCGACTGGATGAACACCTTCGTTCCTGCCGCGTGCGCCTTGTCGACGAACGGCGCGGGGTCCCCCCAGAACAAGACCAGTATCGGTACACGTCCAGCAATCGCGGCTTCGACTCTTTCGCGGTCGTGTTTCCGACCCTCCTCGTCGGTCTCGGAGGGATCGTCGAAGTTGGCGATGATGATGTTCTGGCCAAAGGGTCGATCGGTCAGCCGCCTGACGTGCGCGATGCGTCTACGAATCTCATCCGGCGGGCATCCACCGAGGACGCCGCAAGCGCCAGCTCCGGACACCGCTGCCACCAGCTCCGGGGTCGCGCCCTCGACAAAGCCGACGGAGAAGATCGGGTAATCGATTCCGAGCTGGTCGCAAAGAGGGGTTCGGATGCTCGACATCTGTTATCGCATATGGTGGGCCGCGGTGGACTCGAACCACCTACCTCCGCGTTATCAGCACGGCGCTCTGCCAGTTGAGCTAGCGGCCCAGCGTTTCAGTAAGGGTAAGCCCCGAGCGAAATCGGGCGAAGCGGAACTCTACCATGGGCACGATTCGCCCCTCAGGCGCCGTATGGGTCGCGACCGGTGAGTCCAAGAAGCGAGAGTCGGTGGCTAACCCGGGCCGCGGCGAGCAAGCTGGCCGGCATCCGCATGTCCCATTGGTCGTCAGCGATCATCGCCACGACGTCGTTAAGGGTGCGATCGGCGAGAACGAAGACCTCTTGCTCGGTCATGCGACCGAAAAGAGTACGGGCTTTGTTAGCAGCCCACCCAGCCGAAGAGCTGCTGGACCTTGATGCGGTCAAGGCCACGTACGATGCCCATGCTGCCCAAGCGGAGCATCGGAAGGCGCTCCCCGTCGAGGTCTTCCCATTCCCGCCGGGCCGCCGGGTCCCGGCTCACCGATCGGTATTCGAACTCGACGCCCATCTCGTTCAGGACATCGGCCATGGCGGCCGACTCCAGCGAACCGTCGGCGCCATAGAGGACGGCATCCGCCGCGCCACGAGCTCTGCCGTTCATGTGCGACACGCTAGTCTCAACGCACCTATAAAGCAAATTGATTGTTTTGATCGCAGCCATAAGGAGAGCCGATGACGGCTCACGTGGCCATCGGGGGTCTCAGTATCCACGGCACCACGGGCGACAGAACGTGAGGAGGAGAGTGGCAGGGGCGTGAGGATTCGAACCTCAGGCCCTCGGTTTTGGAGACCGATGCTCTGACCAGGCTGAGCTACGCCCCTATCGGCCGAAGCCAAGGTTAGCATCGTCGGATGGCTGCTTTCCTCGCCAACGTCGGCGTGAACTCGGCGCATGCAGCCCGCTCGCCGCTCTTCTCCGACGGCCGCTTCGTACTGCTCCCGATACCCGAGCGAGATCCGTGGGCGCCGCCGATGTTGCGGCTGGACGACATCTCGGGGCTGGCTGCCCACGCGCCGGCCGCGTGGCGCGAGCGCACGGTCCACCTCGATCCTGACTTCTCCGAGCCGACGCCAACGTATGGGGACAACTGCCGGCGAGCCGGTCGCGCCTTCAGCCTCCGCCGCGCAGCGAGTGGCGACCTCATCGCGTTCTTGGCCCGGCTGCACCCGGCGCGCGGGCCGGCGGGCTTTCATGTCGTCGGTGGCCTCGTCGTGGACGACGTGCTGGCCGACGTCACGTCCGATCCCGGTCCAGGCTGGTGGGATCGCAACGCTCACATTCGCCGTGCACGAGCGACTGCGCGTTGGGATTCGTTCTGGGTCTTCAAGGGTGCGGCTGGTCGGAGTCGCGCCCTCACCAAAGCGCACCCATTCGCACGGCACGAAGCCGAGGCCGTGTTCGGCCGCACTTGGCACTGGCGCTCGGCGCGCAGCGAGCTGCAGACGATCGGCTCGTACACCAGATCCGTGCGGCGCGTCGAGGGTCTTGGTGAGGAATGGCTTCGGAAAATCTGCCTGTCCTGATCGTCGGCGACGTCCACGGCGATCTCGAGCGCCTCTTCCAGGCGCTGCGCTCCTATCCAGCCGATCAGTGGCACACCGTCTTCGTCGGCGACCTCGTCGACTACGGGATGTTCGGCGTCGGCGCGCTCCGATATGCCCGCGACCGCGCCAACACCACGGTTCTCATGGGCAACCACGAGGTCGCGCTGCTGTGGGCGCTGAGGGATCCAACGCGCGTCGGCTTCTGGATGTCGATCGGCGGGCAGGAACATGACCTCGCCGAGCTCGCGCGCGACCCTGCGTTGCAGTCGTGGCTTCGTGAGAGACCCGCGCTGGTGCGGTTGCACGACGGGACGCTGATCCAGCATTGCGGCCACGATGGCTACTCGCGATGGATGGAGGCCGGCACCGGAGATCCGATCGCATCCATCGTCGCGCGCGCGCGCGATCTATTGATGCATGGCGGCGAGCCCGAGCTCTGGGACGTCCTCAGCGCGCGCAACGTCTTCGACCAGCAGCCCGACCGGCTACAAAGATGGCTGGAAGCTACGAATAGTCGCCGCGTTGTCTTCGGCCACACACCGCACAACAACCGCACGCCCGCGATCTATCACGGCGGCAAGGCGATCAATGTCGACGGGGTCTTCAGCAGGTCGCACGCGAAATATCGCCGCGTCTCTCCGATTGCCGCGTCCGTCGTGACCCTGGACGCCCTAAGCTAGAAGCGCATGCCTGAAGTGCTGACGCAGACCAGACCGACTGCCACCAGCAGCAGCTCCGGAAAGGCCATGATCAGCGCGGCCCGCATCGCGCGCCGAGTACGCCGGCTCGGCCGTCACATCTCCGACGCATACGCCGACATCGAAACGCCGCTCGTGTTGCTCGTCGTCCTCAAAGGCGCGACGGTTTTCGCTGCCGACCTGCTGCGAACACTCAACATTCCGGCTGAGCTCGAGTTCGTGCGCGCCGCAAGCTATGGCGCCGGCACTGCCAGCAGCGGACGGGTCCGGCTCGCGCACATGGTTGAGGGCACTGTCGCGGACCGTCATGTACTCCTCGTCGAAGACATCGTCGACTCAGGACGAACAGCTCGAGCGGTCACCAAGCGCGTGCGCCAGATGAAGCCGGCGTCGCTTCGACTCGCGGCCCTGCTCGACCGGCCCGCCCGCCGCGCGGTGGATGTGAAGATCGACTTCCGCGGTTTCGTGATTCCCGATCGCTTCGTCATCGGCTACGGCCTCGACTACGCAGGCCTATACCGCGAGCTGCCCGACATCCACTCTTTGGGCTAAGCGACTACCGCGGGCCGGCAGACCTTGCACGGCCGGAACCCGGCAGCCCGCGCGCTGGCTTCGTCGTGCAGCCAGACGATGTTCTTCTCCAGCGCGTGCCTGCCGGTGTAACAGGTCGGATAACAGAAGATCTTCGTCGTCCGCATGCCCTGATACCGATAGCCCGCGCGCGCCATGTCCTGGAGCCTCTTCAAGCGCACGCCTTCGAGCGTGAGGATGGCCCGCTTCGCCTCCGGCCCGCCGCCGCCGTAATTTCCGATCTGGCCGTCGGTGCGCACGACTCGATGGCAGGGGATGAAGTACGGGATCGGATTGTTCGCGAGCGCGGTGCCGACGGCGCGGACCGCGGCCGGGTGGCCGATCTCTCGGGCAACCCAACCGTAGGGCCGCACCTCGCCACGCGGGATCTGGCGCGTCTTGCGCAGAACCGCCTGCTCGAAGGGGGTTAGACCCCGCAGGTCGAACCGCATGCGCCGCTTGCCGTTGAGCTCGTCCTGGATCTTGCCTGCCAGGTTTCGCGGCGTCTCGGCCGGCATCACCTGCCTGCCGACATCCTTACGGAACCAGTCCTCGAACTCCTGAGCCGAGTTCGACCGCGCCGCCGCCGACACACCAAGCCGGTTCCAAGCCACATACACGGTGCCCAGGACCGTTTCAAAGGGGGCATAGGAATCCGCCATCCCCACCTGCGCGAGGACCCGATCGGCGAAGCCGGGAGGCGCCTTCACCGCGCCCAGTTCTTTCAGGTCAGTCGTCAACGCGATCATGGTCGTCTCCTCTGAGTAATTTGAGCCCGCGGTGGACGTTCGCTTTCACGGTTCCGACCGGCTGCCCGAGCGCTTCGGCCACCTCGGCATACGAAAGGTCTCGGACGTGGCGGAGCACGACGGCTTCTCGATAGCGGATCGGCAGGTCGGCGACGCGCGTCGCGAGCTCATCGATCTGCATCTGCTCCATGGCTTTGGCCTCGGGGCCGGGCGAATGGTCCGACTCGCTGCCGTTGAGCTCCACCAGCCGTGGCTTGACGCCCCTTACCCGGTTCCGGACCACGTTGACCGTGATCCGGTGGAGCCAGGCCCGCTGCTTCAAGTCTCGGATGCGTTCGGGCGAGTAGGTCGCGAGCGCGCGATAGGCGCGGATGAAGGTGTCCTGAGCCACATCCTCCGCATCGTGGCGATTTCCAGTCAGCGCCAGGCTGGCGGCGAAGACTCGGTCCTGGTGCTCGTGCACCATCCGCTCGAAGAGGCCGTCTACGCCCTGCATCACTCTCCTAGAACACGTCTGCCGTCGGTTGGTTGCAACTGGCGACTCCCCTCCGGCCGGCGCCCTGCGGGCGGCGGCCACCTCCCCACAGGTGGGGAGGCCAGGGAACCATCATCTCCCCTCAGTTGTAATAGGTGCATCCGATGGAGGGCCGACCAACGGATGGAGAGCTGTTTACCCGCGCACAGCGCGGAAATCAGGCCGCCTACGAGGAGGTCGTGCAGAGGTACCAGCAGATGGCTTTTCGGACGGCGTATGTGATCACCGGCTCCGCGGCTGACGCCGAGGACGCCGCGCAGGAGGGTTTCGTGAAGGCGTATCGGGCTCTGGCGACCTTCCGCTCGGGAGCGGAGCCGCGGCCCTGGCTGCTGCGAATCGTCGCCAACGAGGCGCACAACCGCGTTCGTTCTGCAGGCCGCCGCCACCAGCTCGAACTGCGCGTGGCGGAGCGGTTCCGCCCGGGGGATGCGGCCCCATCCCCCGAGGCGGCGGCCGTGGCGGCCGAGGACAGCAAGCGGTTGCTTGGCTTCGTCAACGAGCTCAGCGACGAGGACCGCCTGGTGATCACCAGCCGCTACTTGCTCGAGCTCAACGGCGAGGAGACTGCCGCCGCCCTCGGAATCCCCGAGGGCACGGTCAAGTCGCGCCTGTCGCGGGCGCTCGCCCGCTTACGCGTGCGGGTCGAGGAGGGCGCCGGTGCCTGAGGCAACCCAGCTCGAACAGCGCCTGGCCTTCCTGCGGGATGAGATCGATTGGCCGGTGACGCCCGCGCTCGCGGTACGGGTTCTGGCCCGCATCGCGGCACCAACGACGTCCGCGATCGTGCGGCGCCCATGGTTTCAGAGCCGGTGGGCGCTGGCGGCGGCAGCGGTGTTGGTGGTATTCGCGGCCTTGGTCGTGTACACGCCCACCCGGGTCGCGATCGCCGACTGGATCAACGTGCACACGATCTTCACCCGGGTCAACCAGCTGCCGACGCCATCGCCACAGCCGTCAGGGCCGCTCGGCAAGCGCCTCGGGCTAGGCAACCCGACCACGCTGGCTCAGGCCCAGAGCAAGGTCAGCTGGCACATCCTCGTCCCGGCGTCATTGGGCCAGCCCGATGAGGTCTACCTCCAGTTCCCCCCGGACGGCCCGCCCCAGGGCGAGGTGACGCTCGTCTACAAGTCGCGCCCGGGCCTGAAGACATCTGGGCAAACGGGCGTAGCCGTCCTCATCACCGAGGCGAACGGCAAGGTGGACGCCCAGATGTTCGGCAAGATGCTCGGAAACGGCACCACCATGGAAGTGGTGACCGTCAACGGGCACCAGGGCTACTGGATCTCCGGCCAGCCCCACGTCTTCTTCTTCATCGACGCCAACGGCAACTTCCGCGACGAGACGCTGCGCCTGGCCACGAACACGCTCCTCATCGACGACAACGGCACCGTCATCCGGATCGAGGGCGACCTCGCCAAGGCCCAAGCGCTGGAGATCGCCTCCTCGCTGTCCTGATATGGAACCCACGCCCCGGCACCGGTGTATGGGAGGCGAGGTGAAGAACATGCGAGCTTTGGTGTTGGCGATCGGCGCTCTGGTGATCGTGGCGGGCTGCGGCCGCATCCCTGGGGCTCAAGTGGCCGCAGGGGATTACAAGCTCTACGAGGCGAATTCGTCCAGCCTCTCGCAGAACGTCTCCGTCATCGACTCACGCTCTCATAGGGTCGACCTCAGCCTGCCGCTGGGAACGCCATCGCCCGACTGGACTCATCTCTACACGGTGGGCTCGGGCGGTCTGTTGGACCTCGATCCCCAGACCGGCGCCATCTTGCATCGCATGCAGCTGAGTGGCCGCTTCGAGCTGCCGCCCGCGACTGTGACCGGCGTGCCCGGCGGGCTTTCGCAGAACGGCCGCTGGCTGGTCCTGGAATCGTTCGATGCCACCTCCAACGGCGTCCGCACCGCGACTCACCTGCTCGTTGTCGACACGTCATATGCGAAAGCTGCGCGGCAGATCAACCTGAACGGCTTCTTCGAGTTCGATGCCGTCAGCAATGATGGGCAGCGGATCTTCCTGATCGAGTACCTGGCCGGCAACCAGTACCACGTCCGCTTCTATGACTTCGGCGCCGGGCGCCTCGACCCGAACGTCATCTTCGACAAGAGCGACGGCTCTTCAGCCATGGCGGGAGTGCGGCTGTCGGGGATCCCCTCACACGACGGGCAGTGGCTTTACAGCGTTTACGTTCGCGAGGACAAAACCGCCTTCATCCACGCGCTCAACCTCGATGTGCCCTTCGCGCTGTGCCTCGACTTGCCCGGTTCCGGTTACATGGCCAACCCCGACGAGTTCCACTGGTCGCTGGCCATGAACGCCGCCGGTACGCATCTCTACGCAGCCAACGGCG
>WNFO01005063.1_pt1 | contig 13627 bp, 8 predicted proteins | sample 5400251 | NCBI WGS metagenome assembly WNFO01 (sample SAMN13153354, study PRJNA577476) | soil metagenome | isolation source: 100 cm saprolite under Madrone tree | place: USA:California | collected 2016-06-14 | reverse complement strand
AACATTTTTTTCAATAGTGGAAATGGATAGTCGCGCAGCCACGGGATCATTACGAAAATTCCCCACAAGCCCAGGATCACGCTCGGGATTGCGGCGAGCATCTCGATAAGCGATACCAGCGGTTGACGGATCCAGAGCGGCGCGAGTTCGGTCAAATAAACTGCGGTCGCGATGCTGAGCGGCACGGCAATGATCAACCCGATGAGCGATGAAACGACCGTGCCGTAAATGAATGGGAGCGCGCCGAACTGTTCCGCGACCGGATCCCATGTCGATGTTGCGAAAAAATGAAATCCGAATTTTTGAATGGCGAGCGACGAGCCGCGCGCAAGTTGCCAGCCGACCAGAAAAACGAGCGCCACGACTGCCATCGCCATTGCCTGCGTGAGCCACTCGAACGCTTTGTCGCCAAAGCGCGACGGCGGCGCCATTTCGTTAGCCGCCGTCCGCTCGATCGCGGGCATGGGAGCGACTATGGGCATATCCGCCTGACGGCCTTTCTTTCGGGCACTCGGGAGTCGTTAGTACTTTATCTCGTTGACGCGTTTCAGCACGCGATCGCGCAAATTATCTGGAAGCGGCGCGTAATCGAGATCTCTCGCCATTTGCTCACCCTTGGTGTCCGCCCATTTCAAGAACTCGACCAGCTTCTTGCCTTTGGCCGCGTCTGTCTGCTGCTCGTAAACGAGCAGCCAGGTCGCGCCCGCGATCGGATACGCGTCCTTGCCCGGAGCGTTCGTCATCGAAAAACGGAAGTCATCTGGAATGTTAGCAGTGGTCAGCGCGGCGGTGACTGAATCCAAAGTCGGTTTCACGAATTCGCCCGCGGAATTCTTAACTGTTGCATAGGGCATTTTGTTTTGAATTGCGTAAATCAGTTCAACATAGCCGAGCGAGCCAGGCGTTTGTTTTACTTGTCCGGCCACGCCCTCGTTACCTTTGCCCCCAAGACCCGTCGGCCAATTCACCGACGTATTATTGCCAACTTTCGATTTCCATTCGCTGCTAACCTTACTGAGATAATCGGTGAAAATGTAAGTCGTGCCGCTGCCGTCCGAACGATGGACAACGACGATTTCCTGGTCGGGCAGGCTCGTGCCGCTGTTCAGGGCCACGATTTTCGGATCATTCCACTTTTTGATTTTGCCGTGAAAAATGTCGGCGATCGTTTCACCGTCGACCTTGAGTGTGGGACTGCCGGGCAGATTGTAAGTAATGACGACAGCACCCGCGACTGTCGGGATGTGCAACAATTTTCCCGGGGCTTTGGCGAGATTTTCATCGCTCATTGGACCGTCAGACGCCCCAAAATCGACTGTCTGAGCGAGAATTTGTTTTTGCCCCCCACCTGAGCCGATCGACTGATAATTGAAACGCACCGACGGATCGATCCTGGCGTATTCGTCGAACCATTTTGAGTAGATCGGATATGGAAAGGTCGCGCCCGCGCCGTTGATCGTCATCTGCGCCGACACCGCGCTCGCGCATAGCAGGCCCAGGAATGGAAGAGTAACTTTGGCAAGAAGTGTTGAGAGTTTCATGGACCGGAGCCTGACGCATCCGAGCGACGCCGGTCAAAAACTTTACTGTTACGTTTCTGTGACGAAGAGCGCAGGCGCTTCGGTAGCTACCGGGCCATCGGCAAAATCACGCGAATGGTGGTTCCACGCCCCAGCTCGCTCTCCGCTTCCACACGGCCGCCGTGCCGTTGCGCGATATGTTTGACAATCGAGAGGCCGAGACCGGTGCCGCGAATGCTTTCGGGGGTGCGCGCCTTGTCGGCCCGATAGAAGCGTTCGAAAATGCGCGGGAGATCGTTCTTGCCAATTCCGACGCCGCTATCGCTCACGCTCAGCGCGATTTCGTCGTCGTCGCCTTGCTCAGCGTGCAGACGAATTTCGCCGTTCTCGTGCGAATATTTCACCGCGTTATCCAGCAAATTGTAGAGAACCTCCTGCAAGCGCGTTTCATCAGCACGTACGATCGCTACCGTCGCCGGTAGATCGACCATCACTTTCAATCGTTTCTCGACCAATTTCTTTCCCCAATCGCGAACCACCTTGCCAAACAACTCTGACAGATTCACCTCGCTCAACTGCAAATTCGAATTCGCCGATTCCAATTGCGCGAGCGTGAGCAGATCATCGACCAGCAGCCCGAGCCGTTTGGAATGGCGTTCCATGACCTCGAGAATACGGGCGAGTTCTTTCGGTGAAGTTTTCGGGTTGTCGAGCAATGTTTCGATATAGCCGCGCAAGATCGACAATGGCGTGCGCAGTTCATGGGAGACGTTCGCGACAAAGTCGCTGCGTATCTCGTTGACGCGCTTGAGCTCCGTGATGTCGTGAAGCAGGACAACGGCGCCGTCGGTTCCGATTTTGTCATCCTTCATCGGCACGGCGCTGACTTGCAGCCAGCGCTCAGAATTCTTTTGCGCACCAGTGAGAGCGAGTTCGCTTTGCCTCGGTTCGCCTTTGCGCAAAGTCTCCGTGATCAGTTGATGGAGCTCGGCATTGCGAACGGCATCGAGCAATGGCGTGCCTCCTGAAACCTCGCGCAGGGAAAACAGCTTCCGAAAAGTCTCATTAGCCACAACAACTCTGCCGCCGGCGTCCACCACGAGCAGACCGTCGTGCATGGCGGAGAGAATCGTTTTCGTCCCGGACTCGCCCTGTGCGATCTGCTCATCGATCGCGTGCTGCCGCGCAAAAATGTTTTCCAGCGCGAGACTGATCCGCCGGGCCCGCCTTCCACCTTCGACAAGAAATGTGCGCGGGCGTTCGCCACCAGTAATTTGCCTAACGAGTTGCTCGATTTGCCGCCACGGCGCAATCCAGTTTCGCCAGGCCACATAGGAGAATGCGATTGCCGATCCCAAAGCGATGCAGATAATCAGCCAAAGCATTGCCGTCATTCTTCACGAAGCCGATAGCCGAACCCGCGCACGGTTTCGATCACGTCACCGGCTTTGCCGAGTTTTTCGCGGAGACGGCGCACATGGGTATCGACCGTGCGCGTGTCGATCATGCTTTCGTAGCCCCAGACGTCGTAGAGCAAACGATCGCGCGCCTGGACGCGACCGCGCCGCTGCACCAGCGTGCGCAGAAGTTTGAATTCGATGCCGGTGAGATTCACCCGTTTGCCGCCGACGGAAACGTGATGGCGCGCCGGGTCGATCACGATTGAACCGGCGCTGAGGCGTTCCTCTTCTGGCGTGGAGTCGCCCCGGCGCAGGATCGCTTGAATACGCAGAATTACTTCGCGCGGGCTGAACGGCTTCGTCACGTAATCATCGGCGCCAAATTCCAAACCGACGATGCGGTCGATTTCCTCAGCCTTGGCCGTTAACATCATGATTGGGATGTGGCGTGTAGCAGGATCGCTTTTCAAAATCTTGCAGACTTCCAGGCCCGGCATCTTCGGCAACATGAGATCAAGAATGATGAAAGCCGGCTTTTCCGTGCGCGTCTTGTGCAAACCGGCGGCGCCATCCGCGGCGGTCGAGATAACGAACCCGCCCGCCTTACGCAAGTTCAGCGTAAGCAGATCGACAACGTCGCGCTCGTCCTCGACGATCAGGATTCTTTTGCCGGAGGCCGCCTCCATTCGCAGCAGCTCCTCGCGACGGAATTATCTTGCCGGGCCCGCCACGCCTCCCGGTGTGATTCCGGCCTTCTCGTTTAGGGCCTGCGTGAATTCCTGCAAACTCGAAACGATCTGCGGTGCTTTCGTCAGCACGTTTGTGGCCAGTTTCTCGGCGTAGTCTGGGCGGCGCTGCGACATTTCGGAAAGAGCCATCATGACCGCAAGCGCATTGTTGATGGAGTGTTTGATCTCACTGAACTTTTTCTGCAACTGCGCCAATTCATCATGCGAGATGCTGCGGCCTGCGTCGCTCGCAGTCCGGGATTTTCGCTGGCGGCCGGCATCACTATCACTCATAATCGGGGCTTTTCGCTGGAGAAAAGGGACGGTTGTGCTTAACTAAAAGGTTCGACATTCGTCGTCAGAATGCCTGCGCAAGTTATCAAGATCAGTGGTGCGCGCCAGCACAATCTAAAGAATCTCCACGTGGAAATTCCACGTGAGAAACTGGTCGTCATTACCGGGCTAAGCGGCTCGGGAAAATCGTCGCTCGCCTTCGATACGCTTTACGCGGAAGGGCAACGGCGCTACGTCGAAAGCTTGTCGGCATATGCGCGCCAGTTCCTCGATCAGATGGAAAAACCAGATGTCGATTTCATTGAAGGCCTTTCCCCAGCGATCGCGATCGAGCAGCGCAGCGCCGGCGCGAATCCAAGGTCGACCATCGCGACCACCACGGAAATTTACGACTACCTGCGCGTCCTTTTTTCGGCGGTGGGTCAACCGCACGATCCACTAACTGGCAAGCCGATTCATCGGCAGACGCCGCAACAAATTGTCGATCAAATTTTGGCGTATGAGCCCGAGTCAAGAATCGTACTCCTTTCGCCGCTGGTGCAAAATCAGGCTGGCGAATTCCGCGACGTCATCGAAAAGGTGAAACGGGAAGGCTTCGTGCGCGTCCGGATCGACGGCGAAATCATCGAACTCGGGGGCGTCGAACGGATTCGCCTGAAAAGGACCCAGCGTCACAGAATTGAAGCGGTGGTCGATCGATTGGTTGTGCGCGACGGGATTCGCGTTCGGCTAACCGATTCGATCGAGACGGCTCTGAAATGGGGTGGAAACCACGTGGTGGTTTTGCGCGAAAGACGAGAAACGTTCAACGTCCAACCGGAAGCAATTTGGGAAGAATTTCGCTACTCGACGGATTACGGAAACGCGGAGACCGGGTTCACACTTGGCGAGCTGACGCCGAAACACTTTTCTTTCAACAGTCATCTTGGCGCCTGCCCGGCCTGTCATGGTCTCGGCACGCAACTGGTCTGCGATCCTGATCTGATGATTTCCGATCCGAGCAGAACGCTGGCCGAAGGCGCAATCACGCTGTGGCGGCGCGGGACGAAGCCGATGCAGGCGTATTATCGCCATTTGCAAGGCGCGCTGGTGAAACATTTTCATGTCGATGAGGACCTGCCGTTTGCGGATTTGCCTAACGAATTCAAAGATGCGCTCTATTTCGGCACGAAGGGCGAGCCTATCGAGATGAATTTCGGTGGCAATGGAGAAAAGAGAGTGGCAAAGCCGTTCGAAGGGCTCGTCCCGCAGATGCAGCGGCTCTACGAAGAAACAGAAAGCGAATTCACGCGTAATCGCATCCGCGCCTTCATGACGCGCGTGCCGTGCAAGACCTGCGCGGGCGCGCGACTCAAGCCGGAGATTCTCGCGGTCACGATAAAAGATCGGCAGGCGCGCGAGCTAAACATTCATCAGTTTAGCGAACAAACGATCGAAGCGGCCGTGCGCTACATCGACAATCTGGATCTGACCGCGCAACAACGAACTATCGTGACCGAAGTCGTTCGGGAAATTCAATCGCGCCTGCAATTTCTCGTGGAGGTCGGACTCGGTTATCTGACGCTCAATCGCGAAAGCGGCACGCTTTCTGGCGGCGAAGCGCAGCGCATTCGACTGGCGACCCAGATCGGCTCGGGTCTCGCGGGTGTTCTTTACGTCCTCGATGAACCAAGCATCGGATTGCATCAGCGCGACAATGCGCGATTGCTCGGCACGCTGCGACGGCTGCGCGATCTCGGCAATTCCGTCATCGTGGTGGAGCACGATGAAGAAACGATTCGCGCTGCCGATTACGTTGTCGATCTTGGCCCAGGCGCGGGACCGCGCGGCGGTGAAATCGTCGCGCAAGGAACGATTGAAGAACTTTTGCGCGCGAAAAATTCTTTAACGGCTGCTTATCTTTCCGGTCGCGCGCGCATCCCGATCCCGAAACAGCGCACGAAGCCGCGATCCATCAACCATCGACCACTCGCCGCGGCGAGCGGATCGACCATCAACGATCTTGATGGCTGGCTCACGCTCGTCGGCGCGGCGGAAAACAATCTTAAGAAGATTAACGTCTCGTTTCCGCTTGGCTGCCTGACCTGCGTGACCGGCGTCTCGGGCAGCGGCAAATCGACCCTCGTGGACGACATTTTGCGACGCGCGCTCTTTCGTCACTTTCATAACTCAAAAGAGAAGCCAGGCGCTTATCGGGCGATTCGCGGAGTGGAACAGATCGACAAAGCGATTATCATTGATCAAAGCGCGATCGGTCGAACGCCCCGCTCAAATCCGGTTACGTACACCGGTGCGTTCACGCCAATCCGCGAATTGTTCGCGCAACTGCCGATGGCGCGGGTGCGCGGTTACGACGTTGGGCGTTTCAGTTTCAATGTAAAAGGCGGCCGCTGCGAGAATTGCGAGGGCGGCGGGCTGATCAAGATCGAGATGCATTTTTTGCCGGATGTTTACGTCGAATGCGAAGTTTGCCGCGGCCAGCGTTACAATCGCGAGACGCTTGAGATCACGTACAAGGGAAAAAATATCGCCGACGTTCTTGATCTCACGGTCGATGAAGCGGCGCGTTTCTTCCGCAATGTGCCGAGCATTGCCGACAAATTAAATGCGCTGCTCGATGTCGGTCTCGGTTACTTGCGACTCGGTCAGGCTGGCACAACGCTCTCCGGCGGCGAAGCGCAACGCGTAAAACTCGCGACCGAGCTGGCCAAGAAAGCGACCGGCCGGACCTTTTACATTCTCGATGAGCCGACGACCGGATTGCACTTCGCGGATATCGAGAAATTGCTGCAAGTGTTGATGAAACTGCGCGACGCAGGCAACACGGTTATCGTGATCGAGCACAATCTCGAGATGATCAAATGCGCCGATTGGATCATTGATCTCGGGCCGGAAGGTGGCGAGCACGGCGGCGAGATTGTTGGGGCAGGAACGCCGGAGGAGATTGTCGATCTTGCAAATAGTTTCACAGGGAAATTTTTGCGGCCACTGTTGGAGAAATGATGAAAGCGTCCAACGTCCAACTCCGAAAGCTTTCGCGAGCAAGGCATCCAACTTACAACGTTCAATGGAGAAAGAGCACCCGCCGGATCCTCGTCGTCGCGTTGTCGATCTTTCTTTTGCCTGCGGCGCGCGCCGCAGATCTCCCTGAACTCGCAGAGGCGATGAAACCGCTTATGGCAGGCGTGCCTGAGGTCACGGTTGCGCGGTTACAAACGTTGCTGAAGAACAATCGTTCCGATGATGAATGGCGCGCCACTGCCGAAAAGCTGGCCGAGGCGTTTCTAGCCGCGAGGCAGCCGGCGGACGCGTTGGCCCTGCTTGATGACGCGCGACTGCGCGATGTTTCATCGACAAGATTCTGGCGCGCGCAGGCCCTGGCCAGCTTGCATCGATGGGCCGAGGCGCTGCCGCTCTACGAAGAAGTCGCGGCCGATGAAAGCTCGCCGTTTCGTGGCGATGCAGTTTTTGGTGCGGGGGAAATGTTGCGGACGCTCGATCGGCGGGACGACGGGTTGCAGAAATTTCTCGTTCTCTTTCGCGACAAACAATGGGGGACCCAAGCGCGGCTCCGATCGGCTGAGTTGTACATCGACAAGGGCGACGCCGTGAAGGCGCGGCGCGTGCTGGACGAGATGCAGCCGAAATCAGCGGCGGAGAGAAAGGAGCGGCGTTTTTTGCGTGGCCGGGTGGAGGTGATCTTGCAACGGCCAGAGAGAGCAATTGGCACGTTTCGGGCGCTTCTGAAAAGATCCGAGGGCGCAAGTCATGCCGTTGTGATTGCGGCGCTCTTCGGCATTGCCGATGCGGATTTGCAATTGAAGACGCCGGAGGCGGCTGACGATTTTATTGAGGACTTTATCGAGCATCACCCGGCGGATCCCGAGCTGGCCGTGATCTTCGCAAAATTGGACCAGCTTTACCGCACGGAACCCAAGCCGTCACGGAGCGAGCTCGAGCGATGGGTTCGCAATCCCGAAGAGCCAAGACGCGCATTTGCGCGATGGTATCTGGCACGTCTCGAGCTTCGCGCCGGGCATCGCGAGAGAGCCTTGCAGCTATTCGGTGAACTGCGCGGCAGCGACGCAAAATCGCCGGCGCTGGCCTCGGGTCTGTTGGAGTTCGCGCAACTGGAACTGGAGGATCGGCATTTCGATGACGCAATCGCGATTTTAGAAGAGGCGCGTTTGCTTCGGCCGGAAGGGCCGCTGCTCGACCGGATCAATTTGCTCGCCGCGCAAGCTCAGTATCTGGCCAAGCGCTTTGACGTGGCGACCGCGACCTTTGAGCAAATCGCGCATTCGGGGTCGCCGTGGGCGAAGCTGTCGATGTTCAACGCGTCGTTGGGCTGGCTGCAACTTAGTGATCACGCGCGTTTTGTGGCCGATTACAACGAATTCGAAAAACAGGGTGGCGATGAACAATCGCGCGCTGAATTACGGCTGGAAGAAGGATTAATGAAAGCGGCAAAAGGAGACGGGAAAGCGGCGGAATCTCTGCGGGAGTTTGTGCGCGATTTTCCTCGGAACCCGCGCGTGGCGGAGGCGTGGGTGGCTCTGGCCGAGCTGGCCTTCCGAGCCACACCCGCGCGCCTTGATGAGGCGCGGAAAGATCTGGCCCGCGCGGCCGATTCGAAGCCGACCGCTGCGGCCGCCGAGCACGGCGATTATCTCATGATCTGGATCGAGGATTCCGAAAGCGCAAAGGACACAAAGGTAATCGAACTGGCAAATCGTTTTCTGCAACAATACGCCGCATCAGCGTTCGCGCCGGATGTTCGCATGAAATTAGCGGAGGCTTATTACCGCCGGCAGGATTTTCCAAATGCACAAACGCAGTTTGAAATTCTCGCGCAGCAAAACCCGGCGGGGCCGCTTACGGAAAAAGCTCTCTTTTTCGCGGCGGAATCGGCGATGTCGAGCATGGGCGCGCATTCGCTCGACCGGGCCATTGTCCTGCTCGATCAGGTGGTGCGATTGAATGGCGATTTGAAATGGGCCGCGCGCAACGAGCAAGCTGTCATCGAACGCAAACTGGGCAAGCCGCAGGACGCGCTCTTACTATATGACGAAGTGTTGAAGAGCGACGCCCGGCCATCCGAAAAGAGAGAGGCGCTTTGCGGCAAAGGCGACATTCTTTTCGAGATGGGCGGGAACGTAAATTATCGGCGCGCAATCGAAGTTTACGATCAATTGGCGGCTGATCCGGAGGAGCCGATCCACTGGCGCAACCAGGCGCTTTTCAAGAAAGGCCTTTGCCTGGAAAAAGAAACCGACCGGGCAGGCGCGCTCGCGACCTTTTACAGCGTCTTGGAGAATGAGGCGCGGCCCGATCGGCGGCGCGAACTTTTCTGGTTCTACAAAGCCGGGTTCAATGCCGCGCGTCTGTTGGAGGACGATTCAAAATGGGAATCCGCTGCCGCCATTTATCAGAGGCTGGCTGCGGCCGGAGGCAGCCGGAGCGAAGAAGCAAAGGCGCGTCTCAATCGTCTGCGCCTGGAGCATTTCCTTTGGGCAGATTGATTATTAACCCGCTTTGGCCGATTTTTTTCTGTTGTTTTCCGGGGCCAAAGGCGCATACTCTTCGCATGACAACTGTAACCAGGCTTTCTCGCCGGTGCGGTTGGTGGATTCGCTGCGCAAGCGTCGCGCTCTCGCTCGTCTTTTGTGCATCGCTGTTTGCTGATCCGAGTAACAATGTAGTCGTTGTGCCGGCCAAACAGCAGCAGTCGGCGCAAAAGAAGGTAAAGAAAGTGTGCTACGTGATAACCTCAGCATCCGGCATTCCGATGCCTTGTGAGCGGCTCGCCGCGATTCCGACCACCGCCAGTCCGATGCTCATCTTCGGGCACGCAACGGCGAAACAATAATTTTCCGGCCGGACGATTTCGGCGGAATGGGGCGCGTTGCCCAGCGCGGCAGCGCAATCACTGCTTTTTTGTTTTCGTTTTCCAACTCATCAAGCTGCGGAGCCTTCGTCCCACCGTCTCGATCGGGTGCTTTTCACTCTCTCGCAACAATCTGGCGTAACGCCGTCGGCCGGTTTTCATTTCGCGAATGAATTCGCGCGCGAATTTTCCTGAGCGAATTGCGCGCAGCGCCGTCGCCATTTGCTTTTGCACTGTTTGATCGATAATCTTCGGGCCAACCGTCAGCTCACCCCATTTTGCCGTTTCCGAAATGAGCGCGCGCATCCCGGCAATCCCTGCCTCGTGGATAAGATCGACAATGAATTTCAGCTCGTGGAGACATTCGAAATAGGCCAGCTCGGGCGGATAACCGGCGCGCGCTAACGTTTCAAATCCCGCGCGGATAAGCGCGCTCGTCCCACCGCAGAGCACCGCCTGCTCGCCAAAAAGATCTGTCTCCGTCTCTTCCCGAAAAGTTGTTTCAATCACGCCGGCACGTGTGGACCCGATCCCTTTTGCCCAGGCCAGGGCCGTGCGTTTTGCGTGCCGGCTCGGATTTTGATGAATCGCGATCAAGGCGGGCACGCCGCGCCCTTTTACGAATTCCCGGCGCACCATTGGCCCCAGACCTTTCGGTGCGACCATCACCACATCGACATCTTTTCGCGGGACAATCGTGCGGTAATGAATCGCGAAGCCGTGCGCGACAACCAGCGTCTGGCCCGGCCGCAAATGCGGTGCGATCTCTTTTTTGTAAACCTCCGGCATTTTCGTATCCGGCAGCGCGAGAAAAATGACATCCGCGCGACGCACAGCCTCGGGCGTATCGACAACTTTAAGACCGGCGCGCCGCGCCACTATGCGCGATTTGCTTTCGCGATAAAGCCCAGCGACGACGGCGAGTCCGCTGTCGCGCAAGTTTAATGCGTGAGCGCGGCCTTGCGCTCCGAAGCCGATTACGGCGCAGGTTTTTCCCGTGAGCCAGCGAAGATCGCCGTCTTTATCCGTGTAGATGCGCGCCGCCATAAGACGCCAAGCGAGCCGCCGATGCTAACGAATCACCGGGCGAAGTCAAACCGTGCGCGGGCGGCGAAAGTTGTAGCCGCGTTTCTGTGAGACGCGCACGCAGGTCCACAGGGCCGCGGCTACAGCCGATGGAAGAGGTGGAGTGCTGGAGTAATGGAGTGATGGAGTGATGGAGTAATGCGCGGGCTGGCCTACTCCATTACTTCGTCGGTCGCCGCTGCGTCAGTTTGCGATTGGTTGGGCAGCGACCAGCGCCCGAAGCTGCGAGGCTTTGGCGAGCGCGGCATGCGCTTCAGCGCCGCGACTATTTTGGCGCAACCGCATCAGGACGATGAGCCGCAATGCTTTAGTGTCGTGCACATCCAGCCAGCTCGCGTGCCGCAATGCCGCATCCGCAAGATCGAGATCGCCTTTTTGCGCGTACAGGCGGCCAAGCGCGAGCGCGGCGCCATAATGCCACCAATTATCGCGCGCGAAATTTTCGACGAGGCGCTGGGCCGCATCGGGTCCCTGCGTTTTACGCAAAATTTCCGATTCGAAGCTGATCAGTTCCCAAACGTCTGGGTAATCTTTTCGCGCCGCCTCGAGAATTGCGAGGGCAGAACCGTCGTCGTGTACGCTGTGCCGCATGCGGGTGAGGTTTAGCGCGCCTATCCAAGTGCGCGGATATTCTTTGCGCGTTTGCATCGAGCTCTTTTCGACAAGTGCGAACAGAACTTCGGCCTCCTTGGTCTTTCCCTGGCCAGACAGGGCACTGGCGAGGTCGTTTTGAGCAATCGGGTAATCCGGCGCTATCTCGAGGACCTTGCGAAATATCTTTTCGGCTTCAGCGTAGTCGCCGCGGTCGGCATAAATTAGGCCAAGGTTGACACCGTTTCGGGCGCTTGTGCCGCCTGCGGCGAAGGTGCGGCGGTAAAAAGTTTCAGCCGTCACCCAATCTGCGCTTCGTATATGGCTGCGAACGCTCAAGCCCGCGACGGCGAGAAGGGCAAGAGCCACGGCAAGCTTCCGATGCCGTGACGGAAGTTCGACCGCGCACCCAGCTAAAAAGATAAGGAAGCCAACACTCGGCAAATAAAGCCAGTGCTCGGCGACAGTCGCGTTCAGCGGGACTATATTGGAAACCGGCAAGTATCCGGCGAGAAACCAGCTTGCGCCGAAGATGCGCATGAGCTGGCCGCGTCCTCGCCTGGCGCTTCCGAAAACAAGAGCGGCCAGAACGGCTAATCCCAAAATTGACAAGTACTCGACGCCGATTTCTTTTCGCCAATCGACATGGCTTCGATAACCGATCGGATCAAAAACCGTGCGCTCCATGTGAAGATTGGTGGGGAAAATCAATAGCCGGCCGTAATCACCAAGCGCTCGTGCCATCAGCGCAGCGCGAACGGACCCGCTCCCGATAGCCTCATCGGATGGAGGACTTGGCCGCCGTTCGGGCAACTGCCGGCAGGCAACATAAATAGCTATGACGAGGCCGCAGCAGAAGAGCGCCCCAATGCGAGCGCGAGCGCGTAGGTTCTTTTCGACGAAAAGCAGATGAGCGACGAAGAGGGCGATCCAAACACAGGCAATCTCGCGCGAAAACAACGCAAACAGGCCTGAAGCGGCAGCCAGGAAGTAGAGCCAACCGCGGATAAGCGGGCGCGTCGCCCGTTGCGCGCGCAGAAAAAGCAGCCAGCCGGCGCTGGCAAAAAGAAATGCGAGACTGTCCGCCCGCCCCGAGATGTAGTCGACCGCCGCGCTGTGGACAGGGTGCACGGCCCAGATGAGTGCGACGAAAAATGCGGCCAGAGAAATCCAGGGAAGACGCCGTAGTGCCCGGGCGCGGACCACGATGGAAACGCGCCGCAAGAACAATGAGGCGAATAATTGCCGAAGCAAAAAATACAGCAGGACGCCGCTGGCGGCGTGAAGCAGCAGATTAGTGAGATGAAAACCATACGCGTCCGTGTTCCAGAAGAAGTAATCGACGATGAATGAAATATTCTGGACTGGCCGGTAATGGAACGAGAACGAGTCTAGAAACAGATAGTGCCGAAAGGCCTCCAGAATTAGCAGCGGGCTCTTGATAAAGGGGCTGTCATGAGCCAAATAGGCATCGTCCCAGATGCGCTCGCCCTGGAGCGCTGGCGCGTGCACGGTCACAGCGAGGATGGCGAGAAGAACCGCGCGAAGCCAGTCGCGGCACAGATAAGTGGCCAGCTTCAAAACGCGCGGCTTGGCTGCCGAAATGAAGATAGCGAGCATCCTCAGGGAAACGGTTCTCTTATTTTTGGCCTAGCGAGCGGAGTTGTTGAGGTCAGCGCGAGACGCGCTATAAGAAGGGACGATCTCCCGAGTTTCATTCGCACGACTCATTCCCTGCCACTCCCGCCGTTTGCGGGAATGACAGGAGAATGAATCGTTAGATTCTAGTAGGCCGAGTAGGGCGACCAGAATGAGGCGGGTGCGACATCCGACAGCGCGATGAAGCTGTTGTGCGGAACCGCCGGCAAAGTGTCCACGGTCTGGGAACCGAAGGAGTTGCCAAGGAGGTCCGCGCCCGTGTTGTAAAGGACCGTTCCACTTTTCAGATAGCTGGTCCAATCCGCAGTGCCCACCACATCGGTGGTTTTGCGGTTGGTTTCGATCGCGTATTGATCGACCGCGGAGTCGATCATGCGCAGATCGTTCAGGATCCGGGTGGCCTGCGAGCGTTTGCGGGCCCGGAGGAATCCAGGCACGGCAATCGCCGCGAGCAGCGCGATA
>WNFO01003306.1_pt1 | contig 13628 bp, 18 predicted proteins | sample 5400251 | NCBI WGS metagenome assembly WNFO01 (sample SAMN13153354, study PRJNA577476) | soil metagenome | isolation source: 100 cm saprolite under Madrone tree | place: USA:California | collected 2016-06-14 | reverse complement strand
CTACGCCTACAGTCCGCAGCTGATCTTTACCGGGCGCTACGAACTGGTGCATATGTCGCGCCAGGCCGATCCCACGTTTCCGCAAAACCTGGGCAACGTGGACTCGTTCACCATCGGATATCGCTGGTATCCCATCATGTTCAGCCGCGCTGGACTTGCGTTTCACAACGAGTACGCGCAGGCCAAGATGGGCAACACCTCCCTGCTCACCAATTCGGACCAGATCAATCGCAGCGTCATGGTCGGCTTCGATTTCGATTACTGAGGAATTGCAATGCAGCTTAGGGCCATTCTCATGGACAGGGCGGTCTCAACGCAGGCTTCGACGCCCAGGCATCGCTGTCTGTCGACCGGCTCCTGCGCGCGCAATCTCTGCATGGTGGTTTTGGTTCTGGCGGGTTGGTGTTATGCACGCACTCGCGAGACGGCAGCGCCCAGCTTCACGATCGATCTCGATAAGCCTGTCGGTCAGGTGTTGAAGGCAGTCGAAGATGTTGCGCGTAGCGGTACGATCCAAGGAACTTTTGAGTACACAGGGGACCAGCACCTCGAGGGGGCCCATTTCGATGAAAACTCGCGTTTGTTCCCGACTTGGCCGGGCAACGGAAAAGTATTTTTCAAGGTTCGCAACAAGACACTAGCGCCCAAGCATTTCATCAACAGCAACGATGTCGGAACAGTCGCGGTTCGGTACATCGTCCAAGACAACAGTAATAACTCAACCCGGTTGGTCATCGACGCAGTCTTCGTGGAGAATGCCCGCCACCATGGCCATCCCTCGGACGGTTACGTCGAGACCTGTGAGTTTGCGGAGATCGGCAAGCGTCTCAACCAGTTCGACCAGCGAGAGGTCCTGCGGGCCTCGGGTCGTGAATTCTCGCCGACGCAGGAAAGCTCGTCCCAGGCTGAAAACGCTCTGGAGCCGACCGATTCGAGCGCAGCCGCAGATATATGGCGAGCAATCTCCGGCCAAAAATCGCAGTTGGCCGCTGACACTGCGAAGCTTAAGCAGCTCGAAGCTCAAGCTCACAAGATTCAGGCAGCCGAGTTTGTGCGCATCCGTGCCGAGAGGGTCGAGTTGAGAGCTTCGCCCTATTCGCATGCTCGCATCGTCGAGTCCCTCAAGCAGGGTCAGGAAGTCACCGTTCTGGCCAAGAGCGCGTACTGGTGCCGGGTTCGGGCTGAGGACGGTCAGGAAGGCTGGGCAAAGTACTCCGCTCTGGAGGTCCAACCATGAGGACAAGTCCTCGGACAAGTGCGGCCCTGGCGCCTGTTTTCGCGGTCATCATCGCATGCTTACCCGTGTGGTCACAGACCGACAGCCGCGCTTCCGTGGAACGGACTTTCCCGTACTCCGCTGAAGTCGTAAAGAAGGGTCTGGACCAGATCGGGGGCTTGGGCGGTGGAAAGCTGCCTATGATCGACGGTTTTGTGTCCGCTGCTATTGAGGATCTCGACCGCTACGAGCACCCGTATTATCAATACCATGTTCAACTGAATCCGGTCGATGGGAATACAACCTCGGTGAAAGTTGAAGCCAGGATCAGCGCCTGGCGTGCGGACGCAGAGCCGTCCCGTTCGCAGTATCGTTCGTTACCTTCCAATGGCCGCCTGGAAACAGACCTTCTTGATCGCCTGCAAGGTGCGTTGGGATGGAAGCTAGCCAGTCCAGAGACGAGGCTCCCGAAACCGCTACCTGCGACTCTGCCAGTGCCCGACAAGAGCTCGCCACGCCCGTTGTCTGCAAATCCATCAAAACTGTCGGATCCAACAGTCAAGGCGTCAACTGCGCCGGCACCGCCACAAGAACAACTCGACGCGCTGCTGGCGGAGAGGCAAGCGGTTCGGGAAAGAACCGCCGCGACTCTCGCAGAGATCGAAAGGCTCAAGGCGGCGGATAACGCGTCCAGAGAAACCGCCAAGTTGGCGTCGGTCAAACACTCTGGAGTGGGCGTGATGGCGCGAAAGAACTTCGGTGGCCCGGTATTGTTCCGTGCGCAGGCGCAAGACGAATTCGAGGTCCTGTCGCTCGAAACCGGTTGGGTGTTGGTACGGCTCTCGGAAGGCTCGACCGGATACGTTCAAGCCGACGAGCTGAATCTCCCGTCGGGCGTGGTAGACCAGCCTGCTTTGCCGACCGCCCCGGTCGCGTCCCAGAGCACAAAACATTTGGACCCGGATCTGGGTTTCGGGGTGAGCCATGAGGACGTGAGAGTCTTCTCGGGCGATTGGGAGCGGTTAAGAGGAAAGCGTGTCCTGTTTATCTACGCTCAGCCCAGGGGCCTGCTTTCCGATATGGCAGGTGATGACTTGAAGCTGGCATACGTCAAGCAAATCTTCGTGAGTCGCTATCGCTCGGCCAATGAGTCAGCGCAAGCGATCGATGGGATGGCGGTGGTGTTCTTGGGAACAAGAGGTGGCATGGCCGCAGCTGCCTTGACCGACATCCGGGATTGGGCTGATGGAGTCCTTGGCGATGACGCCTTTGTAAACCGCTGTTCGCTCGATCCTCCCGCGGAGTTCGGACGGCTTCACCTGAACTGATGCGCAGCGGGTGTTCTGGCAAAGCGGACGAAGTCGCCGCGCCCGTCGTGGCGGAGAGACTTGTACCTGAATTCACTCGAAGGGTGACCTTTATGAACGCAGTCTCAAAACGATTGTTCGTGGGCCTTGGTTTGGCAGTGTGCCTCGTTCTGCCTTCTTGGGCACAGGAGGCCCGTGTGGGAAACTTGACCGGCCACGCAGCCAACGGAAAGAAACAATACCGCCGTTACTGTATCGGCTGTCACGGTCCGCTCGGCGACGGAGACGGGGAAAATGCGCCATGGATAGATCCGAAGCCCAGAGACTTCACGACGGCGACTTTCAAGTGCCGCTCCACTCCCACCGGTACCTTGCCCACGGACCAGGATCTGTACAAATCGGTAGGTCGCGGTTTCAGCAACTCCAACATGCCCCATTGGGATGCGTTGATTGATCAGGACCGGATTGATCTGGTCGCCTACATAAAGAGTTTTTCTCCGCGCTGGCAGAGCGAGAAGCCCGGTCAGCCGATTGCGGTGCCCGCGGAGCCTGCAGTGACCAAGGAAAGCATCACGCACGGTGGGGAGCTATTCCAGAAGATGGAGTGCTGGAAGTGTCATGGCCAGCAAGGGCGCGGCGACGGTCCTTCGGCGTCGACTCTGACCGACAGCAAGGATCAGCCGATTCGTCCTTATAACTTCGCCGACGGCGCCGACGATTCCCGGTTCAAGTGCGGCGAGACCAACCAGGACCTTTATCGAATCTTCATGGCCGGCGTGGACGGCACCCCGATGCCGTCGTTCGCGGACGTGATTCAGCCCAGTGATGCATGGGACCTGGTTCATTTCTTGCGGACGTTGCAGACCAACCGGCATAGCAAGGAGAACAATGTGTTGAAGGGATCGGGTGGGAAGGTCGCGCCGCCAACACCCGGAAATTGATGGTGCGCAGCTTGTCAGAATGCTGAGCATCCTCGGCCAGGAGCACTGCTGCTTGCATTTCTCGAACACGTCGCTGACGAAGTCCGGTGTTTTGCCGTAGCGCAGGCAGGCCATGCGAGTGTGGTCGCGCTTCAGTTTGCGCTCGTGGTCGTGCTCCTCGCCGTGTTGACGTGTCAGTACGATGCCGCGCGGAACTCAGGTCCGAGCAGCGCTCTTCTCCGAGCGACGCCCTACCTGAGTTCCTCCGAAGCACCCACAATGCTCCCACAAGCTACTTTAGTGTGATTTCACGTGTGAGGACGCTGGTTACGACACGCGCATTTTGCACGCGCTTGTCGATTACCTGCTGCTCCTTGCTCTTGTCGCCGTACTGCTTCATCCGAAGATCGAGAACTTTCTGTGCCAGACCGTCGAGGGCAGCGAAATTCTTGTAGCTTAGCGCAAAACCAATGTCCCAATCATCCGGGTTCGCCTTCGTGGTATTCAGAAAGATATTGTAGTTTTCGATTAACCCGGCTTTCTTCTCCGCATCCCAGATCGGCTTGAGGTTAGTTTTGAGATCGTCCATGAACGCATTAAAACGTCCAGGCAATATCTGCACCAAAGTGACGCGCGTGACGCCACCCTCAGTGTATTGGTCCTGTGCGATTGCGGTGGCGATCGACATGAAGGAGAGGCACACTGCTGCAACTGCAAATCGGATAGTTTGCTTCATAGCCCCATTTTCCTCCTTGAGATTGAAATCGGAAGAGTTTAGCTGACTACGGGAACTCCGTAAAGACGCCTGCATCAGTGGCGCAAGCCGCTTGTTGACATGAAATCGCCACAGCATCAACAATCTCGATCGTTGGTGAAATTTACTCCATGATAACGTCGCCTCCCTGACACGCCTCCACCGCCTGGCGGCGAAACGCGGAAAGCAAGCGAGCCATCGCCTTCCAGTCAACTGGCTTCCGATCTGTCTGCGCCCGCACGGCTCCGCAAAAGCATCCGAGGCCGACAAAATGCTCTTCGGGATGCAAGTGTCGCCATTTGTATGCACCGATTGCTTAGCCATTCCATCTCAGAGCGCTTCCAGGAATCTTTAGTACCGTGACGGTCGTCAACTGACGAAACACCTGCCGAAACGGACGCCACTGACACGGCACCTGCTGCACGTCTTCCTTCAGAAGATCCTTAAGGGTCTATTACTTGCGGCGGTTCCTGTACGCGGCTCGAGTCTGGCATGCGCGCTGCATTGAACACAGCGAGACGAAAAAAGAGAGAACGATGTCATCTGCGGCGAAGAGATTGCTGTTAAAGGAGTCACTTGCGCGGGGTCATTGCGACTACCTCCGCCGCGATGCAAGATCTCCTGCTTTACAAACTTTTACTTCGCTCATCCGAGCTTAGCCGGCAAGTGAATCGAGTGTGCGCGTTCTCAAGAGTAGGAGTAGAAGCAAACGCAATGAACAATGGAATGGCAACGGTGTTCTACGTAGACGACAACGCACGATCCAGAAGCTTGTTGAGCGGCGTGCTTGCAGAATGTGGGTTCGAAATGATCACAGTTGCCAATCCGGTAGAGGCGCTATGGCGCTGCAGAACGATTTGGTTTGATTTAGCACTCCTGGATTATCAGATGCCCTCGCTCACCGGCTCACAACTGGCTCAGGAGATCAAGTTTCTCATGCCGAATGTTCCCATAGTGCTCCTTTCCGGTTACGCCGTCATTCCCGCCACAGAGTTAGTGTTTGTGGACGCACACTTCGGTCAAGGCACTCATCTCGATGATCTTGTCGACACGATGCGCCGTCTGACCAACTCGAGGCCGCCAAGAAGGGTCGGTCGCATCTCGGCGACGGCTTGGTCAGACTCGACCTAAATGGGATTGCCCGATTTCTACTCGCAACAGTCTTCCCCACCCTTCTACGAGAGTGCCGCCGACGGTGGCGTGTTTGCTCAGGACAGCTGGCGCATCAGAAACAATCTGACTCTGAATTATGGCCTGCGCTGGGACTACGTTACGCCCTGGCCGGAAATGCACCATCAAACCACCACGCTGATCCCCGGTGTGGAATCGCGGACTTTTCCAGGTGCACCGCTCGGCTATCTTGTACCCGGCGACCGCCTGCCGAGTGGACAGCTAATCCCGGCTGGGATTGCGCCAACTCCGAAGGACAAGTTCTCGCCCCGCTTCGGCCTTGCCTATTCTTCCAACTGGTACGATGGTTTCCTGCGCAAGTTGACCGGCCCAGGAAAAACCAGCATTCATCTTGGCGCCGGACGATTCTTCTCCTCGCCCGAGGGACTGGCTGTCGCATACCCCACTGGCAACCCGCCCTACGGGCTCACCTACACCAGCCCAGAACCACCGCTGAATGCGACTCCGTTCGTGGGGGCGCTCACGGGAACACAATACATTCAGCAATTTCCCGTGAATGTTCCCCCCTACAACGTTTCTCCGAGAAATCCCGACCCGAACGTGAACTGGAACCGGTGCACCCCGATTAGCGGGGCAGGCAGTGTTTGGTACCAGAACAAGACGCCGTACACGATGGCACTGAATTTCAGTATCGAGCGGCAGATCGGCGCGAACATCCTCCCAGCGCGAGCTATATTGGGTCCGAGAGTCGGCACTTGCTGACCGTGGTCGGGGCAAATCCGGGAATCCCATCTCTCTGCCTGGGTTTGAGCCAACCACAAGACGTGGCTCTGAGTTCTCCAACCTGTGGACCCGCCAGTTTCGGCGACAATGCGCTGGTCTATGTGCAGAACAACGGTGTCAATTCCGTCAGCGTCGATTTGCCAAATTACACTCCAGGGAATCTTCACATCAACCACAACCCGCGCAACGGGCTTCCCTGTTTCAATACGTCACTGTTCACTCCGAATCCTTTAGGTACACAGGCGAACACCAAGCGACGCCTGTTCTACGGGCCGGGAATCAACAATTTTGACGTTGCTCTCCATAAAATCACAAGGCTCACAGAAACCAAGTTGCTCGAATTCCGTTTAGAAACCTTCAACACGTTCACCCACGCACAGTTCTACCCGAATGGCTCGGTCGACGGAAACATCAACAGCCCGACTTTTGGACACGTGCTGAAAGCAGCACCACCGCGCATCGGGCAGGTGGCACTCAGGCTGACGTTCTAGCCTGGGAACGGGCGGCCGCCGGTGGGAGTGGAGCGCATGCGGAGGATTTACTTTTTGCAGCAGTGGTTCAGCTTGTCGGACCCAGGGGTGGAAGAGGCGCTGTACGACTCGGCGGCGCTGCGGCAGATCTTGGGCATTGATTTGGGCTGTGAGCCAGCGCCGGATGAGATACGCCTTGTGAGATTCCGATGCGGGTGGAAAACACGCTAAGCAATGCGAACCTTGCTTACCGGCTCCGTCGTGTCCCTAGCACCAGTGGACCTCAATCTTGACCATAGGCTTGCACCCGGCTAGCCCGCAGGGTTCGCGATTGGGAGGGATATCACATGGCCTCCAAGTTCCCTCAATTCGAAGGCGTCGATGCCTTGAAGAGCGAGCAGCGTGGCCAATTGTCCGCCATGGTGGATGTCATGGGACATGATTCTCCAGATGTCCACTGCCGCGATACGACGTATTCGTCGAGAAGATATGTATGAAATAGATCGTCGACTGTCCATTCCTCCAGCACCCGCTGAATGGGTTGCCATGATAACGCGAGCCATTCCGCCAGCAAAGCTGCGTCATCGCAAGGCACAGACTCTTCCGCTACGCGACGAGAACCGTCATCGTACGTGTGCCATCGCGGAACGCGCTGGACGACGGTGTCGATCCCTGGCGCGGCCATCCGGCAGAGCCAGGTAATGCGACCCATGCTGATATGGCGAGTCAATTCGCGGCATGTAAGAGCTCGTCGGATGGCCGTCCCACCCTTCAAGAATTCGGGCAAGCTTGTGCATGACCTAGGGATACGCCCTCATCGAATGGGCTGTCTCTTCTTTTCGGCCATTCTATCAGCGCGAATGCGATGCCGAACTGAATACTTCGCTATCAGTCCCGGTGATTGCAAATAACAGCATGCCGGTCGAAACTGCCCGCACTTCCCTTACAAGAATGTCCTTATTGAATAGAATGAGAAAAAACATCCCTGTTCTCCGTACCAGGCTGCAACATATTTGGGATCGCTATGTGAAGTGGGGCATTGCGATGGTAACGCCCGGCGGGTTCAACCGGTTCTTTGAAGATCTCTCTTCGCTAAATAGGGGGCTGGCCGCTCCGGATCTTGTTCGTACCGAACAGTTGGCGGGAAGCCTGTCTGCAGCGCTATCCTCCAGCCTGCTGCAAACGGCCTTTGCGTAGCTGACCTCCACCCCATCGGCTACAAATCTGTACGGAAAGCAAACAGTTCCTAATTGTGAATGATTCTCTTTCTAATACACTAAAATCGGCCTTTGGATCTGAGGTAGACGTAACGTATGACTGTCGCCGTAAGCTTGCATAGCAGTTGAAAAGGATAGCGTCATGAATAAGCTCCCGCTCCGCTCGGTCGTGTTTTCAACTTTCCTAACCGACGAACAAAGGATTTCTACAGCGCACGGGCTGCCAGGCGATTTCCCAGACGACGATTTGGCTAAATTTCTGCAAATAATCGCGGATTCTTGTGTCCCACTGTTTTTGTCGACATCAAACTAGCTTCACGGTAGTACCACAAGGAGGCATAAATCATGAATTCCAAGCAGGTGGTTCTCATCACCGGTTCCAGCACCGGCTTCGGCAGACTGTTCACCGATACCCTGGCTCGTAAAGGGCACACCGTTTTCGCGACGATGCGTGACCCCGGAGGCCGCAATGCGAAGAATGCGTCCGAAATCCGCGCCCTTGCGGAAGACGATTTGCTGCCAGTACACGTCCTTGAGCTGGATGTAACCGACGACGCCTCGGTCGAGCGGGCTGTGGATGCGGCCGTCGCCAAAGCCGGTCGCATCGACGTTGCCATCAACAATGCCGGCTATGCCATCTCTGGGCTGGCGGAAGCTGTCACCACCGAACAAGCGCAACGTCTCATGGATACGAATTTTCTTGGCCCGGTTCGCGTAAATCGCGCCGTGCTTCCGCACATGCGGCGCCAACGCAGCGGCGTGCTCATGCACATCAGCAGCGGCGCGGGCCGCATCACTGCGCCCTCCATGGGTTTCTATTGCGCCAGCAAATTTGCACTCGAGGCGCTGGCCGAGTCGTACAGCTACGAACTTGCTTCGCAAGGAATCGAATCCGTGATTGTCGAACCCGGCCCTTATGAGACTCCTGTGTTCGGAAATATGGTGACGGCTGCCGACGAAGCCCGCACCGATACATACGGCGCGGTCAAGCAGATCCCCGCGAAGATCAACGCGGCACTTTCTTCCGTGGCGGGCAATGCCCAGGATGTCGCGGACGCCGTTTTGCGGATTATTGAGACTCCTCCGGGAGAGAAGCAGCTGAGGTACCTGGTTAGCCCCGAACGCTTCGGCGTCGACCAGATCAACGCTCTCTCAAAGCAAGTGCAAGCCAACCTGCTAGAAGCCTTCGGCGTCGCTGCGGACATCAAATTCCTCAAAGGCAGAGCAGTCGTCTCCGTTTAGTGACAGGCATCAAACGCAGCGAGGAGTGAGGCAAGGATGAAGGTTGAACTAAATGTGCCGGAGTCTGTCACAGACCCCCGCATGTGGGTGAAACATCAGCCGGTTCTCGCCACGGCGTTGCGGCGTGGTTCCGTTGAAATGGACCTGCGCCGTTCGGAGATGAAAAGGCATACATACGATCTGGGCGAAATGAGCCTGATCCCTCGTCATTTGGAGAAGTGGTTTCGAAACGAAGACTTGCACGGTTTGTGCGTCGGTATTTCGGACGCCGCGCTAACGGCAGCCTCAGATGGAACAAGCGGTGAGGTCGAGTTGCGGAGAGCGGATAAGCTGGTTGACGCGCGACTGGGTGCGTTGGTTGAGGTGGTGAATGCAGAGAGGATTGCGGGGTTTCCGAGCGGGAGGCTGTTTCTGGATTCTGTCGAGCAGGCGCTTGCAGTGGTGCTAGTCAACGGTTACGCATTGCGGCATCGTTCCGTGCATACGCACCGAGGCGGGCTGGGTTCTGCACGCTTGCGGAGGATTAATAGTCGGAAGGCCGCAGAGGAATCCACTCTTCTTGAGCCGTGCCAGCCATGTAATCCTTGGAAAGGTTCGGGCGATCTACTGGCGGAGAGGCGTCGGCACTCACGATGGTAACAGGACCGTCGTAGCCCTCTCGCCGCAGCATGTCGGCCGCAGCCAGACCCGCGGCGCCTCCGCCCACAATCACGACCGAGCTTGGACCCTCCGCTCCACGCTTGGGAGCCGGTGGTGGAACCTTCTCACGAAAAATGTTGACGCATATCCGCTATTGATATATCAATAGATGATATATGCCTACTGCCAATCGCGTCCCAGATGATCTGCAGCACCTGCTCCCCCTGACTCCTGCGGTTTTTTTTATTCTTTTCGCGTTGGCCGAGGGGGAGAAGCACGGCTACGCCATTATGCAGACTGTCTCTCGAATTTCTGACAACCAATTCCGTATGGGTCCTGGCACACTCTATACGACAATCCAGAGATTATTAGATTTGGATTTGATTGAGGAAACCGAGAACGCCAGCGGTCAATCCGACCACGAAAGCCGGAGGCGATATTACAAGCTGACCCGCACGGGAAAGGCAGTCCTCGCCGCCGATATCAGCCGGATGGAATCTGTGGTGCGCTTGGCACGTGACAAAAAGCTGGTGCCGAAAACATCGGAGTGATGTTATGACTAGCGCTGTTCGGGTGAGCTGTGGCCTCTACAAAATGCTGTTGTTCACGTATCCAAGCGATTTTCGCCTGCGATTCGAAAGCGAGATGGTAACCACATTTTCTGATCTGGTCTGCGGCGAATGGAAACACAACGGTCTGCCGGGAGTCGCGCGAGTGTGGCGCTCCGCAGTCGGGGAAGTGTTTTCTGTAGCTGCTCCACTTCGACTGCGAAGCCCGATTGTGATTGCGACGTCGCTATCTTTGCTTTTGTCGATTGCCTTATATATGGCGGTATTTCACGCAATGACGCATGTTTGCACCGGCGAATAGTTCACTGATTCAGCGGGTGCAAGACGATTTCGAATCTCACTCGCTGTGACGGGTTGTCAGCTTGTGATGAGATGCGATCCTCGAAATAGCTCCCAGAGTCATGCCATAGTTGACGAAATCAGCGTTTCACGTTTTGAGGACTGGTCGAACTTGCATTATCTCACCGTGGCCCGATGGGTCATGTCTCGATGAGAGAGTACGCAACGACTTCCGCATCGATCGACAGTCGACGCCGATTAAGCTTCTGGCGCATGTCGAAATGGGTCATCACGTCAGTGGCCTTGATTGTTGCCGCCGGCGCTGTATTTCAATTCTCGATGACGCAATGGGAGAGCCATCGCTATCCTCCCCCCGGAAAACTCGTGGACATTGGTGGGTTGCGGCTTCACATCAACTGCACGGGTGCAGGGAGTCCCACCGTCATCATGGAGGCCGGTCCAAACGACTCTTCTGTTATTTGGCAACTGGTTCAACCAGAGATCAGTAGATTTACCCGGGCTTGTTCTTACGATCGCGCCGGTTTTGGATGGAGCGACGCGCCCAATGAGGCACGGACCAGCGTAAATATAGCCAACGAACTGGAGCGCCTGCTCTCCCGCGCTGCGGTTCCCGGACCTTACGTTCTCGTTGGGCACGACTTCGGCACCCTCGACCTCCGTGTGTTCACCGCGCGCCATCGTCAGCAAGTCGCGGGCATGGTGTTCGTCGATTCCGTTCATCCCGACATACACCATCGGCCGCCATTCAACGTGGCTTCTGAGTCTACTGTCGCGAACGCTTATTACCACGTTATCCCTTGGACCGTGCCGCTAGGAGTGCCCCGAATACTCGGCTGGTGTCGAAACAATTTCACGTTCCCGAACCAGCCCAAGGAATGGGCTCGGTTGGTGCCCGAAGCAGCTGCTCAATACTGTCGCCTGCAATCCTGGCGCACGGAGCAGGCACAAGTAACAGATGAGGTTGGCTCCTCCCTGGCCGCTATGGCTGGCCCCTTCGGCGATATGCCGCTTGTAGTGCTCTCTCACGATCCGCAGGTTAACGATTTCGGGGGCTTTTTTTCTCCGGCTGATTTAATCAAGGCAGAGCGCGCGTGGATGGAGATGCAGGACGAATTGCGGGGGCTCTCGTCTAGAACCCAAAGGATTGTTGCCAAAGGAAGCAACCACTGGGTGCAAATCTATCGCCCTGACTTAGTCGTCGCTACAGTTCGCGAAATCGTCAATGATGCCCGGGGGGGCACGCCATTTCAAGTCGACCCGGAGACGGAATACAAGTAAGGCGACGCCATAAGGAGTGCCATGAAAAAGACGTTCCTTTTGCTAATCGCATTTTTCGCGCTCGCCGCCGTTTTGGTGCTGCACCACGCAAACTCCGCGGCTGATCGCGCTCCCGTGTTCGGGCAGTCGCAGCAGGCTGAGGACGAAGGCAGTGCGGCTCGCATCGCTCGCATCGAAAACGGCCTGCTTCCCGCAGTTGTCATCAAGGGCCAATCGGCTCGCGCAATGAAACTCAGCGAGCGCATGCAGTTCTACAAAGTTCCGGGCCTAAGCGTCGCGTTCTTCGACCACGGAAGGATTATCTGGACGCGCGCATACGGACTGGCTGACACGGCCACGAAAAAACCTGTGACTTCGGAAACCCTGTTCCAAGCGGCATCGATCAGCAAGCCGATGAGTGCGCTGGCGGCACTGCATCTTGTGCAGGAAGGCAAGCTAAGCCTGGACGAAAACGTGAACGACAAACTGCGCAAGTGGAAAGTTCCCGATAACCAATTCACTGCGCAGCAAAAGGTCACCGTTCGTCGCATCCTGAGCCACAGCGCCGGAATAAACGTCCAAGGCTTGCCCGGATACACCTCCGATGAGCCTATCCCAACCGTCATGCAAATCTTGAACGGCGAAAAACCGGCAAACACTGACCCAGTTCGTGTGGATGTTGTGCCCGGGACCATTTGGCGGTATTCGGGCGGCGCGTATGTGATCCTGCAAACCCTTATGAGCGATGTTACGGGAAAAGCCTTCCCGGAGATTGTGAATGAGCTTGTCTTGCGACCAGCAGGAATGACACACAGCACGTACGAACAACCGCTGGCGAAGAATCTTTGGCCTTCGGCCGCTATGCCCTATGGTGACGACGGCGAACCTGTAAAGGGCGGCTGGCATATCTATCCGGAGATGGCGCCTGCTGGACTTTGGACTACTCCGTCGGATGTTGCGCACATGGCCATTGAGGTTCAGAACGAATATGTCGGGAAATCAAACAAGATCCTTTCGCAGCAGATGGTCCGTGAGATGCTCACCCACCAGAAAGATGATTGGGGTCTGGGCTTCGCGCTGGAGTCGCCCGGGCACAAGGCGCGATTCGCACACGGTGGACAGAACGCAGGGTACCGATGCGATTTAGAGGCCTACGCAGAGATGGGGCCTGGTTTGGCGGTGATGACGAACTCAGATGGCGGCGAATTTCTCATCCAGGAACTGCTTCGAGGGATGGCGAAGGAATACTCGTGGCCCGATTTTCAGCCTATCGAGCGCGCGGTCGCGAAAATTGACCCTGCCATACTTGGCGCTTACGCCGGGACCTATGAGGACCCGAACGCCGGCAAGATAACCGTTTCGGTGAGGAATGGCGCACTCTACGTTGAGGCGCCTCCGCTCGGCCCCGAAGCAGAGGAACTTTATCCCGAGTCGAGCACGGACTTCTTCATTCTGTCGAACGACGTGACTTCCAGTTTCCAAAAAAACGAGAAAGGTAACGTGTCGAAGGTCATTGTCCATGCCTTCGGACACAGTTTCGAATTGAAGAAAACTTCGTAGATGTGATCCATTCGCAGATTCGGCCTGCGAGCCGCCTTGAGTACCAGCTTTTACAAGAGAAGTATCGGTTCGCTCACCGGACTGGCACCCACCTCGTCACTCAACTCCCGAGTGGTCGGCAATGCGGAAGAGCGCGCTGAGCAGCGCGTTGTTCAGGAGGGTTGAAGTCCCTCTGGCGCTCAAATGAGGGGCGCCATATCCAAGAAGCGGGGTTCACAGCCTCGCTGGCCGGAGAAGGCGGAAGGTATGGAGAGGTCTAAACG
>WNFO01004651.1_pt1 | contig 13631 bp, 18 predicted proteins | sample 5400251 | NCBI WGS metagenome assembly WNFO01 (sample SAMN13153354, study PRJNA577476) | soil metagenome | isolation source: 100 cm saprolite under Madrone tree | place: USA:California | collected 2016-06-14 | reverse complement strand
GTTTTACATTCCGTTCCCACCCTTCATGCTGTACCTGACGGGCATGACGTGCAAAACAAGTTGATGCGGCAGCGGAGCTTGGCATCCCGAATGTGCCGCGAGGAGAGCCGGGCTCGACGAAGGGCATCTCGTTTATCATCAACCTCGAGACGAAGAAAGCGGAGGAGCTACTTGGGTTGGCACAGGTGACGCCTCTGAAAGATGTGGTGGCGGAATCGGTGGAGGACTTTAAAGCGCGTGGTTACCCCGGGTTCACGGTATAGGTCTCTCATTACTATCATACTGGGAGTACGGTGAAGCTGAGCTGAGGTTGCTAAGTTGTTCAGTAAGATATCCGGTTCTCATCTGTTGTTGTAGCGTTCGACTTTCGTCGGAGTGCCTTGAAATGTGTCATCAATACCTTCCTCAGAAATAAATACCGTGTAGTGCCATTCGCGACTGCGCCGCGCAGCTACTGGAGCCACACAGGCAACCGGCACGATGAATGAATACATTGGCTTGCTAGGGGTTCGTGGACGTGTTGCACGCCCGAGTTCGTGGGTCCAAGTCCTCGTGACGCCCGGGCTAATTGGCCAGATATCTTCTGCGTCTCTCCAGTCATCGTCGTTACAAACCGTGTTCCATCAATACAGATGCAAAGCTAATGAAATTAGTATACAGGCGTGCGAGGGGGTCTATGATACATGTTCAGCACCAGTCCGTAGTCGTTCCTGCTGTCTCCGGTTCTCGAATACATTGACCATATTCTCGAATAAGATTGGAGAGGTTACTGCGTTTTTGATATGCTGTTGTCGCATCGATAGTAAATATTTCAACTCAAGGGCAGATGACATGAGAATCGAACGACCCACCTCGATCAGAGATTGGTAAGTATATCGCATGGTCCTCATGGGCACCGGCTCTGCGACGGGCGCGGGCTCAGTGGCGCTGTGTAGCGCGGCGAGTACCACGGGATCATCCCAGTTGAGGTCGAATTGGCCATACTCGTCTTGACTCTCTTCCTGGTTGGGCTTAGGAGGCTGCTCTTGTTGCGGGGGTTCCTGCCCCTCTTGCAGGGATAAGGCGTGGTTGAGGTGAAGATCGACGATACCCTGCAGGAGCGCCTGAATTGTCGGAATGGCGCACAGGTTTGCTTCGGAGAGAACGGGAAAGAAGCATCCTACGCAACAGCATATTAACAAACGACAACAAACGAAGGGAAGGCTTTTATTAATAAGCGTCCCTAGGGAGAAAAATTACGTGCCCTTTTGTAGTTGTTCTAGAGCTGCGCTCGTATCTTCGCCCATGGATTTGGTCGTCGAACGAGAAATGTCGAGAAAGCCGGATAAAAGGAGTTGAATGCATTGAACCAGCTCCGCCCTACGTCCGCGTGCGTCATTGGCCAGAGGCGCAGCAACTGCGCCGTCAACAACCGTAGCCTGGAACTCGGCTATCAAGATCTGTGCGATCTCGGACGTCCATTCGAGTGGAGGACCAACAGGGAGTGCAATGTCCAATGCCTGCAATGCAAGAAAGTTGGCGGCGCGGATACACACTGAACGCGTGGCCGCAGCGGCCTTGGCAAAGTCGACGTAGCGTCGCGCGAGTGATACTCGGTAGAGGACATTCTCTGCCGACGGGAGGATCCGAATCGCGAGAGCAAGCGAGCTGAAACGGTTGTATAGCATTGAGAGTTGTTCGTCGAATGGCGAGCGGATGGCGCTTAGTTGGAGCTGGACCGAGCCGACTGGCGTCACGAGTGAGAGCAGCTTTTTTGTTCGGCCTGTCCGTGCTAGCGTGCACCGCCAGGAGGTTTGCATCGTTCTCCTGCAAAAACGCAGCGAATCCGGCGATCTCACCGCGCAGGTCGGCGAATTTGCGGCTCTTGAAGATTTCGACTAGACGCCGGAAGAGCACCGCGGACGCGTCGTCGTCCAGGTCAAGTCGCCAAGACCAGCGCTGGTGCAGGATCAAGCACCGCGACACGATCAGGCGGATGTACGCGTCGCGACGACGTAGACTCCGCGTGGAGAGGCCGATATCCACTTGGGGATCGGCGATAAGTCGGATGTGGTCGAGAGCGAGTAATGCGAGCTCCCATGACGTGCTCATGCGAGCAGAAGATGTCGATACGCCATGGACAGAGAACTGGGAGAGTGCGCACAATCCAAACAAGGTGCACCATATATCTTCGCTGGCTTGGACTCCCCCTTGCATGGATGATTCGGCAGCTGCTAGGCATTTCCGGAGGATCTCTACAATCGACGGAAATCCACTCTCGCCAGGAGCCCCTGGAGCCCTTCCACGGAGTGTCCCCAGATGTACCAGACAAATCCACAGCTCGGCCACACAAGGATATAAGGAAAAGTCATCGAGAGACTCATGGTTGACGATGGCTTGTGTGACCGTAGCTAGAGAACCGACCTGTAATAGTCTGTTTGTCATTCCTACTACACGGGAACTGATGGCTATTGAGAGGTCCTCGTCCGTAGCGCTCCAACACGCGCGGACCAGCAGCTCAACCGCGAACCAATGTAAACAAAAGATAGTTGAGCAAAGCGATCTCGCTCGGTCCCCAGAGTCCTCAAGAGCAGTGTCGATACGGGCCACGAGTGAACCGGTATACTCCAGAGTCGCGGTCCGGATGAGGTGGGCATCATTGCCTTCTGCTGAGGTTAAAATCCAAGAAACGAGCGAACAGACACCATGCATGGCGGCGTTCCAACTCGTAAACGTCTCATACGACATATCCAGGGAATCAGTCAACACCGTAGCAAACGAATCACATGCATAAGGCAAGAAGACGGTATAATCGAGTGCTGTGGATATGGATGATAGCCCGTGTCCATCCACTTCAATGGGGAGAGGTGGATGGGGAGGTGGAGTACCAGAAACGATAGATAGAAGTTCGTAGAGCCATCCCTTGCTGAGGTATGAGCCTGCCGTGTATACCTTCCCCGATGAAAGAAAGGGAATGTCAAAGTCGACAACGATACGGTGTCGTGTCTCCTCGTGAGGTGCAGAGTCAATAACCCTCAACGTTGATAAGGATGCGGTTCGATTAATAGTACCTCGCAAAGCATTTCGGGACAGACGTCTGTTGCGAGGCAGTTCAGACGGGAGAGGCCGATTAGGGGGAGATTGACGTGCGCGACGCGCCGACGGTTCCAGAGCCCTACGAAAGGCAATATCCTCCGTATCGATGGTGACCGCATTTCTCCTCTGCCATCCAGACACAATCTGCATACCCGCAGCTGTAAATACGGAAAGGTCCGCACGTCGATGAGAGCGCTCGTGTCGCCGCCTGACACGGGCCTTGGAGTCTCGCCGGTCCGCAGACAGCAGATCTAACAAAGTCAGACAAATTTTCAGAAATACAAGAAAGGGAGATGGCAGAGAGCATTACCGCTCGCCCTGGCCCTTCCCGTGGCACGCTTCGGTCTGTTTGCCCTTTCACTCGGGACGATTCCTTGTTTTCGTGGCCTCTTTTTTTTCTCGCTGGACCCACGAGAGAAAAAATCCGTAATCACCGGGAGCCTTGATGGCTGCAGACGTCGCTTCTGAAGCGTCCGAGGCGGGGACCGCTCTAATTTCGGGGAAGGTGATGGCGGGTGATCGTCAATAATCATGATTCCAGACGTTTCTGAGAGAAGAGCCACATCATCATCTGAGCCTTGCGTTGATTCCGATCTCGATGAGCTGCCGTCTGAGCTTGAATCAACGCTGATGGCTCCTAACGAGGCTGGTCTGGAGAGTGGAGAGGATGAGTCCGATGGACGGAGGGATGGGGAAGCCAGAGGTGGCAAGTGCGGAAGGGCTCGTGGAACAACTCGCTATGGTTGTACTCGTCAGCCTATAGACATCCATGGAAAAGCAGAAGTATTACGCGTCTACGCTTGGCCCGTGGTGGAAGAGGAGGGGAGTGACTGATACGCAGATGGTCCTGGACGGTGTTTAGAGGCATGTCGTCACTGCCCAGCTCGCTAGATAAGGCATTAAATGCGTCTGGGTACCATGTCGCCGCCTCCATGGAGCTGCCACCACTTATATCAGGTATGGATGCTACCAAAGCAAGGTCTGTGATTGAAGATGATCCCGTAAATCTTCTCTCCAAAGGAGACCCAAATGGCAGCTGTACACCAGACGTCCTACGATTAGCAACAGGTAGCGAAGCAGAGGGATGTTCTCCGCTGGCGCGATGCCTTTTCTTCCCCTTTGCACGCGGCAAAGTTCGAGCACCTTCTGAAGGACGCTCGCCAGCTGAATTCTCTGCGACATCTGGGTCGCCCTGACTCGAGCACGACGGAGATTCCACGGGACTACGACGGCTATTGAACTTGACCATAGCGTCTGGGTGGTGCTTCAGCTGTTGCTTATACGCCAGCTGATCAAAGGCATATGGTTTCAGTTGACGGGGTTGGCGCGTACGCATAGAATATCTCCCTCCTGCGGCACTGATGCCGTTTTCAATAGCAAAAATCCCATTGGGATTCACATCGAGGGTTTGATGATTACTGACAGTAAAAGGACCGGGCGAGGGTGAAAGCTGCTGTGGGTTGAACTCCGGAGAAGGCAGGCGTATGCTCAAGCTCGGGGATGCACCTGGCTCTGTTACAGGATCTTGATCCGGGCTCGCGGTATTGGAGGCCATTTGAAGTTCCGCAGCGTGGTCAGTAGGACGTGAGTCATCAGCACCAGCATGATGAATCCCAGGAAATGAGGTTAGGAGCAAGGGATCTGGGGATGATAAAGACCGGAGAGGGTGGTGACTCGGATGTAATGACGAAACAGGGGACGTTACGAGATGAGGTGAGACAGGCGGCGATGTGGACAGTTCGTAGTCTGCCCAACCTGGGGTTGTAAGACTTTCCGAGACCGTTCGGCTGAGAGATCCATGGACTGCTGGTGAAGATGAAGCGTGTAGACCTGGATGTGAACTCGTGGAAGAATTGACGTCTTTTACGTGTGCAGACTTTGGACGTGTTCTAGACGTACGCCGTTGCCTGTTATCATATAACCCACATCAATAGAACACAACTGGAGAGTCGTCCATTTTGTCTCACATGTCATCGCCTCGGTCGGACAGCGTGTTCGCAGTGTGACGGTGCGGATCGAGGTGATTTCTTGCTATGATATGGTCCCAATATAAATCGAAATTTGCTGCTTCGAGAAGCTCGCGTTCATCAGCATCTGAGGTTGATGCTACGTCAAGCTGCCTATCCATAATCAATGCAGATTGTGGGTAATGACCGTGACTGCACTGTGGTACATGATGGCAAGGCCAGTAACGCGACTGTCACAATCACATGCTTTGTGACACCCGCGACACGCACGTGGAAGCCAAATAGGCACAAACCATCAATCACTTTGAACTTAGCGTCGTCCGAGTCTCGGGTCACCTTCGCCTCGAATCAGCAATCTACATGCAGACCTTGGTCCCTCTGTATGACTGCCCCTGCGTCTGGTACCGTGACAGTAGCGCGCTGGGAGCTGATACTTTCTTAGTGCACGCAACGGCAGCAGACCAGTGACAGAGTTACTGGAACCCCCGGTTGGTAATGGCAGCCCAACAAAAGCAGCGACATGGTATCTGGATGCATATACCACGATGGACTTATCCAGCAGACCGCGAAGTGGCGGTGGGCCGCTCTAGACTGATCTGTGCTGATGTCAGTTTGCCCACTCGAAGTCTCCGAAGGCACGATGCGTGTCCACCGACAGGTAAAGGAGCGTTAATCCTCGGCCCTGCCAGTTCCTGGATGTCGACTCCCGTCCATGCATGAAGCATTTCCCATGTTTTTTGCGGTGTCTACCTGTGTACAAAGATACGTGTCTTTGTACATGGATAGACACCGCCCGAACTTGAGACACGCTTCATGCATGGATGGGCATTGTTTTTGTTGGTTGTGGATGTACATGGACTAATGAGTGCGCATATTTTGTGCCAGTTTCTGCTTTCAGGGGCGACAATAGACTAGTGCTGAAAGTGAATCATTGACCTCCCTCGCACGCATATATCATTCTTTATCTCAATAACGCAGTGACAAATATCGCCGCACTCCGCTACTAATCCTTCGGCTGGCGAGCTGGCCAATGTAATAAGGACCCAAGTCGCACTGGGAGGGTCAGAGCAGCTCCATCCGACGAATCCAACCCGCAATGGTGAACAAACCCCTCAGGCAAAATTTCAGGCTCAGGACTTTCTCAGTCTTTCCACTCTGCTATACTGTAACGCTTTCTCGATGGAGAGATCTCTAATTGTTCTCGGGCTTGACATGGTTACTGTTTCTGCCCGTGCCTACACCAAAAACAGCCTGCAGATTCTGTTGAAGGAATGGTCACTGCGTGGCAGCAGTCGGATCGGTGGGTGGACCGGAAGCCGGCTGGAAGATGTGGAGCCGTGAACGCTGCGTCAGCACTGTTTTACTTCTGGACGTTCTCAGTGTTCTTCTGACGAGACTGAGCCTAGTGGCGTAGTCTTACTTCTCACGCTTATCACCAACTCTTGCCTTTAGAGGCACTTATCGTGCAATAGGTTAAATAATCAATAGCCTGAGTCTTCTTTCCACGAGGCTGAAAACAGCATAATTTGTGGGACTGGCTCTTATTGCATTCGGAACATTGAGTAAGACAATGGTGAGTATAGGGTCCGACTTGCACCTTTCCAGACTTCTATATGAGTCCCATCGATCTGAACCTCGTCCCACGTAGAGACCCCAGGCGATTCTCCAGATGGGTGGCCAAAAGACGTTGTCTACGGTGTTCTATATCAGTGCGACAGGCCACATAGGAGGTCAGTGGCCTCTCTTTCACGAGTTCCGACGTACTCAGCGTCTAAATTTGCTGTCTTGGCCATTAGGCGCTGTGCTTGCTGAGCTCATAAAGACATACCCAGAGCTCAAGATTACAGCGCTAGTGCGGAACCCCTCGCACATTGAAGCGGTTCGCAACTTGGGTATTGAAGTCGTTCGAGGTAACTTTAGCGACACCGATCTCACCTCTTCGCACGTCCGTGCTGCAGACATAACGGTTAATTCGGGCGACAGCCACTCTGCGGTGCTCAATGAGGCGATTCTGGCTGGACAGAAAGCTCGCGTGATCGATGATGGAAAACCCCAGCCATCCTTCTCCATACGAGTGGGTTAGCTGTGTTCTTCGACGGTGGGACAGTGGGAAAACACAATCCAAACAGAAAACTTTGGAACGTGCGTCTTTCTAATGACTTGCGCGTTTCGTGAAGTTCACCTGTGTTCGGCCTTATAGGACGCCCATGAAACGGACATTCGCTCTATTACGCCTCAGGTGTTCCACGGCGAAGTCGACGTACCGTAGGTCCTTTTTTCTGACCGTAGACGAGTGCCGCGAGCGGACTGGCGTTGGATCCTTCAGGCAGCGGAAGATGGTCACACCGAGTCGTACTTCGTGTGCCCCAGAGGCGTCGTTGGGCCGTCAAGCGGATCAGTTCCTACCAGCTCGCTCTTCTTCAGGTTCATGGTGGCACCTGCGCTACCATTGAAGAAAGCCTTCATTGTCGGTGAGGGCGAAAACCTCTTCTACATTGTGGGTATCCCCCATCCCTTCGTATGTTTTCGCCGTTTGATTTACCTTGTCGCCCTAGATACGTTTGGAAGACCTCGTTGATCTCTATAAGCGAATATTTTCGCGCATCCTGAGCCGTGTAGACGCAAAAGCGAGCCCGTACTCGAGATACTACATGGCCGCCAGCACTCCCTACCCTTGGAAGTACACTATGACTGTGCTCGGTATTGTCCTCGCCCGCGTCGGAATGCTCGAGGATGGCACATTGCAGACCGTGCCTTTATCTAGCATTCCGTTCCCGTACGTCCGCGATAAGCTCGTCTCTGACACAACCTCATATACCGGCCCTCGTGGCCCTCATGCTGGTGGTACAATACTTCTCTTATTTCCTCTAGGGCATCGTTGTTCCTCGGTGCGAGTTTGCACATTTGCGGTGAACGCGGCAAGGAACTTGGGCGGGAACCACGTCCTGTGGTGCTAGAATATTGGGTGGAGGAGGGCATAACGACTGCGTTGGCCACCCTGCAGTAGTAAATTTCTCTCTGGACTACAGTAGCTTTCGGCCGACGTATTCGCGTTTATATGTCGTTACTTTTTTGTGACGGCGGAGGAAAGTACGTGCATCAGCGACTGCCTGAGACGTATGTTGACCAACCCCGCACAGGAGCCGAACAACTTGAACGCCGTCATTATCGACGTGTCCGATGGCCTCGGAAAATACACAATAATGTTTTTTCACATGTTCTCCTGTTATGTGATATTTTATTTACAAATTCTTAAATATTATAGAGAATGGTCCTTTATACCATTTCTTAGAGCCAAAATGGGGATTATTTGCGAAGAGAGGAAGAGCAAAGAGGACGAAAGGCCAGATCTCCCTTATGTAACGCGTGATAATGCCGGATAAACGGAGCCCGCTAAAGTACGTCCTTATGTTACGCTGCCACACCCTATGGCATTATGGCATCCGATCGAAATGGTACAGTACAGTATACAGAATATTCACTTGAAATTTTCAAATAAATATGGTCTGCCTATGTACTTTACAATTAATTTCTTCACTAAGCAGATTGTATTAACTTAAACTTTTCGACATAATATTAGTTGTCAACTTATTGGACATTATTTGATCCATTAGTCAACTATAAGTGGACATTCCTTATCCATTCCTGCCTGCCGTTTGATACGCGTGCACGCTGCGTGTACTCAGCGTGTACTCAGTGATGCGGTGTGCTGTTCCCAGTGGTCGATTTTCCTCTTTTCCTACGAACCCCTCTCCCCACTGGCAATATCATGTCCCCCATTCACACCAGCGCCGCCTTGTCCTCCAGCTTTCAGTTGTTAATCAATAATGCCTTGGAAGCATACAAACAGCGTACAAAGAAGAATCTTCTTACCCATCCGCTCGCCGAACGACTCCAAGCCTGCGACTCTCCAAGCGCCATTCTCCTCGTGCTTCGGCAACAGGTCCAAGAAATCAATCAGTACGACAGGCTGACAAAATGGCTCGATCCGACCGTGAACGTCCTCTATGCCCTCTCTGCAAAGCTTGGCGAGGGTATTGGCCTTGTAGGCTTTGACATATGTCTTCGATTACCTGAAACTCATGTTTATTTATTTGGCAGGCTCTCCCGCCTGCAAAAGTGATTTTTACAGGTGTTGGCGTCCTTCTTCTAGTCCGTACCTCATCCTTTATGCCTTCGTAGGGCCATCTAATGTCCACGTTTCAGGCGGTTAGGGATGTTCGCGCGAGTAACAGCACAATCATCGACATCTTTGAGCGCATGGAATCCTTCTTTCTGCGTCTCGAGGTTTACACCGAGGTACAACCGACCACCGAAATGAAGGAGATAATCATAAAGATACTAGTCGAAGTACTCTCTATTCTCGCGATTGCGACAAATGAGACCAATCAGGGCCAAATAAGTGGGTTCTTATAATGAATATTTGTCGTTGGCTGAACCACGGTCAGAAAAATTTCTGAAAAAGTTAATTGGAAGGAACGACATCGAGGCTGCTTTGAGTAAGCTAGACAAACTGACACAAGAGGAGGCTCGGATGGCCACCACACAAGTTCTGAAGGTCACTAGTAGTGTCGATGAAAGGGTGAAGGTTATTGCAGAGAATCAATTACGTGAGAGCCTTCGCAAGTGGCTTTCCCCACCAGACCCATCCACCAACCATAATACTGCATGTGGTGCTCATCTCAAAGGAACTGCGACATGGTTCTTTCAAGGAAGCATTTTTCAAAGATGGAAGTCCACAAATTCGCTTCTTTGGATCCACGGAAAGCGTGCGTTCCTCATCTGCTATCCAGCTGACACCTCCCGACGTTCTTCTATCTTCCAGCAGGCTCTGGGAAGAGTGTACTATGGTTCGTCGGATCTTACCTAATTTGTCCCTGGCTACTAATGCCATCTGTCAGTTCCACGATTATTCAAGCCATTGAAGCCATGTGCGAGGCCGGAGAAGCCTCCATGGGTTATTTTTATTTCGATTTTCGAGGCACAAGCAAGCAACACGGGCGCGACCTAGTCACTTCCCTTCTCTTCCAACTCTCTGCTTTCTCGGATCCCCACTGCGAAATTTTATCACGCCTTTATGCGGCTCACGACTACGGCGCGACACAGCCCAGTGATGAAGATTTGACAACCTGTCTGAAAGAAATGCTCGCTTTGTCGGTTCAATGTCCAATTTATATTATTATAGATGCTCTGGATGAATCTCCTGACACCTTTGGGATCCCCTGTCCTCGTGAACAAGTTCTTCAGCTTGTAAAGGAACTCGTCGAGCTTCGCCTACCGGAACTCCATATATGTGTTACAAGCCGCCCAGAATCCGACATACGAGACATTCTTGGGCCTCTTACCCCTCTCAGTATTTCCCTTCAAGACCAAAGTGGACAGAAGGAAGATATTATGGACTATGTGAGGTCGGTTGTCGATTCCGACTCGGAAAGAATTATGAGGAGATGGACGAAGGAGGAAAAGGATCTCGTCATCGAGACACTCTCTAAACAGGCTGGTGGAATGTAAGCAAATTCCTTTACGCGTGTGATACCTTTTCAAATTGCCAAACAGGTTTCGGTGGGTGTATTGTCAGTTGGAAATACTACGCCACTGTCTTCCATCGAGTGTCCGGCGTACCCTAGAGGAGTTACCTGAATCTTTGGACGAGACGTACGCGCGCATTCTGGAGGAAATCAAGATGCCGAATCGAAGTCACGCTCGCCGTCTACTGCAATGCCTCGTTGCAGCTATTCGGCCACTTCGCGTGGAGGAACTCGCGGAAGTCCTCGCCATTGACTTTGATGTGAAAGGGATCCCGAAATTGAACCCGAGTTGGCGCTGGGAGAATCAAGAACAAGCACTTTTATCTTCATGCTCCAGCCTAATCACCATTGTCAATGCCGATAATTCACGGGTAGTGCAGTTCTCCCACTTCACTGTCAAAGAATTCCTGACCTCGCATCGCCTCGCGACTTGGAGTGGAGATGTCTCGCGTTATTATATCCACCTCTATCCTGCGCACATAACTCTAGCACAAGCTTGCGTGAGTGTTTTGCTGCACGCAGACAGTCGCGTTGTTATGGGCGGCATCCATAATGAATCTCCCCTCGCGAAATATGCCGCTAGACACTGGGTTTCGCATGCCCAGTTCAGGCGTGACTTACGTGACTTAATACGCATCGAAGGAATGGAATATCTCTTCGACCAAGGCAGGCCGCACTTTGCCTCATGGCTCCGACTGTACAACATCGACACGAAACCCGATGCCAACTCCATGTTCCCGACGTTCATTTCTTTCGGCGAACCGGAAGCGGTCCCCCTCTATTACGCGGCTCTCTGTGGATTCCATGATATTGCAAAACAGATCATTGCTAGGAACCCGTCACATGTTAACGCACGTGGTGGCTATTACATGACACCTCTGGTAGCAGCATTGGCAGGGCAGCATTTCTGGACGGCAAATTTGTTACGTGCCCATGGCGCAGATCCAGATGTCCGGTGCTATGATCAAAGCACTCTACTGCATGCTGCAGTTCAATCTGGACACTTGGAGATGGTCCAAAGATTGATTCTGTACAAAGCAAATGTCAATGCGCAGAACGTCGTCGGCTGGACGCCATTACACACTGCATCGCGTCTCCGTCAACCCAATATTGACGTGATTCGATTATTGCTTGAGGGTGGCGTTCATGTAGATGCTCAGGCAAAGGACGCCTCAACTGCGTTGCACGAGGCATTGACTCACGGGTCTCAAGAGGTAGTACGCCTGCTCCTTGAGCATGGTGCGAGCGTGGAGATGAAGGACTACGGGGGAAGGACCGCACGTCAGATGGCGTCTGGGACACGTGACAAAGCCATCAAACTGAAATTACTGAAGGAGTTTTCGGTGCAAGGTAGTTGCTTTCAACTATTCAATTGATCAGCATAGTCGATTGACTGCCCAGCGGACAGGACGCATACAACACATGTCAGGTAATGCCGTTCTGGGCCGCCGTTCAAATCATTCAGACACTGCGACATACTATTCTGCCCCACTATTCCGTCCACCGAATATTGCTCTCGGTCATTTGGATCATTCAAATAGAACGACCCTCTGGTCTGCTCCATCAATTCATCCGCCGTTCAATGCTGTTGTGGAAAGGGAACATATTCATGCGGCGAGGCGACAAATCCGTCTTCGCACACGTGGGGTGGAAAAAGAGCGAGCAAGGGTGGAAAACTGGATTGCGAGTGTCCGCAAGTGACATTATATGCACTTTCAGCTATTATGTAGAGTCCAAAGAGGAAGCGGATTGCGGGCGAGGAAGCCAACCACCAGCACATCACAAGTTTTTGTGATTTAGCGGTTGGTGTGACGGTGTGACCGCCCCAATAAGGCAACATCTTAGTCATAGTCGACTTTCCCCTTTTAGCGCCCTCATAGTTTTTTTGAATCTAAATTTGTATTCCGCATTGCACCTTGGCGCCTGGGGACGAGTCGGGTATACGGTGTGTGTGGATGAGCACCTTGCTGAATAGAGATGGGTGCTTTGCAAGTTGAATGAGTGAGTGATCATTGATGCTTGCTGATGCTAGGTGCACAGGGAAGTGCAAAGCGCTGTGGGCGAAGCCTGTGAGTCCAGCCAGAGAGGTGAGCTGCAAGGGCGGGTGGGATCCCGCGCTCATTGCAGCGATCTGTGCTGGTGATCATGGCAGGCCTGCTGGCTGTGTGATCGCTGCTGCGGGATGGAGGTGATTCTTTGTTGCCTGGTGGTGGTGAACAAACGAAGGTAACACAGAGAATCTAACGACTGCGCATTCATTTCAAGGGAGCGGTGGGAAGGGTGTAATTACACTATGAATGCTCGGTATGTACGACAAACCGTCGGTGGTGCGACGGTGGTAGGATAGAAAGAACGACAAGAGCCGGCCACCAAGACCTCTGTCCGAACTCCGACGCTACGCGTCTGCACTTGGACTACCCATACAACTTGGCACATCGTTATGCTAAGGTGTGTTTTAGGAAAGAGAGGAAATGGCCCTATATGTAGTAAGAGTATTATGTTGAGTATACTGTATAGGTGGCTGTGAGGGCAACTCTGCTGCAGAAAGTTGAAAACCCTGTGCGTCAACCCGGATCCCAGGTAACCAGGTTGCTTGTAGTTTACTGCAGGCCCCGGTCACCTCTAGGAACCAAGGCAACTCTTGGATATGCTTTGGGTTTTCAAAGAATTGTGGGAAGCTTTGAGGGCGGCCCTTGTTCGTGAGGAATCCGAGTCTGTGGCACGCGGCAGTGTATGTTGGGCAGTGCATCAGGATGTGTTCAATCGTTTGCAGGTCTCCGCACCGTCTCGTGCCAAAGATCCTCGTGTCAGTGTCACTCCCATGGGCTACTACTAGTAAGCGCAGACGGGTATACTCTTGATTCAGTTTGGGGTGGGTGTCCATAGGCTTAATGAGTGCGTTCGAAGCGGACTGGCTTCTACTTCTGCGCTCACCTATCCAAAAAGATTTCTTATGAATATGCCAGTGGCCAATTTCAGAGTATCACCAATATCAATACTTCCGAAAAAAACCAGGCGGTACAAACGAGTACAGGCAGACTGGCGCCGAAAATGTATCATG
>WNFO01003305.1_pt1 | contig 13631 bp, 14 predicted proteins | sample 5400251 | NCBI WGS metagenome assembly WNFO01 (sample SAMN13153354, study PRJNA577476) | soil metagenome | isolation source: 100 cm saprolite under Madrone tree | place: USA:California | collected 2016-06-14 | reverse complement strand
AACGCGGGCCCATTCTTCGAATTTGCGCTCGGCGCACACCACCGACGTATCATCCTCTGCTGCTTCATCCCTCTCGCCTCTTCCACTTCCACACCCACATCCAGATCTCGCGGATCTGAATGTGATGGCAGTGGCGATGGACCCTACGCCAGCACCGGCACCAGCGACAGTGGAGACGACGACGGCAATGAGGGACAACGCAGGACTGACGGAATTGGCGGCCGTTCCCGCAACGCAGGACGAGCCGCCGACAGCGTTGGCACCACCGCAACCGCCAGCAGAACCACCAGCAGACGAGCACCCAAATCTGCAATTGCACCTACTCGTCTCGTGGCACTCTGATCTACGACTGACGCTCACAACATCCCTACGTATCAACTACCCCTCCCCGTTATTCATGTCTCTCCCAATCAAGCTCTCCGTCACGGGGCTCGTCTTCGACGGTGAGCTGGCCGTCGCGTACGAAGGCGGTCGGCGTGTCCACCTGTGCGTGCTCGATGGTCTCGATCCTTACGGCCCTTCTGCGCGGCGTGCTTCAGGTTCGCAGGGCAGCACTCCGAGCGATCCTGAGGGCGATGACGCACATGCTGCCAAGCCGCTACCTGTTGGCCAACGTCTTCTCCCTGAGATCTTTATCGAGAGCGAACTTGGGCAAGCCGATAAACACGTGCTAAAGAATGTCACTCGCGTCGAGAAGTTTATCCAGGATGTCATTCGAAAAACTATCGAAGAGGAGTTTGTATTCCCCAACTTTCATACACTGGTGCTCAGATAATGGAGTCGAATCTTTCCTACTGTATCCTTTCGATGACGGAGAGTGTGAAGGTTGATTAGAAACACGAAATTACGATAATAATTTACTCATATAAGGACCATCCAGCTCATACCCTAATCTTCGATAATAATCTCGCGTGCCCACACCTTTTAGATGGGACAGCAAGTGAGTATTGAGCCTTGTCTGCGCAAGTAACAAAACTTACCAGAGATGACAGCAAGTTTGACGCTCCCATGTTCCTCCCTAGCTATGCGTTCCGCTTCCTCCATAAGGAGCGTGCCGAAACCCTTTCGTGCACCTCAGCAACGTGAAACGCGACGAGTAAACGTTCGCATACCTGATGCTGGAACTTCGTTGGGTCTCTTCCGTGCACTGGTACAGCGGCGCCGTATACGTGGAGCTCCCGTACGATGCTCGTGCCACCATCTGCCCCATTTTTTCGAACAAGTTCTGGGCGGAATGTCCCCTCTTCGGAGCATTTCCTTAGCCGAAGCAGTCCGACGAGGATATCTCGCTCAGGATCCTCGTAGGAAAGGAAGGTTTCCCAACCACCGTTCGCGGTATAGTCTCGCCGTAGTAACTCGATCGATTCTGGTCGAACTTTGTGGTGGATCTCGTGTATCTGCCCGGCGTGTAAGACCGTGTCATAGTAAATCGGAAACGAAATGAAGAATGCATTACCCCAACTTCGCGAAATCGAACATCGCGGCATTCTGCTCCAAAATCTTTCATCCGATTCAAGGCCAACTCTCGAAGGTTTCCGGAATTTTCTGACCCCGAGGTAACGAGCGGTAGAGGAATGTCTCTATAGATGATTCGCTAAGAGATGCGCACGAATGAGGGTCAAACAGGGGTACTCACCGCTGAACGCGGTAAACTCTTGTCCATGGGGGGACCAGGGCAAGAATACGAGCAACGACATCAACAAGTACATTTGGTGTATAATTTTTGTATCTTCCTGTTCTCCATAACTCGTAGAGACCGGTGCCACGAATGACCAAGGTGGGATAAATTTTCAGCCCATCACTGCGAAATGCAGGGTTCTCGAAGTATTCCTTGAATTGTTCTAGATCGCGCTCGACGCCGACATTTGGAAGGTCAGGCATCATGTGAGCAACCACTTTGAAACCTGCGTCTTTGGCTAGGTGGAAAGATTCCGAGACAGCACGAACTGTATGTCCACGGTTCGTATCCCGTGCGACGTCCTCGTACACGGACTGTACTCCAATTTCAAGGCGTGTGCACCCATAGCGAAGCATTTGACCGAGGTGCGGTTTGAGGCAATAATCTGGCCGAGTTTCTATTGTGATACCAATAGCTTTGGATTTACTTTGTTCAGAGTACCTGTTCATGCATGAGCGGACATGGCTACACACAACTAGCCATTTATCGACATACCTTACGGCCTCATCAACATCGGTCCCCGTGAAGCCAGATAGAGCATTATGGAGCTGGGCGACAAACTGATTTCGATAGTCTTCCGGCATGCTCATGAATGTGCCACCCATAATAATGAACTCGACCTTTTCATACGTGAACTCCAGGTGACAGAAACTGCGCAAGAGGAAAGCGCACCTTATCAACGCTATGTCCCAAACTCTTCAGTTGTTCCACGCGCCCTCGTGTCTGCTCGTAGGGATCATACCGTGCACGAATAGCACGCATGCTCGTTGGCTCGTACCCCGTGTAGCTTTGCGTGCTGTAATCAAAATCGGAGTCGGGCCCGCCCGGACAGTAACTATAGCGGGATCAGCATTGGTGAGACCATGAGGTAAAATGTTGCACGACGCACACGCATATGTTCCCCGTCATTGCAATGTGCGGACACCGGTGAGGCTTGCACATCACAGCAACTACTGCTATCTGGCATAGCTTCGGTTGATCCAATCTTTTCCACGATAGAACAGACGTACCCCACTCGCTGTTCGAACGGGCCTCGCCTTTAGCTTTGGCAATAAGGATTTCTTATAATCATCGGGAATGGCACTGATGATGTCCACTAGACGAGGGACGCCACCTAAACCAAACTTTTTGCTGATCTTAGCTCGCAACTCGTTCAGCGAGATAGTCTGATTTGCATCATGAGCCCTGATAAGCTCCGCTGCTATTCCAGAAGTGACTCGGAGGAGCTGCTCGGCCTGAGAGGGACCTGAAAGTAGTCAGAAAGAAAGGAATATGCAGTGACCATTGAATACTCGTACCGTCTGTCCTTGTTTTCTGCACCATCGCCGTCAATAAATTGAGATTGGAGATTTTGACAAAAGGGGATCGGTGAGAATAACATGCCTTACCTGGTTTCAATTGGCATCTCATCTTGGCCGCAACGTCGCCCACCTCCCATCAACCCCCATGCCACCTCCAACAGCAGCCGACGCATGGCTCAACTCCCGCCGTTTTGGCATTGTAGTCGACGCGGGCTCGTCCGGCTCACGCCTTCAAATATACAGTTGGAGGGATGCCCGAGTGGCACGGAGCGCGCTCGGTCACCAGGCAGCCCATACTCTCCCTAGGGTGGAGAAAGGCACGCAGAATGACGAAGAATGGGTCATCAAAGTCGAACCAGGTGCGTAGCTGGTATAACATCTCGTTTTCTGACACTTGACGCTTCGGGATTCCTCGCAGGCATCTCGTCCTTCGCCGACAATCCGGATGATATTCCGACTTATCTCGCGCCGTTACTGAAGCATGCTCAGACCCATATTCCACCATCGCTTCATCACGAAACTCCACTATTTCTACTGGCAACTGCTGGCATGCGTCTGTTATCCCCCGAACAAAAGACTGCTGTGCTTCGATCTACTTGCCAGTTTCTCAAATTCCACTCTAATTTTCGCATAGACAGCCCCTCCCCCGCAGGACCCTGTGGTTCCAGCGTTCGGATTATTTCAGGCGAAGAGGAGGGTCTATTTGGCTGGATATCAGTCAATTATCTTATGGACGGGTTCGGTTCCTCGAGTTCAGACCGTTCCACGTACGGTTTCTTGGACATGGGCGGTGCATCGACTCAGATAGCATTCGAACCTAACCCAGAAGAGCAAGAGAAGACCCAGAGCCTGATGGATGTACGACTGCGTTTGCTGAGCGGAGAAGAGATCAGCCACAAGATTTTTGTGACTACATGGTTGGGCTATGGAACGAACCAGGCTAGAGAGCGATATGTTGGTCGAGCTATCAAACAACACGAACAATCGCGCCCTTCGGTAGAAGACCCTCCTCCATCTGCCGACATTGTTAAAGATCCCTGTCTACCTAGTGGCCTCACCCTCGCGGAGTCGCCTGTCTACACTGAACCGTCGACATCACACGAACGAAAGACTCACACGTTACTCGGGATGGGCTCCTTCGAACGCTGCCTACAAGACACGTTACCTCTTCTTAACAAGACGGCACCGTGCCCGGATCCACCTTGTCTATTTAACGGTGTATATGTTCCTCCTATCGATTTCTCTGTCTCCCACTTTATCGGCATATCCGAGTACTGGTATTCGTCGGAGCACGTATTTGGCCTGGGTGGATCGTACGACTTCGTACAGTATGAGCGAGCGGCTCAGGAGTTTTGCGGGAGGCCATGGCAAGATATACTTCGAATGCACGAGGACTTGAAAAATGGACAAGTGGTTGAACACGTGGATAAGTGGGCCGACAGGGTGGAAGTTTCACGGTTACAAATGCAATGTTTTAAGGCTGCGTGGGTCATCAATGTCCTGCATGAAGGCTTCCGTATGCCGAGAATTGTCGACCCCGGAGGGAACGACACAATTGATGCAGATGAAGTCAAGGGCCATGCAGAGAAGAAGGGTTTGTGGCGACCCTGGTTCCAGTCTATGGATTCTGTCGGCGACATGACTATCAGTTGGACGTTGGGGAAGATGGTTCTCGAAGCGAGCAAGGAAGTCCCGCCTATGGCTAAGGACGCCAAGCCACTCCCGGACCCCCACGAAGTCGTCTCAGAGACCGACGATGCACCATCACAACTACTTCAACCACCATTCCCCTTTGGCCTCGACGCCATCGACGACCCCATCTCACCCCACCTACCCTTATCACTAACCCGCCATTCCCTCGGATTCCCACTTGCGGCTCTGGTCACTTGTCTCTTGATGGTTCTCATCATTTTCCTCATTACCTACCGACTCCGGCGGCACATCCGGATCTGCCTTCGCCGTCTCGCTCGATTTTCCTCGAAGCGCGATCGGGATCTCGCCGAACTATCGTTGGAACAGGGTGGGTCATCGTATGATGACTCCATATCATCACCGCATTCAAGTTCTCCAAGACTATCATCATCTTCCCCTTCACGATGGCGAATATTTCTACGACCATTTACGTCTATGTGGCGTCGTCACTACCGTCCATTGCAACACACCGGTCAAATTTATAGATCACTGTCACGACAAGCATCTGCCCGTCCTTCACCAATACGACAACCTGGTTCCGCGTCGTCTACGTATACTCAACAATTAGATACATCGACGCCAACGTCCACATCCTCATCGCCTACGCTGGGTGCCTACGACGACCATGTATTCTTCAAGAAGATTGATGCCGGGGAGGCCTCTTCTATATCTTTGTATTCGAGGTCGAGAAACTCATCGACCATCAATTTATCGGTCCTGGTGCCCCGCCAGCCTATTTCACGGACAAACAGTTCTGTTCCCACTTGCTGAGATAGCACGTCTCGTTCCAAAGACGCTTTTGATCCGTTTTTCATATTGACTTTTTTGTTTTGTTTTGCTTCGTTTTGCGTTTTGCCTCGGCCTACATTACGCATTGTATGGTCATGTCAGACACTCGCGAACCTTGTTAATTTTGTTTCCATGGACTTTTGGATACCATCATGACTTATTGTATATTTGGGACTAGTACACCGAGCCATAGTAGCATCTCCATCCACTCTTTGGAGTCGTCGTGCCCGCGATGATGAATCACGTGCCTGTCGTGGCTCGACAGGCGACCCTAATGCTCTCTCATTCAACACAACCTATTCTGTTCACTTCCACCGGGTAAAGATGAATTACTGGAGGGTGGCCTTTACTCACCGCGTCGTTTTGTGTGCGATATATAGTTCGGAAGGGAGCTGGGCAAGGAATATGCCCGCGAGGCAATAACCAGGGTCACAAGCAGAAGCCCATCCGGCAACAGGATATAACGTGTCCCCTAATGCCCAGATATGGCACACATGATCAGAAAAATTTTATCTCTTTTCTTTCGTAAGCCCGAAGCTGGGAAAAGCAATGCATAATGGCATAGACATTAGGAAAGAGACGAGTTGTGTGCGTGTGGAAAGGAATAGAGGGAGGGAGTAATAGTAAGGAGACATAGACTACCTTCGCGTTCCTCATAGTTCTTGCTAGTACTATGGGTATACTTATAGAGCTAGGGCCATGACAAAAGAGTAAAAAAACGGATGAGCTGGGCCATCACTGGACATGATATAAGTTCGGTGGCCTCAGGGTCCTGCCTTTCGAGGACGTATTGACAGTGGCCCGTGGTTGAGGGGATAGAGGATGATTTTTTCTCATCTTCTTCATCTCCCTCATCCGAGTGATCTCTTCCACCCATGCTCTCTCTTCGGATTTCGCCAAGCCTATCAAACGAAGTCGCTCTTCATCATCCTGTGATAGCAAGTCCGGTGATCGTCGCTCTCCGGATTGCCATAACAAGAGTTGAAGAGTGGCCTCGTGGAAAAGCACCAAAAGGCAGTACTGTTGGGTTGTCTAAGATGGCAATAACGGGACGAAAACTAGAGAATAGCCTGCTTGCATGTAACTTGTCATTCTCGGATAAGTCTTCGTAGCTTGGAGACCCTCTCGGTCGCAGAGATTCGAACGGACGGACCTGACGCAGCAAGGAAGACTGAACACAAGCGATAATAAATAGGGACCTGACTCACGTCAGTCAGCGACGATGCCTGTGATGGTTTTGATGATGAAATTATCTTTGTATTCTGCAATCTGTGATCAGCTCAGCAAATGTCATGGACGGGATCCATGTCTTACGCTATTTGGGGGGGTCAGAGAGTCAGGGAGAAGCAGCTGCTCCACCTGAATATCTGTTTGGGTAGACTTTGTATGAACTTTGAGCGAGCGTACCAGTTTACCATTAATGTATCAGTATTAGACTTACCAATCCACTTTCAGGTTCCAAATACCCAAGATGGCTGACTTTCTGTAAGTGCATAGGACCCAAGACCCAATTTTGGAGGACCCTTCCTAATCGTGAAACATCTCGCGCAGTCAAGTCTCCCTTACCCGTTGCAGCTTTCCGCAAGCGGAGGCGCGAGGGGCCGCCTTGCATGAAGGCCTGATGTCGCTCCCTTGCGGGAAGATAGGTCTCGTTCAAAATGGCCTTGATAACGGGCTTAATGTATGCAAATTGGTCTCGGACGGGCAGCCCGCAAAAATCTCCGGGGTCTGGTAGAGGCATCAAAATAGCGGATTCATTGGCACCTGCTTCATATGGAACGTCTTCATCATCCGTATCGGCCTCCAATTCACCGTCATCGCCCACATAACGGCCCAACTGGCAACTAATAAGCATCAGTTGAAGCGAATGAATATGAACTCACTCTACATGAGTAAAATTCAGGCTCGTCTGACGTGTAGAACATATCTCTCGACACGACACAGAATGTGTCATCCTTGAACCGTACGCGATACCCCGGAGGTAGAGAGGGCGTCTTGGCGGGAACGTACTGTTCTACCCTTGCTGCCCAGTACTCAGTCCTTCTTCTTTTATATAGCGAGAAGACCAGTTCCCCAGGGATCTCAAGTAGGGGGTCAGGGGGAGGGGGAGAGTGTCGCTCTAAAGCATGGGTGAGAAAAGGTTTTGCCTCGCAAGGAGTTCTGGGCGACAGACCAGAGTCTTTCAAACCATTCGTCGACGGCTTCGCCTCGCCGGTCAATGTCCCCGCCTTCTCCTCATGTATGCGCACAGTATCGACCTTGTACGACGACAAATTGGAAGGCAAACCATCGTTCAGAGAGGCATCGACCTCGTGTGCAAGATTTACGGCAGAGTGCCAAGCTTCATCCAACACCGTTTTCGGACGCTTTGAGAGGGACTGTTGTTGTCGACCGGATTTGAGACACCTAAACGTGAGTGAACTGAAACGCGGAATATCCTGGCCCGGTAACTTGAAGGGGAGGATTTGACATGGAGAAGGCGCATCTAGTCGGATGATCTTTGGTGCAGCGGGCGAGATCTCCCCATAAAGAGAGATCGTGAGAGGCCCAGTTGCCAACCTTCCCTCGGTAATCTGAAAGATGAACATCATCTTTTTTGGGGCGAACGATAATTGAACACTGAGATAACGTACACATGCAGGCCACCAGTAAACCTCATTGTCGTCGGATTCACGAGGTGCAAGCTTGCCCGACCTGTTCACCCGAACCCAAACTAAAGGACCAGGATCTGCACCATTGCTCTGGGGTGAATCACGAAGAGGTGATTCAAGTTGTTTGTGTCGTCGACAGTCATGACGCTGAAAAGAAACGAGTCGTAATGCGGCGTTGTCTAGAATACGGGCCGCGGCCATATTCAATTATTTGGGGGGATGAACCATTAACAAAGTCGGACTGACCGTCGACGCTTGAGAAACGGGACGACGAGACCGTGGATCCACCCGATGCTTCTGGACCGTGACGTGGACGTACGCGTTCTTGTGTCTGTCGGGTGTCTGTCATGTCAGCACCGGAAGAAGATGGAGCTGACCACCTCCGAGTCGGAGAACATTGTTGACGGCCCGGGGAATGTATATGCATATACTTTGAGGATAACGAAGTGTTGGCTTGATAGCAGCGCACGGAGGCACGGACGCGCTCAGGCTCAAGGGACGGTGTGACGAACTTTGTGAAAGCCTCAACACTGCCTCAACTAGGCTGGTCGATTAAAAAATCAATCACGGTAAGGAAACATCATCCTGAAAAGTACGTCTCGTGACTATCAATTCGGATCCACGCGCCAGTGGGGGCGATCTGTGCTATTGAAGCCAAGCTGCTGATGGTGCTGCGCTTCCCGAAAACACCTCCGTCTCTACCCCTACAGTACTCAGATATAGCCTCAACCCCGGTATTGCCAAGTGGGGGTAGCATGTCAATCAGCCGCGTGCCGTTGTCCTATCGCGTGGGACATGTCGGTGTCTGATGAACCAGGCTGATAAATCCGTATGGCGAAGAATTGAAGCGGGTGGGGTGAATAATTCTTCAATTAAAGATGGATCGCCACTCCTGCGAACACCCGATGTGATAGGACCATCCACCGACCTCCGTCGTGTGACAAGTGGTACTGTAATCACGACGACGACGACTTTTGATCGCAGCGCGCCTCGAGTCGTCGGCTTTTCATCTCGTCAGCTTAGCGCTTAAGCTCGGGATTCGTATGGAGTCTGGGAGGTTCAGGACTATGGGCAGACCTCATCTCTGCAATCATCCTCGCAGGCTCCCGGGCGGGAGAGGGGTCCTCGGTCCTCCGACGGCTCTCGGACGTTACTAGTAGCCGTTCAAAGAGGACCGTAACATTCCTGAAAAAAAAAATTCCCCTGGTGTGTCGCAGGTCCACGTCGCGTCTTCCTTAACACCGGGGCTCGCCTGCGGCCTGAGAAAGATTAATGCATGTACACCAAAATGTCAGTTTTTTTAGTCCGTTGATCGTATTTTACTCTGAATCCACGAATAATGTTTCACTGGTCAGCTGCTCACTGGCATCCTCATGATAAGAGCATTTCGAACCAATCGGCAGAATTATCACGATGCTCTCATAGCAGCGAATTACAGAGCGGGGACATACATGCAAAAGTACAGAAACAAGCAACGACGAACTGAAAACAAACAACCCAAAGAGAGTTCGATTTATGAAAGGACACGTTTTCAAGAAAGTGCTGGGTGGGGTTCTTTTTACATCACTCCAGTCTGGACAGATCCATCACCTGGTTGGGCACCCTGGAATGGATCTCCAAGACCGTGAGGGCCCTCCTCGGCAGGGACAACACGCCGTGGACTATTCATCGCCGACATTGTTGGCGTATCGCCGAATTGGGGCGCAATGAAGCCGCTGCCACCCGCACCGTAGACAAAGCCCCCACTCAGTCCTTCCATGGGGTTAGAATATCCTATATCATGGTGACATTAACGCGTCTGAATCTCCGACTGAAATGACACAAACAAACTCACCTGGGACAAGAACGTTGTCCCAAAATCCACTACTCAGGATACTATTCATAGATAACATTCCCAGATCATCGGACTGAGTATTGGCCATCGTAGGGGGGAACGTTGACATATCAGCTACGGGGCCCATTTCGCTGGCAAAGTGGAACTCGGACAACAGCTGGTATGGCTCCGCGCTGCCGAGCTGCCGCTGGTCTGGGTTCCCATTCATCAGGGTTACAGCCTCATTGTCATCAAACTCGCTGGCCACCTCACTGGGTGGCTCAGTCTTCGCAGCCAGCAATGCGCGTAAGAATGTGCTATACAACGAGGGTGTATGCGTTGGCCCTGCAGATATCTGGTCGAATGTCTCCGCGACGCCTTTGACCAAATGGAGCGTCTCGTGTTCGTGATCTCGTGATGCCGGAAATTCGGGGCGAAGCAACTGATTTATGCATAAGACGAGTTTCCGTCGCAAAACCTCCAGAGCTCACCTTGAGTAAGCTCAGGACTGCATATGAGGTAAACACAAAGTGCGAGTCTGGCGCATATTTTAAGAAGTCCGAAGGACCAAGCTCTTCTCTGACAAGGATCGCACATGTCTTGGCTGAGGAGTGAACACGAGCAAAGAAATGGGGAATATCGACGGGGCACCGTTCCATCGCATTCTGTAGACCAAACGAGTTGATGACGAGCATAGAGTAGTTTGCAAAAAATTCTGCCATTAGGCTGTTATACTTGGCGATCCTGTCACTGACGTCTTTCACTCGACGTTAGTAACACCATACCCCGAAATAAATATAACTTACCATCAGCATCGGCAACTTGTTCATACCATGTCTGAATTTGGTGCTCAAACGTTTTGATGACAAGCAAGTAATCCACGTCAACGAGGAGCCCGGATGGGGAATTCGTTTCCGAATACAACAGATCAAGCGTCCTCGATATGATACGGTGTAATTCCTCCAAGGGTGTGAGCGGCAGTACCTCTGCCAGGAATGAGAAAGCATACCACGTAGGCCACGGTGCCAAAGTCTCCCCGACGAGCAAGTGGTGTTTGCAGCCACTGCACCGCATGACGAATGATACAACTGGAAAGCATTCTAAACATCTATTCAGACAAGAGATCGTCCAAAAACTTACTCTTCCCTAATTGAGCTTGGCTTTCCCATTTGGGCACTGGTACTGCGGTCGAGGCAAAAGCAGACTAGCCATGTGCGATCCCGATTGTGTACCTCCTGGTCCCTCGCCTTTCCTTCCGGCGTCTCTGGGCTGACAGTGGCGGTTTTGCGGTGCAAATTCAGGTCAGTGGCCATGCTGTGCCATCATCAATGCTATCAGATTATGGGGAAGTAAGCGATAAGTCTTCTGGAGCTTACCGTATGGCCATACCGAGAAGCATCCAAGTCTTGTCCTGCTCATATCGCTCGACGGGACCTGTTCCCCATAACGAGAGCAACAGATAGGCTTGGACGATCTCCAGAGATTTATACCCTCGGGCGGGTACAGTAAACGCCAACTTATTCGATATTTCTGTAAGCTTGCCGTGAAGCTCTGGCCGAGCGGTATAAAATCTCGCTGATATGGCGCAAACTTCAAGAAGTTCAACGCACGTTCTTCAGAAGATAGGGTAGAGACTCACTTGTGGTTAGCAGAAAAGGTGAGCGAGAACAAACTAAGGAGGGTGTGTGGAAATCTCGGTCCAGCAAATTACAATGCATCTAATGGTACGTCAGAAGACGCGGAAGTTCGAGTTCTAGTGCTACGCACATTAAGATGCCCGAAATAGCTGGAAAAGCCAAGATTAATACAAAATAGCATAACGTACGGCTGCCGGTAAGAGACGCACATATCAAATAAGGCCACAACCTCTTCTGTTTGGACGAAGCTGAGCATCTCAGGTTGAATCTGACGCTCAATGAAAAGTCGCCGCAAAGGTAAGATTGTCATAGGACCTGAGAAATCGTTCAAAGCGGATTATCGGGAAAGTAGACGACCATCCTAACCAGGTTTGAAATATGCATCGCTTGCGACGCCCATTGGCGCGGGGGGCCGAGCCATTGCCGAAGTTTTCCTGGCAGAACTTGCAGCATGGGCACGACGATTAGCAAGGCTTGCTTCTGCAAGCAAACCAAGCGGGTTGAGGCTATTGTCCGGTAGTGAATGGAGCTTTGGTGAGCTTGGAGGAACCACCGATTGAGGTCGCGAGGAAGAAGCAAAGGTAGCAGCCGCGGGGGGTGATGGGGCCTGATCAGCCTGAGAGAGAAGGGCTTGGGTAGCGTTACTAGTAATTTGCGGTGAAGGCGACCTCGACATCATTCCCGATCCCATGCCCATGCTAGGGTTCCCAATGGATTTGAGAACGGTATCGAGGGTGCGCTCCATTTTTCTGAGAGACCTCGTCAGAAGTTCATGCTTTCTGGTACTGAAGCTAAGTGTTCAGATAATTGGGTTGTTAGCGGAAAAAAAGCGCACTTGGATGTACGTTTTCCACGATTAGATTCTTCGAAAATGCATTCGTGGTTCCCAGAAATGCAACGCTTGCATGGCGGCCCCTGCTCGGCGCCTACACATTTCATTTTGAGCCGTCGACAAACAGTGCAAGCTCTACAGTTTGCAAATTAGGATTTGCGGTAATGAAACGATCTCAACTGACCTGGAGCCCCTTGTTGGCTTGGCCTTGGGCTCGCTTCCGTCAACGGAGGGGCTAGCGCCGCCGTCCTCCTTACGACGCTTGCTGTTTTCATTGTCATTGTCCAGGGCGCTAGACGAGGATGGACGCTTATTGGAAGCTGAAAACGAGAGCTGCTCGGTCGGAGGGGTGCTCATGGCGTCTGATGCTTGGGAGGACGGTGACGAGAGGCCAGGGGCCAATGGAAGCCGTTGAGAAACTTGAGGATGTTGCTGTTGTGTATGATATGGGTAATACGAGGATGGGTACAGCGCAAGAGCAGGATCGATTGGTATGGGGGGAGATGGTGGAGGCTGCATGGAGTGGGGGACGCGTTGCTGGTCTTGGGGATGAATGGGCATGGACTGGTTGTATTGATGCGACATGAGTTAAACCGATATGACTGATACTGAGTGACGAAGGGAGGCGTCGTCATACAGTCATGGTAGTTGGAAGGCAGAGGAATATAAGCTACTCACGAGGAGAGAGAGAGGATGAGCGAACGAAGAAGAGAGCCTGGGTGATGAGAAGGGCGCAGGGAGAAGGCAGACGGGATCAACATCAAGTTGGACCTCGGCCTCGCTCTTACATAACGCGCTTTCGTCCGGGGGTCCCTTTCTCCTGCTTTCGCTTCTGGTCTCATTCATGGGCATCACCCTTGGCCCGACGTCACCGGGAATGACTCAACATGGACACTGCTATGAACTGAGAGGCTGCACACTCTCTGACAAGGATAATCCGCGGAGTCTCGTCGTTTGGAGTTGCGGGGTTCTCCTTCGCCACATATTCCCCGCTCGCGTATGGCGGATTTTGCGCCATTATGCTCCAAATCCCTGCCTACACGTTTGCCTTTCCGTATTGTTGCATGTCACCTAAGCCATCTATCTCCTTGCCAAGCTTCGGTCTTCCTCGGGATCAGATGTGGTCGCTATGCAAATGAGAAGGCATGTTCCCGGCTCGGAGTGCCTCGCTCCTCGTTTGGGAGTAGATCGGCGGTGTCGGTTCTTCATGCCTCCAAGATGGCTGGGTAATCATATCT
>WNFO01003304.1_pt1 | contig 13631 bp, 18 predicted proteins | sample 5400251 | NCBI WGS metagenome assembly WNFO01 (sample SAMN13153354, study PRJNA577476) | soil metagenome | isolation source: 100 cm saprolite under Madrone tree | place: USA:California | collected 2016-06-14 | reverse complement strand
CTCCTTCCCGGCGGCCCCGAGTCATCTCTCACTATTCGCACGAGCTTCACGCGCATGGGCTTGGATACAGATGTCCTTTCGAGAGCCGTTGGTTTCGTTGCAGATAAACGGAAATCTGTGACGTATGCACCGACGACACATTCTCCGGAAATACCTCCGAACAACCCCCATGGCAACAACGGTTCTAATCAAGGCTATGGGCGAGCGGGAGCCAAAAGTATGCCTGCGAGCCGTCGTACGTCAGCCAGCAGCCACGATGAAGAGCTTGCCGGTCATTTGCAAGGTCTCTCCATGGCTGGGGAGACGCTCTTACCGATCGCCAGTCAAGACCAGATATCACTGCAAAAGAATGGTGGGGTGCACGAAGCGGATGGTCTGCGCTACGGCATTTATAACGCTGGTATGATGCTGGATGAGCAACTCGATGAGGAAATGAGCAGTGAATATCATTTCCAAAATGGTTGGCTTGTGCATCTCACCCATTCTTAGATGCCATCCTCAAGTTACCCACATCTGATGATGACAAGTTTCAAGTTCCTCATTTTCAGAAGGTGCGCACCACTCGTCTCAAATAATTACTATCCGTGATGATCCCCTCGTTAGTTGTCTACTTCGTCCGCCGCTTTGGACCTGGCTGCCTTATCCCAAGCTCCTTCACGTAGCAGCGTCGTCGCTCGTTCGGGTGACGTGCAGAAGCCGTCCGAGTGGCCACAGTTCTCGGAGTCTTCCCGCCAGGATTCGTTTGTGCGAGATGGCCGTCGCGTGGCTACCAATCCCATTCTGAGCATCAATGACTTGTCCGTTAACAATAAGCTCGGTGGGACCGTCTCCGCTTCTGCCACTCCACATCTTCCTTCGCATGGTCAAGCCCTTACTGCTCATCATATTCAAGCACCCAGCTCGCGTCGCGGGTCTCCCCTTGCACCCTCGGACGGGATGTCTATCACCACGCGCTCCGTTCCTGCTACTCCGCTGACTGGGATTTCCACCACTATCCCACCTCATCTAGCCAAGACGCCTGGCACACCAATTTCTCCAGAGACGCAGAATCTTGGTGCGCGTTTAACTCCTCAAGGGACACATCAACTTGGAGATAGTCCGATGAGCGGTGACTTGCGGTCTTCGCTATCAAGGTTGTCTAATCACGGACAGTATGACAATTTTGAGGCTGGTTACGATGACCCTCTCCACGTAAGTCCTTATTCACTCACTTCCTTCTCAATTGACGTGTTCTTGTGCAGCCGTACGGTGGTGATGCTGCTGTGTATGGCCTAAATAATGGCGTTGACAACTCCCTCGATGACCGTCGCTTCAACTCATATGCCAATGGTAGTGGCCTCGGCGGCACTGGTTCTACGGCTCTGTATCACCATCACGGTACCCGTTATGGATTAGGAATTGGTGGCCGCGTCCCTAGCGATGGGAAAATGAATGGATTGCATGGACCTAAACATAGGCGCGGGGATGTCGATCGAGAATGTGGGCATCCGCAACTCTATTATAGCCCGTTGCATTGTGCTGATGTTCAGTTCAGTTAATCGCTTTGCTGGTACTCGTCTTGAGGACTTAGCGGGAGAGATCTCGAGTCTCTGCAAAGATCAGCATGGTTGCCGGTACCTCCAGAAGAAGCTGGAGGAAGGCGTTCCAGAACACCGTGATATGATTTTCCGTGAGACCTTCGGCCACTTTGCAGATCTCATGACCGGTAAGCAATTTATTATTGCTCAATGAGTTTTTTTTTGAAATTATTCCCAGATCCGTTCGGTAATTACCTCTGTCAGAAGCTATTGGAGTACTCAACCGATGAGCAACGAAACATTATTTGCGAGTCTGTCGCCCAAGACCTTGTTAATATTTCTCTCAATATGCACGGGACGAGGGCTGTTCAGAAAATGATCGACTTTCTGTCCACAAGGAGACAGGCAAGTATAAGTCATAGTTGTTTTTCCTCCTGTCCACTGACAGGGTGGTTGGACACAGACTGATCATAGATACCATGGCCAGATTCATTCAATCATTGTCGCGCTCAGTCTCCACGTTGTTGTACTCATTAAGGACCTGAACGGCAATCACGTCATCCAGAAGTGCTTGAATAAATTGGCGCCAGAAGACAACCAGGTCAGTCACCCGTTACGACATTTAATTATTCGCTTAAGTTAGCTTCTAGTTCATATACAACGCGGTAGCCGCGAACTGCGTTGAGGTTGCTACTCACCGCCACGGCTGTTGTGTACTCCAACGATGTATCGATCACGCTTCCGATCATCAACGCATTCAGCTGGTGAATGAGATCACCTACAATGCGTTGACCCTTGTTCAGGATCCTTACGGCAATTATGTGGGTTATTCTTGTCCACGGGGAAACGGATTACCCCTTGACGTATTTGCTTCTTTAGGTTGTCCAATACATTCTCGATCTCAATGACAACAGGTTCAGCGATGCAGTCATTCGTCAGTTCATTGGCAATGTCTGCGCCCTTTCCGTTCAGAAGTTTAGCTCAAATGTCATCGAGAAGGTAGCTTATATCAATTGTATCCATGCAACGTACTCACATTTTATTGCCGTTAGTGTATTCGGGTTGCCGAACATAACACACGAAAAATTCTCATCGAAGAGCTTCTCAACCGCACAAGGCTCGAAAAGTTGCTTCGCGATTCTTATGGTAATTACTGCGTGCAGGTTAGGCGTCATCGATTGTTACCATCATATATTCCATTACTCATTATTTATAATTAGACTGCCCTCGATTATGCAGAGCCTGGCCAACGTGCTCTGCTCGTGGATGGCATCCGGCCGGTGCTGCCGTTGATTCGCAATACACCGTATGGCAAACGTATTCAAAACAAGTTGCAACGCGAGCAACAACACTTAGATCACTTCGGTGGCTTCCACAGTCAGCAGGCTCTTGCTGTGAATATGGCCAACCATGGTGCCAGTCGCCATCTTCCAGGGGACCCGTTGGTGGGCGTATATTCAGCTCAGAACGGGCTGTACTCTGCTGGCTTAACAGGTCAGAATCAGGGTGGGCTCTCCCAAGCTGGTCTCCGCGGACCGGTCCACGGTCTCCAACCCCACGTGCTTGACGGTTACGTCCTCCAAAGTAATGCCGGTCATGCCCCTCACCAAGGCTCGTTCTCCACGTTCAATGGTGTCGGTTCTTCATTCCCTGGTGTTGGTGTCGCAAATGGTGTCGGCGTCGCAAACGGTCTAGCTGACCCATACCAACGTACCTCTTTCGGCTATTCGATGTAATCTACGCTTTGCACGGGTGAAAATGGCTTATCGCTCGGAAGTTTGCTCACCAAATGATTCATCCACACCTTATACCCTATAGTATTCTTGTCAAGGACCCCCTCCCCCCATATGTTCATTATGCTGTCCCGCGACAACACACACTGACGATCGGGAACCACTCATATGGCATACCACACCAGGCGCATTTGTATTTCAAACCCGCATTCATCGTCGCTTCATTCCTGTGTCTTTTGTTAAACACCCTTTCCTGAACAGTTTTCTTGGTTCGCCACATCTGTACAGCGTAATCTCCCAAGTTTTGACCCCCGCCTATCGGTCCCAGATTCGTAACGCATCTGTTTAATCGTATCCCGTCGCACATTATTTGTCTGTCATTGTGTAGTTATTCTGCTCAATCTCAAAAGTCGTCTTGGTTAACAGCGTAGGCGTGAGATTGTCAATTGTCTTCGAGTCGAGTCGATCGAAGTAAGAGGACAACTCGAAGTCCCGTCGTTTGTACAAATTTGGTCTTGTTGAAAAAGTGCACTTCCGTTGTCCCGGTGTATTCTCTGCCAACATGACTTCGCGTTCATTTCCAAGTCGTCACAAGGCCCAACAAGAGGAGGAAGATGCTGCTGCTCTGAAGCTCGGCCCAGGCACGTTCTGAATGATGCACCATCAACACCATTCGATACAGCGACACTCATTCCTATCCCCATTCTTTCCCGCCCTTTGCAGAATTCAACAATGCCGGCTGTCTTTTGATTTCAGAGGTCAAGTACCTACTCGAAAACAGGGATAAGGATGCGCCAGACACGGTGTGCGTCATTCTCCTAGCATTAGCCAGCCCGTTCTTTAGCCACCTTTCGTACTGACATGGTCCCATATCATATCACCTTATCACCTCTCCTGTCCCTATTTCCCCCTTCTTCTCTCTTAGGGTATATAACAAAGCTCTAGAATACGTCAAGACGTTTGCAAAGTTCAACACCACCGATTCGGCGTCGGCAGTCCGAGAGTAGGGCTTTTCATTCATCCATTCATTTATGATTCACCATCATCATCTTCCGCCGGCGCTGGCTCTGTCTGATACGCTTGAGAGTCTGTGCTCATGCGCCTTTTCGCCGTATTATTAGGATCTTGCGCAGGGAACCAGAATTGACCCAGTTTGAGACGGCACAAATCGCGAACTTGTGTCCTGCGGACGCGGAGGAAGCGAAGAGCATCATCCCGAGGTACGCCTCGCAGCATGGTTCATTTGTCAACTGTCACTTATTTTATTTTCCTGTCCCTAGTCTCGTTAAAATCGAAGATGATAGACTTCAGGCTTTATTAGACGAGATTCAGGCTATGCGGAAGTTCCAGACATGAAACGTCGTGGAGGCTTCCAGGTTCGTTACGGACGTATTATTGTCTTGGTACGGCTTGCTTCGGCGTTATGAAACTATTGGCGATTCACGGGCACAATGTGCCAAGGGTCTTATTCCCGTCGTCGATGTGCTACTCCGGTCTCGGCCGCAGCTTGTAAGCCAAACATGCATAACACCCCGCTCATCTTCCGGCTCACTTGGTTGTCTTTCATGTATGCATAAATTCATACTTCTAACAAAAGTAATCCCAAGCATACATTCCCAGTGCAGTCTTTGTGGTGCGAGACAGTAAAAAAGAGTATGTGCGATGCGAAGGAGGATGGCAGTCTGCTTTATCGATTCTATGAACCCGTACAAGCACATTAGTTGGGCTATAATATAGCCAGAGAGGAGATCGACTGATTAGACATTACCTTTACGAATCCAATGGCAGCGGACTTCTCGCGGAAGCACTGGCGGCACAGGTCGAGACCATATTTACGAATGAGACCCGCCTGGTGCGCGCAGAGGCGGCTGCCAACCGGGAGGGGACGCGTGAGTATTGTCTCATCCTGGCCTCGACTTCAAAGCACGGAGCACGTACCACTGGCGGGATCCCTTCCCGTATTTGCGAGGACGGGAAAACCAAACGGCGTCGTGAGTCATGTTTTGTGAAGGGTTTCTGTGTGTGCATCATATAAGCGGAAATCCTTGCGCCTCGAGGGAAAAAGGGAGGGCATACTTTGACTTGCTCAGTTATTGACCGTGATCAGGTACAAATGTGCGTGTACACAATGGGTGGTGAGGCGTCTTACATAAACTGTACAGTGGCTGAAATTAGGATTCATGCACCTTACGCTTTGGTGTGTTTGCCTATACCGTACGTATGTACACAACATCCAGTCAACAACAAATTCAACAAATTCCTCTGTTAACCGTGTCCATGCGAAGCCATCGAACGACCCATGTCCAGAGACATAGAGAACCGGCAAATACATACATGATATGAAACCTCATGTGTCAAAAACACGAACTTTAAACAACCAGCCGTTGATACACAAATATACTAAATTAATCCGAGAAATTCAGGCTGCTACCTGTCTGCGAACTTGCTGTCAATGGTGTCTGTCAATGGTGTCTCAGGGGCGGACTCCGGTGCCAAATGTTGTTCTCCCTGATACCACTCACTGGCACGTGTTGCTGTCGGCGGCGGAACGAAATCCTGAGCTGGCTCCGGTGCTTTCTCGACTAACGTGCTTGTACCTGAGACGACCGATTGCCGCGTAGATTGGTCTATTGCGTCTGTTGTAGTCTGTATTCTCGGCGGGAGAGCCGCTGGTGGAATCGATGCCGAAGGGTCCGCGATCAGACGTGAGGACGACATGGGAGGGTTGGATCGCGTAGATGGATGAATGCTACCTGTAGGTCGCGGAGGAAGTTGAGGCGAAAAGTCCGCGCCCAGTGCCTCACCTAGTTGGGGCAATGGTGGCAATGCGACCTTCGTGTGTGATGAGCCGTAGCTGATGACAGGAACTGGCTCTCCAGTTGGGGCTGGGGGAAGAGGCGGAGACGATGGAGGAAGACGTTCATCAAACAAGGTATGCGCATTGTCAATAAGGTTCTCCATCACAGAATCCTACTCCGATGAGCACCAGAACGCAAGTGACAAACGGAACGCACCTTCGTCGGCTGCACGCTGAGGAGATCGCCCTGGGGTATTTCGTCTTCGCCAAAGACAACGGGGCTAAACACAATCGCGAGGTTTTTGGCGTCCATCTTGTTCTTAACTGCATGGGAGGCAACGCGGGAGAGATGTTCCACAAGAGCTTTCAACGAAGCCTTGTGAACTCCCGGTAATCGACGAATCTTTGATCGCAACACTACGAAATCATTCGCAGCATGGTCGGCTATGGGATACGTCAGCTTGCGCACGAATGAGCCGGGGCAGTCGGAGCCTTTACCCATATCTTCACTATGTTGTATACGATCCCGCAAAGGAAATTTAAATAGAGCCTCTGGAAGCCCTCTAAGGTAGAGCTAACGATGGGCAACGGATAAGCTCAAGGAATGTACGCGTCTAGTAGGCCGGCTGACCTTGAGAAGAGAGGCTACCGAATAAATGTCATCTGTAAGCGAGTTAAACGAAAAGGCCCTTTCACTTCTTTCGAACTTGTGTTGCAACTAAATTGGGCACTCGCGTCAGCTAGTTAGATTTTAAGACCGCTCCCCACCGACCTCTTGCACATTAGCATGCCGGCCGGAGACCTACATAATGAATTAGAAAGAAGTTGTACGAGGTGCCTTCCATTTGCTCACCCTATATATACCCTCTGCATCTAAGCCCCTCTTGTCGATCTCGTCAATGCAGATCCTTAGGATTTTCGGCACGTCATTTTCACTTCCCCGAGCGGTTGCATAGTCCGCCAGACTGACACCGAAAATCAAGTCCTGGCATTCGCCGACATGATAGTTGTAGTAGAGAATTGGGGAAGGGATTGAAAGAGCAAGAGAGCTGCGGAGGGTTTCTGCTAAAATGGTAGTATCGGTCTCGGCAGAGACGCCATCGACGGCAGATCGGGCGTGCGACGCTAGGTGGTTCTGTGTAGTATACGTCGCGCTGTGGACTGTGTCAGATACTCAAAAGATGCAACGGCCAACCCTGGGGACACTAACATCATAGTATCGGTATACGTAATGAGCACCTTTCTGACAAGTTCCGTACCCTCGAAAACGAAGCGTTGTAGACTCTGCGCAGACGACATTCATGGTGTCCGGCCTACAGCACAATGTATGACTTACATTATATCCCCCCTCCAAAGTTTTAATCCTCCGTATCCTAAGCGTCTCAAGCCAATGAACAGCCTTCCGGTAATCTTTGTCTAAACCTAATTTAGCAGAAGTAAAAATTACAGGTGTCATGAGCATCACCTGCTTCATCAGCTTCACGCTTAGCACGAGTTGAACGTAATGCCATGTCGGCGTTGCGACTGCTACCCCTGATACCGCCTTCCTTGTCCAACAGCGTAATGAGCTGGTTAAGTTGCTTCTTTCCTATCAATATGTGGTCAGTGCCACTTTGGCGCAAGTCGGGAAGGCATCAATACCTTGCTGAGCTAGATCTGAGAAAGCCGTAGAGCTCGACGGTGAGCGATTTCGAGGTCCACCACTGGAGGGCTTGCGATCGAGAGGCCGAAGCGGCTGCGGAGACACCACCGTCGACCTCGAAGGAAGATTGGGATTGGATCGAGCACTTGGGTTGGCACTACTCTCAGGAACAACGGACGTTTGGCCGACATTCGAGGGAGGGACAACTGCCGAGTGATAGTCCTGTTGGCAGTCCGCAAACACCAATGGCGCATGAGTACCGTGGTGAAACAAGGAGATAAAGTGGTATGATCGTCACCTCGAATTCTTGGCATTTCCTGACGTACGCCCGCTTGAGCTTGGGGAGGGTGTTCTCAGCATAGTCGGCATGGGCCGAGGTGGAATTCTTGAGATCGTCTTTGATCCGCTTTCGTGTGCGGTCTTGCGTATCCTTTTGGATAGGCTACAGTCCAGGAGATCCAATCCAGCAAGAAGTGCGTCGCTCACCTTTAGTGCTATAAGAGGATTTATGACGTCTACCGTCAGCGTGTTTAGGAAGGCCTGCCGAGCTTGAGTTTCTAGAACACATATGAGCCTCAAAATCCTGCTGTGGGTTGTGTTGGTTCATGCCTCTTTCCACGTTATCTCTGATTTCATTCCATGCAGCTCTGGAAGTATCTGGCTCGATACGCGCGTCAAAGTAGGTGTCCATAGCTGTCGCCTTAAAATGGAGCTTCCAGAGAGAATCGATACTATGGGAGCGGTAATCAGCCAACATATGGCGGCTCCTGTCTCGCGGACCACTACTCACTAGGTCTCTTCGATCCTCCGTCTGCAAACAGTGAGGTAGGCATAAGAGAAAGTTGTAGGTCATGGCTAACGGACCTTTCGAGGAAGAAACCCAGATAACGATCCGAAATGACTTTAAGATGGAGGTCGAATTGGGTTACCAGGCCATTTGAGGGGCCATCCAACGATACCCTGGATTGGGGTTCAGTTGTCATGGGAGGCAGCAATGTTCGTTTGTCTCCAACCGTGGCTGTGATCGTGGCGCCGCACTGCGTCTTAACTCTCACCCAGCCACGTGGTTATCTCAGATCCTTCAAAAATCAACATTTCAATTCATATTTCTTTTGCTTTTGCAACTCGCGTTCATATCACGGGTTCAGACACATCAACCACTACTCGGTAATTACTGTACCATACTGTGCCGAAAAAGAGCCCAAGTGAGCAAGTCAATCGAACCGGGCTCAACGATCGACTAGTGCAGCGAAGAAATGTTTAACATCACCCATGAGAACTTGAGATCTAGAGAGACAGAGGGTGTGCGTCTGTCGCCAGCGGCAGCATGACCGATGACCAAGGCACGATAGGAATCAGCACATAAATGTCACATTCACATCAGCGCTTGCTAAATAGGTTACTAGTTCTGTGGGAGGCAAGGGAAACAAGCGGTCACATGGAGCACGAGAAACGGCAAAGCAAATATCACAAGACATAAATCATCGGGCGGCAAGCACTACAGGAGAACGCAACCAAGCTACGCAAAAGATAAACCAGCACGACGACGATCAAGACAGAACAAGCGTTGACTGCCAAGATGTAGGTTTCGCATTCGCGCAGGATGGTGGACACAACGCCCAGGTTTGGACAAAATTGCTCCAAGGGCTCACTGCCTCCTATAACCCGCATTTTGATCCAGCCCACTTCTGGGGGGATAATCGCGAGCAGCACCCTTAAGAGGAGCCGGAGGAGGCCCAGCATAGCCTGGAGCAGTAGGATAAGCCTCGTAGGTACCAGTACCAGTCCTAGCAGGAGGGCTTTGGGAACGGCGTCTGTTTGAGCTTTAGTATCACACTAGTAAGGAATTGCCGCGAAATCACAGACCTCGCGCGTGCTTCGGTGCCAGAGCGAGCCTGATAGTCACCGTAGCGTGCTGATGGTGGGGTGACTGGGCGGCGATATTCAGTTGGGGGGGCATAGTCTCTGAATATGGACAGTGAGGTAAATGGCTAACACGAGAAAATATTACGGACCGGGTAGGTGGTCTTTCGAACTCTTCTCGGCGCGACGGAGGACCCCCTCCAGGCGGCGTCCTTGGTCGCACAGCAGGGGGAGGGGGAGGATAACCACCATATCTATCAGTGGGAGGAGGGGGTCGCCTGTCATATCGATCATAGTCTCGAGACGCTGGAGGAGGATAGCCACGAGAATATGCAGCTGGGTCCTCAGAGCCGTAGTAGCCAGAGCGAGATTCGTAACGGGGAGGTGGAGGTGGAGGCCCACGCATTCTGTAATCATCTATATCGCCCCTGCGAACCGGGGCCGGTGGATAGTCGCGGTAATCTCGCGGAGACACAGGCCTTCTAGGTGGAGGATAATCGTACGGGTAACGGGCATCACGAGGAGGGGGCGGATATCCTCGAGGAGGATACTCTTCACGATAAGGCGGATACTCGCGGCTATGGGGAGGGGGGGCTGCATAGTCACGCGGCGGATGAATTCTATCGATCAAAGAACCGTCTCCAGGAGGGCTGTGGCGTCTAGAAGCGCTAAATATCTAAGCGTGAGAGGAATGTTGCAAAAAAAAAAAACATAAGGCTGACTGTACGACGTGATTGGGACATTCTCTGTGACGTCCAAGTCAGTGCGTGGGCGGAGAAAATTTTGAATAGAAGCTCACCTGGCCCAGTGACCCATCTGGCCACACTTGAAACACGCACCCGGATCTCCACTGAATTTTGCAAAACGTCCTCCGCCACGAGATATTTCGACACGAATTTTATTGCCCATAAAGAAGCCTTCATTATATTTGGCAACACTTTCCTCGGCCGCCTCGCGACTGTCAAATTCCTTGAAAGGATGAGATTTCGCCAACGTCCTCAATCTCTTCAAGGATACCTACCACGAAACCATACCCAACTCTAGAGGAAGTGGATCAGATTAGAAGTTGCGGCAAAGTCATGGGGATACGTACTTCAATTCAATGTTGACAATACTGCCAATTTTTCCGAAACAACTTTGAAGGTCCTCTTGACGAGTGTTTTCGGGTAGGCCGCCGATGTAAACCTTATTTGGCTGCAGAGCACAGAAAGTGAACACCAAGTCCAGAACGCTGAAAAGAGTAAACGTGGAGCAGAAGTGCAGCATGTGAACCCGTAGCCATGGGTAGCTAGTCTCCGGAAAGCCAGCCATAAGAAGCATGGTATCACGACTAGTGAGACTGCTCATGCTCTTTGCCCATGCACGAACGCATACGTGGCGGGGACAAAACGTAGGACAAGAGAAGACCTAAGCACCTTGACTTGTTTCTCCCTGTAGATTGTCGACCCACCAGACCTGGAACCAGGGCCAGGGTCACCACTAGGGCTACGAGGGTGATACTCGGTGTTGACTGGGTCTGATGCTCCACGTTCATCGGGAGGACCACCGTTCGAAGGAGGGAGGTCTGCACCATGTGCCAGAGAGTCCCCAGCTCTGTCTTCTTTTCCCGACCACTTTTCACGTACTTGCGTGTCACCACGGTCGACTGGGACAGGAGAGGCTGCCATAGCAAACAGATGGGAAAAAGGAAAAGCCTCGCGAGTCGCTCAAGCGTTGCCCCGCCGCATTCAAAGCCAGTTTCAAGCTCCGATCGAGACAGCGCCACATCCCACCAAACAAAAAACTACGTATAGATAAAAACGTAAACGTAAATGAAGTCCCACCTCTAAACGAGGCCTAGATATCCTAGAGGGTAGTAGTAGTGCAAAAGGATTTAAATGGGTCCAATAATTGTCCTATTACCATAACGCTCCACAGCCCCTTACCCCACCAACAAGACGCCACCGACAAGACTGACCGCTACCATCAAAAAGACTCCTAGAAGGGCGCGGGAATCGCTAACAAAGACAGCCGTTGCAGCTCCTTTCTTCCCGCTGCTGCTCCCACTAGGAGACGACCCAGCCTGGCTCGAGGCTGGAGCAGTCGGGACACTTGTACCTGTGGCCGACGCAAGGCATGAGCTTGCAACCGCAGTGGCCGACGCCGAAGAAGCTTTGCTGTTCACGGTGCCATTGCCGGCGAAGCTGCATGACTGAGCGTTGCGTTTGTTCGCTTCGTAGTATATACTCATCGCAAAAGAAAGTTTGGAGACTACCATGAACATATCAGCAGACGTAAATGCAAATGGATGAGAGCGATGTTACAAGGGTCGCATGAAGCTACAAGACCGTACGTGCCGGTCTGACCACTTGCAGTCAACGCTTTACAGTTGCCTCCAGCAGTGCCAATAAGACCACACGCCGTATCAAGAAGCGGGCCTACGATGCCAGTTGTATTGGCGGTCTGGGGGTTGAATAGACAGTCAAGGTTGGTCTGCAAGCATCGACAGGCGGCGTCATTAGGTGTAGGAGGTAGCGTAGTTGAAGCGAGGAAGGACGAGTTTTGTGCAGGGCAAGAGGGATACGATGCAGTTGCACCACTTTGCGCCGGATCGTTAACGAATGACACAGCACCATATGCAGCTTGCAAATTGGTGTAGTCGGTCGATGTCGTGACTGTATTTCCAGAGATAGTGACCATGCCAAATTGGCCAGCATCGCTTGTTGCGGGGAAGTATGAGAAGGCAACGCCACCGGACCAGACGGGAGCGGCATTGGCGCCAAACAATGCAGCAACGTCGTTCCAAGGGCGGGGATACGGGTTATTGCACCCGTACTCACTAAAATACGCGACCACATTGTAACCCGCAAAGGAACCCGTTATGCCAGCGTAGGAAGTAGCAAAGGTCGAAGCTCCACAAAACTCACTGTTGATTAGGTTAGGCCACGTAGCTTCCACTGATTTGAATACTGAACACCCACTAATCATTGAGACCAAAGATATCGATGGCAGTATTGGTAGAATCACACGAGAGGTAGTTTGCAAGTGGGACAATCCACGAGGCATCACCATCGATTGCGGCATAGCCGACGAGTACAGATGATGACTTGGAATTTCTAGGATAAAGACTAGCATCAGTGGTGTAGCTAAGACGGGAATAAAGTGAACTAACAGATAGGCCTTGATATCACGTGCCGCAGCCTTGACAAACGGCGCAGCTGCGGTCTGGTTAGGGCTGGTTACAACCTCGTTCCCGATGTTATAAACCAATACATTGTCGTATTTGGAAAACGCATCAATTGTTCTAATGTATGAGTCGAGTAGGTTTGATGTCCACGCAGGGGAAACCCGATCGATAGAGCCATTCACGGGGAGGGTCAAATCCAGGCTATAAGTTCATGAGCGGCTAATCCTCACACGGGTGGCTCGGCTTGTGGTTGGCAACAACCGTGACGTACATGAGATAAATTCCCGCCCCACTGAGTGCTTGCATGCAACTGTCATGGTTCAGAGAGGCATCCACGCTATATACACGGACAGCGTTGACTCCGAGTTGCTTGAGGTAAGGCAAATCACGGGTGCATGCGGCTGCATTGGCGAGGGGGTCAACGAAAGTGCTCGGCTCAGAGAAAGGCGCATTGGGGTCCACAGTGGCAGCACCTGGGAGACGCATTATATATTACATCAAGTCCTAAAGAAAGTGGTACTCACCCTGCTCTTGATATGCGACACCCTTGATATAAAAGCGATTTCCTTCTGGGCCATAGAGGTAGCGACCGGTCCTCGTGACCTTACTGATGGAATATACCCCAGAAGATAGTGTAAGGGCAACAGCGAAAGCTGTGACCACACGAGAAAAAGAAAACATTATGTCGTCGAGCTCTCAGGGTATGGGTATGAAGGAGGGACACGAAGGGGAATGTAGTGAGAAACGGAAAAAACCAAGTGGCAGGGCGCCAGCGCCAGTGGCTATCTTGTTCCTTAACGCCCAGCTGGGCGCAATGTTTCAATCACCGCCAAGCCGCTCTTCGGCTCTTTCCCGCGCCAAACTTATGACAGATTGACAGGTTGTCAAGTCCACTGCATGACTTTGTACTAAG
>WNFO01007303.1_pt1 | contig 13632 bp, 14 predicted proteins | sample 5400251 | NCBI WGS metagenome assembly WNFO01 (sample SAMN13153354, study PRJNA577476) | soil metagenome | isolation source: 100 cm saprolite under Madrone tree | place: USA:California | collected 2016-06-14 | reverse complement strand
GATTGCCAGTTCCTGCTCGATGCATTGGCTGAGCCGCTGCACCCGCGCGCTCGCCTCCTCCACCGCTTGCACGTACTCTTCAAAGGCAAGCCGTTGCGCAGACTGCGGCAGCTTCAGATCCGCAATCCAACGCCGATGCGCCGCAGTCCACGCCGTCTTGCCCGCGTAACGCACATCGTTACGCAGCAGCAACGCCGCCAACCGCTGTCGCGCCTGGCGCTGCATCACCACCGCATCCTCGCGCGTGCGCACCAGATCGCGCATCGCCTCATCGCCCACGTCGGGTACATAGATCGGCGTGAGCTCGCCGGCGCGCGCCAAGCCGGCTAGCTTCAGGCTATCGCGCCGGTCGGTCTTGATTCGATCACGCACCCGCCGCGGCGTGTTCGACGGCGCCACCACCCAACAGGCATGACCACGTGCGCTCAAGCCGCGATAGATGCCAAAGCCGCAGGGGCCCGCCTCGTACACGAACACCAACTCCCGGCCCGACGACTCGAGCTTGCGTACCGCTCGCCACAGCGCATTCATGTCGCCGCCGATCTGACCATGATGACAAACCTCGCCACCTTCCTCGGCCACAGCCAGATCGATCGATTCCTTGTGCACATCCATACCAACGTACAACTTGCTAGACTTGTGACTCATGGCCTGCCTCCTGTTTTCCGGTTGACGCCTTCGCGCCTCAACGTGTGGCTCTGCGTGCTTCGCCACGCAATCCACGATACTGAGGAGGCAGGCCGCCGCCTACTCACAGGAAGCCATTATGTCTAACAGTCCGTCGATTCAACCATCGACTTAATGCTAACAATCAAGTGCTTATATGGTCCTCGGTGGGGTCCGTTTTTAGGCACTTAACCGCAGTTAACACCCTTGGACGGTCAGATGTTCGGACTTAATAGACCCCATTTTGAACTTGCGCTGGGACGGGATTCAACCCACGACCGGTTAGCTCATGGCTGCGGGTCCGCGACTCGCCTGTGCGCGACGACCAGCATACGGGGGTCGAGAGAAGGGACGAGAGAGGAGCTAGCGGCGAACGTCCTGTCAACGGAGTCTCAGCCTTTTGCCGCAGGTGCGACGCGGAGTCTCGCGGCCATTGTCACCAGCCCGGCGAGAGAGCCGGCTCTCATCTTTCGCATCACGTTGCCTCGGTGTGCCTTCACCGTGATCTCGCTGATACCGAGCTCGCCACCGACCTGCTTATTCAGCAAGCCGGAGACCACGAGCGCCATGACTTCCCGTTCGCGGGGGCTGAGTGACTCGTGACAGTCCCGGAGCGCCCGCGCTTGCGCCTGGTTGGCAAGTGCTGTGCCGCTGCGTTCGAGGGCATGCTGGATGGCTCGTCGCTGAATGGCTTGGTCAAGAACTCGACAGCTCCCGCCTTCATGGCCTGGACCGTCATCGGCACGTCGCCGTAACCCGAGATGAAGATGATCGGCATGTCAGAGCGATCGCCGGCGATTCGCTTCTGAAGTTCGAGACCGTTTAGGTCCGGAAGACTAACGTCAAGTACCAGGCAGCTCGGGGCAAGGACTCGCGGGGAAGACAGGAACTCCTGCGCGGACGCGAATGTCTCCGGCTTCCAGCCTGCGGAGCCGATCAGCAATTCCAGCGATCTGCGCACCGAGATGTCGTCGTCAACAACGAAAACGATTGGCGTGGCGTGCGACATCGGTGATGACCTCGAACCTGCGCTGCGCTTAACCAGCGCTGGCGCATTCTTGCGCCATTGACGGTTTGGGCGCTATCACGTTTTTCTATTAGATACGACCGCGTATCGCTCCGGCAGAATTCGGGTGATGAGGAATTCGGAGGCGTGGATGAACCCCCTTGTGCGCACTGGGGATGGCCGTTACCGCCACAGGTCGTTGCGCTACACCTGAACTCGCCGCGCATCACATTGATACTGTGCAAGGACGTCCATGACCGACCGCCTTTCCGGCTACACCATCGCGGTCGTCGATGATGATCAGAGAATTCTCGAGTCGCTCCAGAATCTGCTGGAATCCGCGGATTATGCGGTGCGCTCGTTTGCCTCTGCCGCAGCGTTGCTCGAAAGCGATTGTCTCGCAGAGATTGATTGCCTGATCTCGGACATCGACATGCCCGTGATGGATGGTTTTGAACTATTGCGAGTGGCACATGCGGCACGGCGCGAGTTGCCAGTCATCCTCATCACCTGTCACCCCGAAATGCTCAATCGATTGCCGGCCATCGACCCAGGTCACTACCGCTTATTCACGAAGCCGTTCGACGGGCACGAACTACTCACAGCCGTCAGCGACGCTCTGCGAAGTCCACATCTGCGTACACCCTAGTCGTAACCGGGCATCTCGACGACGCGATTTTAATGCGCATCCTTCAAGGGTAATATGCTCGCGTTGGCGAGCCTGCAAGATGTACTCGGCTCCAAAGTCGGGCCGAACACTGTTGTGGAAGATTAGCCTCCGGGCACCGATGGCTGCGCTGCGCCGCACTCTTGTCGACGATCAAGCTATCGCCTTGGCGACGACCGCGGCGCGTCGTGCCGCTCGTTGGCGTTGCAGTGAAGAGTTGCTCTGATGCCGAAGACTGCCGCCATTGTCCCGGGGGAACAGCATTTCATCCTCTTGAGTTTGCCGCCGAGCGGCGCGCAGAAGCGGCTCGCCTTTGCTTTAGTGTTCGGTATATTGGCTATCTATTTTATTGCTGTCGGGCCGCTCTCGGACATCCCGCCGTACCCGATTGCCGCCTTCATTCCTTCATACACGACAGCGATGTTCGTGACCGAAGCGCTCACCGCGATCTTGCTATTCGCCCAGTTCTCCATCCTGCGCGGGCGTGCCATCCTCGTGATCGCGAGCGGATACCTCTTCACAGCACTTATCCTGATCCCGTGGATCCTGACGTTTCCAGGGGTGTTTGGGTCGACGAGCCTGATTGGCGGTATGCAGAGTACGGTGTGGCTTTACGTCTTCTGGCACGCTGGCTTTCCCATGTTCGTAATCGGCTATGCCTTGCTTAAAGATGCGGACCCTAGCAAACAATTCTGGCATGGCTCGGTGGGTGCGCAGGTCGCCCTGAGTGTCGCCGTAACGACTGCCGGCGTCCTGGTGGTGACATTTATTTGCACAGCGGGCGAAGCGCTATTGCCCCACGTGATGCTCGATTCTCTCCGCTTCGGCCCATTGTGGCCAATTGCGGGGGCGCCGGTTGTGTTGCTAAGTACTTCCGCTCTCATCGCACTCTGGCTTCGGCGACGCTCCATGCTCGATCTTTGGTTGATGGTCGTGATGTGCTTGTTCCTGATCGACCAACTAAATTACTATTTCAATTCTGCTCGCTTTACCCTCGGCTGGTATGCCATCCGCATCAGCGGGGTCATAGCCGGTAGTCTCGTCCTGATTTGCCTGCTCTACGAGATATCCAAACTCTATGCGACACTGTTGACTGCGGTACTTGCCCAGCGACGCGAGCGTGAGGCGCGGCTGATGACCGGGGACGCAGTCGCAGCCTCGATTGCTCACGAGGTCAAACAGCCGTTGACCGCAATGGTTACGAGTGCCGATGCGGGCTTTCGCTTTCTCGATCGCTCGACACCCAATCTCGATAGAGCCAAGGAAGCTTTCAAGCTTATCGCCGCTGACGGCCATCGCGCGGGAGCGGTGGTAGAAAACATTCGCGCGAACTTCAGGAGTGATGTCCGGACAAGAATTTCGCTCGATGTCAACGAGCTCATCCGGGAAGCACTTGCCCTGGAACGTAGCGATCTGGAGAAGCACCGGATACGGGTCCAAGCCGAGCCGAATAAGCGACTGCCGGAGGTACGAGGAAATCAAGTCGTCCTTTGCGTAAAATCGGAGGCGCACGAAGGTGATAGCGTAATGGTATCGGTTTTGGACACCGGTATAGGAGTCAGTCCGCAAGATACCGATCGGATATTCAATACGCTCTTCACGACCAAACCCGACGGCATGGGCATGGGTCTGTCGATCTGCCGAGCGATCATCGAGGCCCACAATGGCCGGCTGTGGTTTTCCCCGAACACTCCCCGTGGCGCCGTATTCCAATTTACCTTGCACGCCAATATATCGGTGTCCGCCGGCGCCTGATGCAGGGCGCAATCGGGACAATGCCGCTCTATTGCGCACGCCGGGATTGGGTCATCGGTATTTCGAGCATACCGGCCATTCTTACCAGCTCGGCAAGCGATCCGGCGCCCATCTTCTTCATGATCTTGCTGCGATGAATCTGGATCGTGACCTCGCTGATGCCTAGCTTGGACGCGGCCTGCTTGTTGAGAAGGCCGCTCACGATTAGAGGAAGGACTTCGCGCTCACGTGGTGTCAGGGACGAAAGGCGCTGACGCAACTCGCCCAACTCGGCTCTCTTCCGCCTGGCGTCGCGATCCTGGGCGATGGCAGCATGGATTGCTCGCATCAGATCTGCCTCCTTGAACGGTTTGGTCAGGAAGTCGACCGCACCAGCCTTGATCGCGCGCACCGAACTGGGAATGTCGCCATGTCCCGTGATGAAGACGATTTGCGGGTGATCTCCCTGCGCGGTCTGGCTTTGGAGATCGAGTCCGTTAATGTCCGGAAGTTCGACATCCAGAATTAGACAGGAGGGCACGTCGGGCTTCGGGTACGCGATGTACTCAGCAGCAGAACCGAACGTGACCACATGCAAATCGAAGGTCGAAAGAAGCTCAGATAACGCTTCGCAGATCCGGCGGTCGTCATCGACGATGAAAACGATGGGGTCATTTGGATTCACTCAGAGGCCCCTAGAGATCGCCTGCGTTGGTGACCGGCGCGGTCAATTCAAACGCGTGACGTCGGTTCATCTGTCAGTTCGTCCCAAGCCACCTAGCCATGACGCCATCTAGCGACGATGCGCCACTCCGCAGGCGAGCGTCCATCATACCTTGGTGTCGTGGCCGGGGACCTCGTGCAGCACGATTGCCGCGCCGACTGACACCGACGTACCGACCGATACCATCGTCCAATAGATTCACCTTCGCCTTTCTGGTCTGATCCCATCTGCGTTTCTTGTGTCGTGGGCAGAAAGGGAGGGACCGTCATGGCGTTCACCATCACAGTCAATGGGAAGACACACAGCGTCGATGTCGACGACGACACGCCGATGCTGTGGGTGGTGCGCGACGTCCTCGGTATGACCGGCACCAAGTTCGGTTGCGGTCGTGCGTTGTGCGGCGCGTGCACGATCCATGTCGACGGCAAACCGGTGCGTTCATGCATAACGCCGGTCTCCGCCGTGACCGGCAAGCGCATTACGACGATCGAGGCCATTGGCGCCACGGCTGCCGGCAAGAAGATTCAGCAGGCCTGGATCGATCTCGAGGTGCCCCAATGCGGCTATTGCCAGTCCGGCCAGATCATGTCTGCGACGGCATTGCTTGCCGCCAACCCGAAGCCAAACGACGCCGACATCGACGCTGCGATGTCCGGAAACATCTGCCGCTGCGGGACCTATATGCGCATACGTGACGGGATCAAGCACGCGGCGCGGGCTGCGACGAGCGACAAGAAAGGAGCCTGACATGACTTCCAATCGAGCTATCGGCCTCGTCGAACGCGACAGCCTGGATCGCTCCCGGCGCCGCTTCCTGAGCGCGAGCGCGGCGTTGGGCGGCGGCATGCTGCTCGGGTTCACCGCCGGTCGTTCAATCAGCGTGGCCGGTGCTGCCGAAAAAGTCGTGAGTGAGCCGTTTACGCCGAACGCATTCATCCGCATCGATCCGAACGGTCAGGTCACGCTGATCATGCCTTACGTCGAGATGGGCCAGGGCACCTATACGTCCATCCCGATGCTGATCGCCGAAGAGCTGGAGGTGGACTTGAAACAGGTACACCTCGAACACGCTCCGCCCAACGAAAAACTCTATGCAAATCCCTTGCTTGGGGTGCAGGCAACGGGCAACTCGAATGCGATACGCGGTGCATGGCAGCCCCTGCGCCAGGCCGGGGCGACCGCGAGAACCATGCTCGTGGCAGCGGCGGCGAAGCGCTGGAATGTCGATCCAGCATCCTGCCGCGCGCAAAGCGGCGAGGTGCGTCACCCGCCGACGGGGAAACGTTTCAAGTACGGCGAGCTCGCCGCCGATGCCGCTCGCATGCCGGTCCCGGAAAACGTCGCGCTCAAGCGACGTGAGGATTTCAAACTCATCGGCACGTCGGCGAAGCGCCTCGACACGCCGTCGAAGGTCAACGGAACGGCCGTCTACGGCATCGACGCTCGGCCGCCGGGCGTGAAGATCGCGACACTGGCGCAATCGCCCGTCTTCGGTGGTCGGGTGAAGAGCGTCGACGATGCGGCGGCCAAAGCCGTCAAGGGCGTGCGTCAGGTCGTGCGGCTCGACGACGCCGTCGCCGTCGTGGCCGACCATATGGGGGCCGCCAAGAAAGGGCTGGCGGCGCTGGTGATCGAATGGGACGACGGGCCGCACGCCAAGCTCAACACGAACGACATCGCAGCCGAACTCGAAAAGGCGACGCTCAATTCGGGGGCGGTGGCGCAAAACATCGGGGACGTCGACAAGGCGATGGCGGGCGCTGTCACCAAGGTCGAGGCGACCTACCAGGTGCCATTTCTCGCGCACGCGGCGCTGGAGCCGATGAACTGCACGGTTCATGTCCGCAAGGACGGCTGCGAAATCTGGGTCGGCAACCAGGCCATCGCACGCTGCCAAGCGGCGGCGGCGAAGATCACCGGCCTGCCGTTGGACAAGGTCGTGCTCCACAATCATCTGATCGGCGGTGGCTTCGGCCGACGACTGGAGTCCGATGGTGTCGAGCGCGCCGTCCAGATCGCGCAGCATGTAGAAGGCCCCGTCAAGGTGGTATGGACCCGCGAGGAAGATATTCAGCACGATATGTATCGGCCCTATTTTTTCGATCGGATGTCTGCCGGTCTCGACGACAAGGGAAAGCCGGTCGCCTGGAACCATCGTTTCGCGGGCTCCTCGGTCATTGCGCGCTATCTCCCGCCAGCGTTCAACAAGGGTCTCGACCCCGACACGACCGAAGGCGCGATCGATCTGGTCTATGCGTTCCCGAACCTGCACGTCGAGTATCTGAGGGTGGAGCCTCCGGGTATTCCGACGGCGTTCTGGCGCAGTGTCGGGCCGTCGCACAATGTCTTCGTGACCGAAAGCTTCATCGACGAACTGGCGGCCGCAGCGAAGCAGGATCCGGTTGCCTATCGGCGTGCGCTTCTCGACAAGACGCCGCGCGCCAAGGCGGTCCTCGATCTCGCGGCGGAAAAGGCCGGCTGGGGACAGCCTGTGCCGGAAAGGATCGGCCGTGGCGTCTCCCTCCAGTTCGTGTTCGCGACCTATCTGGCGCAGGTTGCAGAAGTCGAGGTGTCCAAGGACGGAGCGGTTCGCGTCCGGCGCGTCGTTTGTGCGGTGGATTGTGGCACCGTCGTTAATCCCGATACTGTCCAGGCACAGATCCAGAGCGCGATCGTCTTCGGCATCACGGCAGCGCTGCATGGAGAGATCACGCTCAAGGATGGCCGCGTCGAGCAAAGCAATTTCCACGATTGTCAGATGCTGCGGATGAACGAGGTGCCGGCCATCGAGGTTTACATCGTGAACAGCACCGAGCCGCCGGGAGGAATGGGCGAGGCCGGGACTTGCGCGATCGTTCCCGCAGTGACCAACGCCATCTTCGCGGCAACCGGTAAGCGGCTGCGAAAGCCGCCGGTCGACACTGCAGCGTTGAAGCAGTCGGTGTGAGCGACCACCGTCAGGATGCGTACCAAGCTTGAAATGAAATGCGAGAAAGTTCGGAAGACACCATAGCAAGGAGACGTTACATGATCCGCAAGGCGAAAGCGGTTTGGCGCGGCACTGGTCGCACCGGCAACGGCAATCTTTCCACCGATTCCGGCGTGCTCGCTGAGACTCCGTATTCGTTCAGAACGCGTTTCGAGAACGAGAAGGGCACCAATCCCGAAGAGTTGATCGCTGCCGCCCATGCCGGCTGCTTCACGATGGCACTGGCCTTTCGGCTTCAGGCCGCCGGCTATACGCCCACGGAGCTCACTACCGAGGCGGCGGTCACTCTCGAGCCAGAGGGCCAGGGATTCCGCATCAGTCGGTCCGCTCTGACCCTGCGCGCCGAAGTGCCGAGCCTGGACGAAGCTGCGTTTGCTCGAATGGCAAGCGATGCCGAGAAGAATTGCCCAGTCTCCAAGGTGTTCAACGCCGCGATCACATTGGACGCCAAGCTGATCTGACGCGTCAGCCTCATCAGTAGCCGACCATCACCTCCAGAAACGATGGCAACTGCAACGATCACAACCCGCCCCCCTTTGCCTCCGTTCACGCGCGAGAGTGCGATTCAAAAAGTGCGCCTCGCCGAGGATGGGTGGAACACTCGCGACCCGGGGAAAGTAGCTCTGGCCTACGCGATCGATTCACGGTGGAGGAACCGCTCGGAATTCGTCAACGGACGGAACGAAATCGTTGCTCTCCTCTCTCGCAAGTGGTCCAAGGAGTTGGACTACAGGCTTATCAAGGAACTGTGGGCGTTCAGCGGGAACCGCGTCGCGGTGCGTTTCGCTTACGAATGGCACGACGACTCGGGTCACTGGTACCGCTCGTATGGGAATGAGAATTGGGAGTTCAACGAGGACGGCCTCATGGCGCGACGGTTCGCATCGATCAATGACCTACCGATCGCCGAGTCGGAGCGCAAGTATCGCTGGCCGCTCGGCCGCCGTCCCGACGATCATCCGGGGCTGAGTGATCTGGGCCTCTAGCTTTCGCCCGCGGTCAAGCCTAACCGAGGTCGGCCCTCACCACGATCTGCTAACCGAATTCCCATACCTGGGGCCGCCGCATAACACCAAATGTAAGGAGGATCCATGTCCGTGAAGCTCGAAGATGCCCGCCGCGTGATCAGCGCAGCGGAGAAGAAAGCCAAGGAAATTGGCCAGCCCATGAACATCGCGGTGGCTGACGAAGGCGGAAACATCGTCGCGCACGTTCGTATGGATAACGCCTGGATCGGCAGCATTGATATCTCGATGAAGAAGGCGTACACGTCGCGCGCATTCGATATCGAGACGAAGGATTTGGCCAAGTCTTCTCAGTCAGGAGGCCAGTTCTTCGGTATTCATGCGTCGAACGACGGCAAGATCATGATCTTCGCTGGCGGTATTCCTCTGAAACGGGATGGCAAAGTCGTAGGCGCGATCGGCGTCAGCGGTGGCAGCGGCGACCAGGACCACGCTGTCGCAACGGCTGGCGCATTGGCGTTCTGACCATACGCGCGAAAGTCAGCCTGGTTCGGAGAGAAACGTGCTCAGCATAATCTCCATCGTCGCAGTTGGTTTTGTTCTCGGAATTCGCCACGCCACTGATCCAGATCACGTCATCGCGATTGCCACTATCATCACCCGGCAGAGAACGATTTATCGCGCGGCCTTGATCGGGATCTGTTGGGGCATCGGGCATACGCTCACGATCGTTTCTTTGGGGGTCGCCGTCATTGCTTTCGAGCTGGTGATCCCGGTACGAGTAGGGCTCAGCATGGAGCTTTCCGTCGGCCTGATGCTCATGGTGCTTGGCTTCATCAACGTGCGCAGTTTCGTGACTTCCATGCCGAAGCCGATCGCTCTTCCCGGCGGCGACGTGCCGGCAGTGATCGCAAATGCTCACGAACGCGGAGGTTACTTCCACTCTCATTCGTCGGCGGGAGCTGCCGGTCGGAGGGCGCTGCCTTGCCTCGACCGCACGTTCGCGGGGCTCGGGATCTACGTCTACGTGCGTCCGCTGATGGTGGGCTTGGTGCATGGAATGGCGGGCTCAGCGGCGATAGCTCTGCTGGCGCTCGCTACGATCCGCGATCCTCGCTGGGCTCTCGCCTACCTGCTGTTGTTTGGAATCGGTACCGTCGCCGGGATGGTGCTGATCACGGTGAGCATGGCCTCAGCTCTCCGCGTGTTCGGAATCGGCAGTGGACAATGGTCACGAAGGTTCGCGCTGATGTCCGGAGTGCTCAGCATGGCCTTTGGTTGCCTTGTCGCATTTCAGATACTTCTGCTAAACGGGCTACTCACTGGGCACCCGAATTGGACGCCGAAGTGAGAAATGCGCCAGATGCTCTAAATCTCATTGATGCGCTTGAATGGCTCCCGCGTCTAGTCACGATGCGTATCTGGAGCAAAGGAGAAGATCCATGTCACACCATTACTCCGGTCCCAATTGGGGGTTTCCTTATGGGGATGCGCGCCTGGACCTGGCCGATCTGTATGTCTTTCCCAAGCCGGGGGACGCAGACAAGTCGATCCTGATCATGAACGTGCATCCGTCCGTCCGTGATTTCCTTGACGGCGACCCACTGGCGCCCACGACCACCGAGCCCTTCGCGACGGAGGCCGTGTATGAGTTCAAGATCGACACGGACGGCGATGCAGTCGCCGATATCGCGTACCGGGTGTGCTTCTCGTCCACCGCAGGCGGAGCACAGAGCGCGACGCTACGCCGCGCTGAGGGTAAGCAGGCCGCCGGAATGGGCGATGACGGCCAGACGATCGTCGAGGGGGCGCCGGTCTCGACAGGTCGTGAAGCGCTGGTGACGCAGGTAGGCCACTATCGTTTCTTCGCAGGCTGGCGCAGCGATCCGTTTTTCTTCGACCGACGCGGCGCCGTGAACAACCTGCGCTTTACGGGCGATGATTTTTTCGCCGACAAGAACGTCTGCAGCATCGTACTGGAAGTTCCGAACTCTGCGTTAGCCACAAAGAAATTCGGTCTATGGCAACGCACGGTCGTTCGCGCGCATGGGGCGGATGGAAACTGGGTCCAGGCGGAGCGTGGTGCCATGCCGCTGCAAACCTTCCTTATCCTAGCTTTTGGCGACGACGAACGAAACGCCTACCTCACAGGTGAGCCGAAGGACGATGGTCGTTTCGTTGCAGGCTTTGCGCACGCGCTCGAGCACACGGGTGCATATGCGCCGGAGGAAGCAACGCTGGTAGCCCGGACGCTGCTGCCGGAGATCCTGAGCTATGATCCCACTCGCCCGGCATCGTTCCCGAACAACGGCCGGACACTTACAGACGACGCGGCCGATGTCTTCCTAGCGGTCCTCACGAATCGGAAGATCACAGAGGACAAGGTGGGACCCCACGGCGACTTGCTCGCCGAGTTCCCTTATCTGGGACCGCCGCACAGTGGCTGAGAGAAAGTGTCGTGCTCGTGTCGACGGTCGTCGCGGCATTGTGGACGCGATCCTCTGAAGCTGCGCGCACGCGTCAGTGGGCATGGCCTTCTTCCTGGCAAAACCACAACGCGGGCAGGTCGGCACCGATTCGAGCACGACGGCGCTCATCTGCGCGGGATGCAAAGCCGGGCTCCTACATTGACTTTCAGGCGGTCTACTTCATTGCTAATCCGCGGCTATAGATCGCCGGTCAAGAACTGCGCTTTGCCGAAACCAAACGACCAGTCGGCGCGCGTGTTCTCACTGATTGATATGATGAGATCAGCAGGGGCGACCAGTTCGCGATCGGCGAGGCGCGCAGCGAGCGCGGAATACAGGGCCTCTTTCTGATCCCGCGTCCGGCCTTGCTCAGTCACTTGGATGACCACGACCCCGTCGGTACTGCGTTCGAATCCAAGTCCCGTGTCGAGCAAGGTCATCTCGCCAGCTTCATGTTGGGAGATGATTTGGTATCGGTCGCGGGGTGGGGCCGCGAAGGTCTCTACCAGCACTTCGTGCACGGTGTCCGCTAGAGCACGAAGCTGGGATGGATCCCGCCCCCGTATGACATCAATTCGAATCAGTGGCATGAGTTTCTTTCCTTTCCCGGTAGCGTTGCGTGAGCGTTGTCTGACGGTTCTCGCATTCGCATGCGAAACGGCTTCAGCGTCGTGGTGCGCGCCCTCGTGCCGTGCGAATCGCGAACACAGAACACGGTCGATCATGCCGCAAGCGTGGAGGTGAATCTATTGGACGATGGTATCGATCGATACCATTGTCCAATGGATTCGTCTTTACGCGTCTGGTCTGATTGCATCTGTGTATCGCATTCGATACATCGCATCCAATTGAACCCGGGTATGCGCGACGGACAGTTCTTCAACATGGAGTCCACCATGCCAATCGAAAGCAGCGAAACTGGCGACAGTGGCAAGGTCGAAGTCCACGTCCTCGATGCGGGTCATTTCGCGCTCGATACAGCGGCGGACCGAATCGCGCAGCTGGTTGGCGATTTCATGAATTCTGAAAGGAGATACACCGTGAACTCTTCATCGATAGTACTTGGCCGGATTGCAACGGGCGCCGCATTCCTCGCCGTGGGCGCGCTATGGGCTGCAACGGCGCTGGGAGCAGACACCGGGGACAAGAGCCTCGCGCAGCAGATCTTCGAGGCCATGGCGCAGGACCCAGGAACAAAGCCGGGTTATCGGGTGGCTCATGCGAAGGGAATCGTGTGCGAGGGAACGTTCGCGCCATCGGCCGGCGCGGCGAAGCTCTCGAAGGCCGCACATTTCCAGCGTGACTCCGTTCCGGTGACGATCCGGTTCTCGGACGGCTCGGCCGACCCCTTCGTCCCGGACAACTCGCACGACGCTGGTCCGCGCGGGATGGCGGTTCGATTCAAGCTGCCGGGCGGCGGACTGACCGACGTCGAAGGGCAGGCGCACAACGGCTTCGCCGTCGGCACGGGTGAAGAGTTTCTCGCGCTCCTCAAGGCGGCCCACGCGACCGATCCAAGCCAGCCGCATCCGTGGCCGATCGAAGCGTTCCTCGCCGCGCATCCCCGCGCGATGAAGTTCGTGCAGGACAACGCCGTGGCTCCCGCGAGCTACGGCACCGCAGCGTACTTTTCCAACAACGCTTTCGTCTTCGTAAACAAGGATGGCGTGAAACAGGCCGGGCGGTACCAGTTCCTTCCCGTTGCCGGGCGGCGCGACCTGAGCGATGACGAGGCGAAGGCCATGTCGCCGAATTTCCTCTCCGAAGAGCTGAGGACGCGCCTCGCGAATGGACCGGTCAAGTTCCGCCTGGTCGTGCAGCTTGCCAACACCGGCGACCCGACCAACGATCCATCGCTCGTCTGGCCCAACGATCGCAGAACCGTCGAGATGGGCACGATCAGCGTCACATCCATAGTCGCCGACAGCGATGCGGCGCAAAAGGCACTGGTGTTCTTTCCGACGGCCTTGACGGACGGAATCGAGCTGTCCGACGACCCGTTGCCCGCCCTGCGAACGAGCGCCTACGCGATGTCATTCGCGCGTCGCCAGCAACCGTAGGAGGCCACACACGGCCCCTACTAGCCCATGCAGGCTTTTCAAGGAAGTAACATGTCGACTACATTCGTGCAGGACGGCACAGCGATGCGGCACGGGATCGACGAGACCCACCGTCGCTTCGAGGACGCGTTCAACCGCGGCGACGCCGCCGGTGCGGCGCGGCAGCTCTACACGCGGGATGCTCGCATCCTGCCACCCGGGGCCGCGATGGTGGATGGCCGGGATGGGATCGCCGAGTACTGGGCCGCAGCTGCGGCCGCGCCGCAGATGGGCGTCCGGCGGGTGGAGCTGTCCACGCTCGACCTGCAGCCGCTGGGCGATGGTGCATACGAGATCGGACGCGCCACGCTAAC
>WNFO01019446.1_pt1 | contig 13634 bp, 8 predicted proteins | sample 5400251 | NCBI WGS metagenome assembly WNFO01 (sample SAMN13153354, study PRJNA577476) | soil metagenome | isolation source: 100 cm saprolite under Madrone tree | place: USA:California | collected 2016-06-14 | reverse complement strand
AGTCGCTGTAACGTTCGAGGTTCTCGCACCAGGCCTTGCCCCAGAATGTGTTTGCGATGCGTGAACCTTTGAGCACGACCGGCGAGGCTTCGCCCAGCCTGGCTGCTTCACGCTCCGCCTTGCGGCGGCGTTCGCCAACCGACACGTACTGCGGCCAACCGTAATCATCGTCTTCGACCCTCGGGTACCTGGGCATTCGTTACTCCAGCGACGCGGCGTGAATATCCAGCGCGACCATTTTAAGCAATTCGTCGTTGTTCATTTCCGTCAGCTGAAGATCCATTCCACCTTCGAGCATGTCTTTCGACATCTGCAGCTTCGTTTCGATGAGCGCGTCGATCTTCTCTTCCAAGGTACCGCGACACACGAACTTGTGCACCAGGACATTCCTGGTTTGACCAATACGGAATGCCCGATCGGTCGCCTGATTCTCGACCGCCGGATTCCACCATCGATCGAAATGAATCACGTGTGAGGCCGCCGTGAGGTTGAGGCCGGTGCCCCCGGCCTTGAGCGATAGCACGAAGAAGGGAACCGTTTCGTCCTCCTGGAATTGGCTGACGAGGGTTTGTCGTTTTTTCACTTCGGTCTCTCCATGCAACACGAGACCCGCGCGCCCGAAGACCGATTCCAGAAACGCGGCCAGGGATGCTGTAATTTCGCGAAATTGAGTGAAGACCAAAACCTTTTCCTGCCGGGCCGCAATCACCTCGCCGATCTCGCGCAGACGCGCGAGCTTGCCGCTGTCTCGTTCCGCCCACTCGTCGTCGCCGAGCCACTGGGACGGATGATTGCAAATCTGCTTGAAGCGCATCAGGAACGAAAGAATCATGCCGCGCCGCTCGATTCCTTCTTCTTTCTTCTCGAGCCGTTCTGCCAGCTCTTTGACCGCCTCCTGGTACAGGACGGCCTGTTTTCGCGTGAGCTGACAAAACGCCTTCACCTCGGTTTTGTCCGGCAGGTCGCCGATCACCGTTTTGTCGGTTTTGAGGCGGCGCAGGATATAGGGACGAACCAGCTGGCGAAGCGGCGCGTAAGGATTGTGCTTTCTTTCGGCGAGACGTTTGGCAAAGGCGGTGAACTCTTTGCCCGATCCAAGTAAACCCGGATTGACGAAGTCGAATATCGACCAGAGATCGCCGAGCCGGTTCTCGATGGGAGTACCGGTAAGCGCGATGCGAGCGTGAGCGTCGAGCTGCTTGACCAGGCGTGTCTGTTTGGTGCCGGGATTCTTGATGGCTTGTGCTTCGTCGATAACAGCAAACCGCCAGGGGATTTTCAAGAGCTCCGGAATCCGCAGGAGTGAACCGTAACTGGTGATGACGAGATCCACGTTTGCCGGCAATTGCGCATCGAGCGCGCGCAGCTCGGCATGCGACATCGTAGACGGGTGAACGATAAGAGCGTTTAGACTCGGCGCGAATCGCTGGATCTCCGACATCCAGTTGGCGAGCAGTGACGCCGGCGCGATCAGCAGGCTCGTGCGGCGTGAAAACCGGTCGCTATTGCGGAGCGCAAGCAGCAGTGCAAGAACCTGCATGGTCTTGCCCAATCCCATGTCGTCGGCGAGGCAGGCGCCGAGACCGAGTGAAGACAAGAGATGGAGCCAGCGTACGCCCGTCTGCTGATATGGCCGCAGCGTTGCGTGCAACTCGCCGCCCACGTTGACACGAGCGAGACTATCCGGGTGTCGAAGGTCTTCCAGAATGCCGGCCAGCCACGGCCCGGCCGAAATGCCGGACCACTCTTGTGTTTCTTCATCCGTTGTCTCGCCGCCGGGAGTGTCCGCTCCGGAGAGTAAACGCATCGCGTACCCGAAACTCAGGCCGCCGTCCGCTGCGGCCTTCTCCGCCATTCGAAACTGATCGATGAGGCTGGCGAGTTTATCCCGATCGACTTGCACCCAACGTCCTCGGACAAAATGCAATCCGCTTGGACCGGCGAGCAGGCGGGCGATCTCGGCTTCGGTCAGTGTCTCGCCGTCGAGCGTGACCTGCATCTGGAAATCGAGAAGCGCCTCGACGCCTAGTCCCGACGGGGGTTTGTCGCCGACTTTGGCAGTCACTCGAGGCCGCGCGGGACGGCCGCTTCGCCAGGCGCTCGGCACACGGACGATCACGCCGGCCGATTCGAGTATGGGCATGTCTTTCAGGAGTTGAAGAGCCTCCGGCGGTGTCCAGCGAAGCGGATGAAAGATCTCGCCCGTATCGACCATCTCCTTGAGCCATGCGCATTCTTCGGCGGCGCGCTGTACGGGCAGAAGAAGAGAGAGAAGACGCGGCTTGTTCGCGGCACCGGCGTACTCCTGCAAGGCTCGTCCGAGCGGCACGTGCTGAGCTTTCGCCTTCGACGACAATCGGTGGGTGTACGTCGCGAGAAACGCGAATGGCGATTCGTCGTCCTTCCGATTCTCGGCAAGATTGAAATGGACGCGTCCCACCAGGTTCCAGGCGGGATTCTTCTGTTTCAGGAAATCTTCGATGGAGGTCCCGGACTCTTCCAGCTCCAGCCGAAATGCAGCATCGAGGTCGGTCCAGAGCGACTCCAGCACCGGAACCGATAGATATTCGGCACCCGTCATGGCGGGCGCGGCAAATGCCAGCGCAGCCAGATCAGCATGCGGAGGCGGAGCTATCGGCGGCACTACGCGGGCGCCTTCGAGGTTAGGAAGCGTGCGGACCGCGACAAGATAGCTCGACGAGAATTCGCGCCAATACATGAAGACCGCAGGCATCACGGTCTGGACCTCCACGGCGCCCAGGTGCAAGAGGCCGTGACCAGGCCCTCGCGAGAATGCGTGTTTTAATCGGTCGGCTAGATCCGGTTCGATCCGGAGCGCATCGTCACGGTTTTCCAGCAACAGGCGTCCCTGCGGCGTGAGAATTGGCGCAAGCATGTCCCCGAATATAGACGAAATGACGATCGCCCGTTACGTCTTGGAATTCCGATAGGTTTAAAACTGTAGCGGCGCTCTACGAAGGTGTGAATGAATTGCGGTCATTATGGTGAATATTGACGTTGAAACGTTATCCGGGACTGCGCCTTCACAAGGAGGCTTCGCAGCATCTTCTTGATGGCGCAGCCGGATCAAGTTGTTTGCACAGAAACAGTGAGATTCTTCCGTGCGCTTCTCACGGCCTGAACTTCTTCCCCCGAAGTGTTAAAGACGCTGTCGAGCTTTGTGATGTGAAACAATTTCTGAAGGTGATCTGTTGGCCGCAAGAGGATTAATTGACCGCCTTTGTTTCGGATCGAAGTCCAGATCGTGATGAGCTGACCTAAACCGAAGCTGTCGACATATGTAACATTCGCCAAATTCAGGACGAAGTCCCGATGGCCCTCCTCCAGCAGTTCGTTGATCTGGTCGGGCAAACCGAATTCAAGGAAGCGCAACTTGCCGGATACATCCACGACGACCACACCGGAAACAATTCTTGACGTTATTGCAAGGGACATAGGCCCTCCAGAGCGGGTCTCGTTACATACCATGGATCACGATCTCGGAATTCCTGCAGAAAAAACAGGCGGAATGTCCTTCTGTTCTTCGATGAAGTAACCGGGATGAAAGGCACCCCTGTGCAAATTCAGTTCCTGTCGATACAGTTTCGCGTCCTGGAGCGAATTGAAATGAGCCGGAACTGGCTTTCGAGCAAAATCGCTGATTTCGTTAGCTTGCTTGGAACGGACCCAGTAAGTCGGTTTTGTGGGCATTAATCTTCCTTCTCAACAAAGCGGTTTGAAAGTTGGACACGTTAAGTCGCAAAGCAGTATTGCATGGATTCACTACATATAGTTAAGTATCTTTTAGCGATACTCTCCTTTACACTGGTTAATTAACCACTTATAGCTAACTCGCGGCTGGCGGCCAATTTTTTCAAAGGTGGTAACCAGGTTGCGCCGCTGCGCCATCCAAAATGCGTTCTTGTCAGGTTTAGTCTTATGTGTGCTAGCGTATTTGGGTGCACCCGGGGCGCGATCACGCGCCGAAAGGCAAAGAACCGAAGGGACGATATGCCAGAGAATGGGGAATCGAATACGCTATTTGGCGTCTATAAGAACCTCTGCTGCGGTGTTGAAGTCATCGTCGCTGAAGGAATGGAGTTTCCGGACTGCCCAAACCACCCCCGGCTCACAACCATTTGGAAGCCCGCAAACACTGACACCATCCACAAATTGCCGATGAAGCAGGCCAAATCCGACAAGGCCGCCTGATTTGAATTGACACGGTCATTGGGAAATTGTAGTTGTGTGCTCTTAAGACACTGAGAGTGCAGGCAGAATGCCTCGTATTCCATGCTGATCCTGGAAAGGACCCAATGACTGCCTCGCATTCGATCTCCCATTACCAGCCTTTGGAAACACTCGCCCAAAACGGACAGGTGACTGTCTACAAAGCCTGGGATCTGGAATTGGAGCGTTGCGTAGCGGTGAAGGTTTTGGCTGAAACGCCGCCCGAACAGGATTGGAGGGCATTGCAGGAGGGAACCAGAAAAATCTCCAGCTTGAAACATCCTCACATCGCTGAGCCCTGGGACGTTGGCCGGAGCTCGGCGCAGCCGTTCGTCGTAACAGAGTATCTGTCTGGAGGTACTCTCAAAGCCAGGATCCGGCAATTGAACGCCGAAGGCGCCCATCTGCCGGCCGAAGACGTCATTTCTTATTCACTGCAAATTGGCCAGGGGCTTGTCCACGCGCATCGGCAGGGTGTCCATCATCGAAATCTGAAGACTGAAAACGTGATGTTCAGCGAAACCGGTGTAATCAAGATCACGGATTTCGTCCTGAACGAATCGCCGGGTCCGGAGAGCCCGGGCGAAACGGACTTATTCAATTTCGGAGTCTTGCTCTACGAACTGGCTACCGGCGAATTGCCGAGTCCACCCCCGCCCGTTCCGTCAATCGAACGTTTTCGCTCGGATCTGCCGGACGCCTTCGAGGAAATCATTTCCAGAATTCTGCAACCGGACCGGGCAGACTGTTACAGAGATATCGCTGAGGTAGTCAACGATCTCAAATCAATGGACAAGAGATCAGACGCTACCGTTCCACTTCCGAACAGTCCGGCACTCGGCGTTACGCAGCGTCAGGGTGCCACGATTGGCGCTTCTCTCCATTCGAGCTTTTCCCCGGGCCGCGTCCTCGACGGCCGGTTCAAGATCGTTCGCTTTCTGGCGAGGGGCGGGATGGGGGAGGTCTACGAAGCGGAAGATCTGGAGCTGGGCGAGCACGTCGCATTGAAAACCATCCGGCCGGATATTGGCATCGAAGAGCAGGCCCTGGCGCGGTTCAAACAGGAAATTCATCTTGCCAGGAAAGTGACCCATCCCAATGTCTGCCGAATCTTTGACGTCTTTCATCACGTGGAGACGTCCGAGGCCGGCGCTGGGCCGCGCGACAAGATCACCTTCCTTAGCATGGAACTCTTGAACGGTGAGACGCTCAGCGAGCGCATTCGCCGCGCCGGACCGATGACTCCAAATCAAGCCTGGCCCATAGTTCTTCAAATGGCGGCGGCGCTCAGCGCGGCGCACAAGGCCGGAGTCATTCATCGCGATTTCAAGAGCTCCAACGTCACCCTGGTACCTGTAGGTCCTTCGAGCGGGGGCGAACAGGATTATCGAGTCGTCGTCACCGACTTTGGTCTTGCACGCTCCAGCCTTGCCGGCCCGAACTTTTTCGCCATTCTCTCCGGCACCGGACAACTCCAGGGCACTCCGGCTTACATGGCCCCCGAGCAGGTGGAAGGCGCGGAAATCACCACGGCGGCCGACATCTATGCTCTGGGCATTGTGCTGTACGAAATGGTGACCGGTACGCTGCCCTTCACCGGTGAATCCGGTCTTGCCGTGGCGTTCAAGCGGCTGAAAGAAGCTCCTCCATCACCGCGAACCCCACCGACCGGTTTCCCAGCGTAGAACATTTGCTGCAGGCAATCGATAGCGAGAAAGCCACCCGGTTGCCGGGCAGTTCGCGACAACCTCGAAAGATCGTCAGTAAAAATTGGCCGGGCTCCCGCCGCCTCGTCGCGACGGGTGGCGCAACCGTGCTTTTGGGCGTTTTGCTCCGTGTCCTGCTGTTTCAAAACCTGCACCGTCCGCCCGGCGTGAGCGGCTCGCGGCGCTCCGTGGCTGTTCTCGGCTTTCGGAACCTGACGGGAGAAGCCGATGCAGCGTGGCTCTCAACCGCCCTCGCGGAATGGCTGACGACAGAACTCGGCGCCGGTGAAAAATTGCGGGCGATTCCGGGAGAGAACGTTGCTCGAATGAAGGTTGAACTCTCTCTGCCCGAACCCAGCAGTTTTGCGCCCGACACTCTGGCCAGGATCCGAAGCTACCTCGGCGCTGACGTCGTGATTTTTGGCTCCTACCTCGTCCTGAATGGAATTCCCAGCAAGGTTCGCTTGGATCTTCGCGTACAGGACTCGATGACCGGCGATCTCCTCACGACGATCAGCGAAGAAGGCTATCCGACCGAACTCTTCGATTTGGTTTCACGCACCGGCACGCAACTACGCGCCAGGCTCGGTGTGCAAAATCCAGATGCGCGTGACGCCAATCTTGCGCAAGCGTCGCTGCCGGGAAACCTCGAAGCCGCGCGTTCCTATTCGGAAGCGTTGGAGAAGCTTCGCTTTTTCGACGCGCTTGGGGCGCGATCTCTGCTCGAAAAGACGATTGCTGCGGATCCGGGGCACGCGTTAGCCCATGCTGCGCTCGCTACCTCCTTATCCATGTTGGGGTATGGGACCAAAGCGAGGGAAGAGGGCAAGAAGGCCCTGGATCTTTCCGCCAATCTTTCGCGCGAAGATCGGCTGTTGATTGAAGGGCGGTACAGAGAGTCGGCACTGGAGTGGGACCAGGCAGCGGAAGTTTACCGGACTTTGTTCGGCTTCTTTCCAGACAATCTCGACTATGGACTGCGTCTGGCGTCCGCCCAGACTTCGGCCGCCAAGCCAAAGGACGCGATGGCCACCGTCGAGATGCTCCGAAAATCTCCAGCCTTCGATGCCAACAGCCCTCGGATCGATTTGGCGGAAGCACGTGCCGCCGGCTCTCTCTCCGACTTCAAGCGCCAGCAGGTCCTGGCCGCAAATGTAGTAGCTAAAGGCAGGACACAGGGAGCACGCCTGTTAGTTGCCGGAGGGCGACTTCTTGAAGGCAACGCCCTGGCGAACCTTGGACAGTTGGACCAGGCACGTATCGCCTTTGAAGATGCGAATCGCATGTACGCCGCGGCGGGAGACCGCTGGGACGCTGCAAATTCAGCGACGAATCTCGCTTACGTTCTCGCAAAGTCCGGCGATTGATGGCCAACCTTTTTCGCAGTCAGGCGAACCTGACAGATGCAAAGAACATGCACGAACAGGCGCGGGCAATTTATCGCGAGCTCGGCGATCGAGCAGGTGAAGCCAGAGCACTCAATAACCTTGCGAACGTGTCCGGTTTGGAAGGAAATTTACCGGCTGCTCAAAAGACGTACGAGCAGGCATTGGCGGTCTTCAGAGAGATCGGCGACAGGAACGCCGCGGCTACAGTTCTTGGTAACCTCGCGGATTTGTTTTCCGAAAAGGGCGATCTCCCGCGTGCCGCCACCTTTTACGACGAATCGATGGCCGCATTCCGCGATGTAGGCAATACCAGCTCGGTTGCGTACACGCTGAGCCGGCTGGGAGACCTGCTCCTGATTCAAGGGGATCTCGCAGGCGCCCGGAAGAAGCATGAAGAGGCACTGGCTCTGCGAAATCAGCTCGGCGAAAAAGGAACTATTGCCGACAGTCAGCTTGCGCTGGCTCAAATCTCAATGCAGGAAGGTTCTCCAGTGCCGGCGGAAGCCGAAGCCCGCGCGGCCATTCAGGAATTCCAGACAGAAAACCGTGCCGATGACGAGGCGTCGGCAATGGCCGTACTGGCGCGCTCGCTTCTCTCTCAGGACAAACGCTCGGAGGCGAAACAGGCGATCGAGCGTGCGGAAGAGCTTTCCTCGAAGAGTCATAACGGCAGTCTGCGCCTCTCGGTCGGCATCACCGCCGCCTCGATCCGTGCAGCAGCGGGAGAGACCGCCAGAGCAACAAGTGACCTCGGCGAGATCGTTGCCGAAGCGCGAAAGGCTTCTCTGGTCGGCCTCGAATTGGAAGCCAGGCTTGCACTCGGGCAAATCGAGATGGCCGCCGGCCATCTGGAAACTTCCAGAATTATCCTTGCCGTATTGGAACGAGAAGCCCTGAAGAAGGGCTATCGAGATATCTCGAATCGCGCAGCGGCGGCCAGAAGAAGCATCAGCCCACCCAAGGGATCCAAAACCGCGGATTGAGTACTGTAGCGGCGCTCTGTGAGCGCCGGCGGTCATAGACCGCCGCTACAGTCGCACTAGAAATAAAACTTGATCGCTGCCTGCAACCGCCTGGAACTCGTCGCGTCCTGCGGCTTTCCGAATGAAGGCAGGGGCCCGTCGAGCCTCGGGACTCCTCCGGGAACGTTCGTCATCGTGAAATAGTCGGTGGCGGGCTTGAGATAGTTCGCTCGATTGAACACATTAAACCCTTCGAACGTAAAATCGAGCGTCTTTCCCTCCTTCGCGAACAGAAGCTTGCGCACCGACATATCCACCGTGGCATACCCGGGACCGATGAAAACATCTCGGCCAAAGAGAGGCGCTCGATCTCCTCGAACTGCGTCCAGGTTGACATCTCCGCCGGAGTCTCCGGTGACCGTAGCGTCGAACGGCCGGCCGCTGCCTGCTTTAATAATGGTGTTGAAGCGCCAGCCATTGAGAAGGCCCTTCGCGAACGGACCCTGGGCCGAAGAGTTCGGTAAGTCCCAAACCGCGGCAAAATTGGCGCGGTTCCGCTGATCCCGCCTGCCCAAACCGCGCTCGTTTCCAGGGATGAATGCGTTATCACTGGTGCAACAGGTGATCTGATTCCCCGGAGCCGGCCCTCTATCGATCAGCTTGGAAAGTGTGTAGTTGAAAAGAAACTGCACGCCGCGGCTATATCGCTTGTTCACCTGCACGAAGAGAGCATGGTATGCCGAGCTGTTATCCGATCTGAACTCGGAGATCTGATCGAAGAACGGAAACGGCCGCGAGGCTGGACCGCCGAAGGACGGCACCGTAAAAAATCCGGAAATGTTGCGGCCGGTATCCTGGATCTGAATAGTTCTGGTTCCCGGAGGAAACAGGTTGATGTCTTCGTTGCTGCGTAACCTGGTTCCTTTCGTGTATAGCCATCCCGAAGAGACGCTGAAATCAGCGAAAATCTCCCTTTCGAGTTCAACGTCCACCTGCTGCACATAAGCGCTGGCAAAGTTGGGACTGAAAACAATGATGCGCGCTCCGGGGACGGGGACCTGCGGTTGGGAGTTCCTTGGAAAGACTGCAGGATATTGCGGGGCGCCGGCTACGGTAGGCCCTCGATACTCCCGCAAGCTTTGAAAAACCCCGTTTTGCGTCTTGGCCACAGAATTCGCCTGGACGGAAAGCGGGCCGTAGTAAATTCCGTAGCTGGTTCGAATCACCGTCTTCTGTTCAGGCTGCCATGCAAATGACAGGCGGGGCGCAAAGTTGTTCTTGTCTTCATGGACTTCACCCGTCCGCGGAAATTGAGGATTGGGCATGGGCGAAGGTTTGAGTTTCTGGAACTCATATCGCAATCCGGCATTCATCGTGAGAGTCGATGCAAGGCGGACATTGTCCTGGGCGAAAACGCCGTAATACGGAGTGACTGTCTTGTCCTCAGGAACTCCGAAGCTCTGGGTGTATGCCATGTAGCGGGCGTTGGCGAAGTCTCTCAGGCTGTTGAACTGGTATGAGCCGTCAACGGCCGTCATGGCCACATTCCGATCGAAGACCCGATCGACGTCCACTCCCGTCTTGATTTCGTGCGCCCCACGCACCATTGTGATGTTGTCCACCCACTGCCAGCGCTGTTCCCTCAAGAACCCCGGGAAAACATCGCGGCGCCCGAACGCAAAGCCGGTTCTCGCCGACCCGATGCGGACCTGCGGTCCCTCGGCATTCGGTATTTGCCATTCCTTCCCGAGTGCGAACAGCATTCGCGCCTCGTTCAAAGTCTGGGGGGAGATTGACGAACTCCACTGCAACGCCATGGAGGTATTCTCAACGTTCACCCTCCCGTTATTGCTTACAGACATCCCGCTGATGATCGGTGTGGTGAAGCCGTTTTCCGGAACGTTCGTCGAGCGGAAATTCTGGTAATTGAACCGGGCGCTCAACGTTTGAGTCGCATTGGGATGCCAATCTGTTTTAAGCAGGCCGGTATATTGATCGAGGCTTCGAGCGAAATCGCCGGTGAGCGAACGGACGAAATCCCGGGCTTGAATAAATCGCTGCCGTTCATCCGGGTTAGTAATGGAAGCAAGTGTCGCGTCAGAGCCATCCAGTGCGGTGCCTGACGTCACAATCAGCGGCTCGCTTCGGATTTGTTGATCGTAGTTGCCGAACAGGAAGAGCCGATCCTGGACCAGGGGACCGCTCAGCGAGCCTGCCAATTCCTGCTGCCTCGTCTTCGGTTTTTTAAACGCGAAGCGCGGCGTCGCGCTCATCGCACTATCGGAGTAGAAATAAGATGCATCCCCATGCAACTGATTCGTACCGGACTTCGTTACGGCGTTGATCAAGCCTCCGCCCGATCGGCCGAATTCGGCTGTGAAATTTCCGTTCAGCACTTGAAACTCCTGGATCGCGTTCTGACTGAATTCGAACGGCACCACGAATTTTCCGTTCGGGAGACCGCTCCACGCCTGGTAGGAGTTCGTGCCATCTACGATCGCGTTGCTGTAAAAATGATTCGTTCCGGTGAAATCGGCTGTCGCGCTCGTGTCACGATCGCCGAATTCGGTCGCTCCAGCAACCATCACGCCCAGATCCATAAACTTCCGCCCATACAGTGGAAGGCTCTCGACGAATTTTCTATTGATGGTTGTGCTGGGTTGCGTCCGGTCGGCTTCAACGAGCGATGATCGTGCGGCGACGTTGATGGGTTCGGTAGATGGCAATCGGCTTAAAGTGAGGTTGACGTTCACAGTCTGGCCAATCCCGAGAGCGATCCCGGTCTGCCGGGCCGCGATAAAACTTTCTCGTTCGGCGCTTATTTCGTAGTTGCCCAGAGGAAGTAACGGAGCCCGATATCTTCCACCGCTGTCGGTCTGAACTCGTCGTACCGCACCATTGTCCTGGTTCCTGAACGCGACATTTACGCCGGCCAGGGCCATACCGTTCTCCGCTCGAACGGTACCCTGGATGACGCCGTTCATCGCCTGCGATTGCGCGTGAAGCGGGCTCGCCGCCACGAGGATGGAAAAAATTGTCAGGATGAAACAGATCCGGCTTCCGGCGCGCGTTTCAAGCATGGTCTTCCCTCTTTGTCTGCGAAAAAATGATTCCTGCATCGTGCGGGAATGCGGGCTAAACCCCGCGACTACATACTTTTCAACACCGACGGTCCATGACCGGTGAGCAATTCGGATAAGACACTGCCAGAAAGTCCGGCAATTTTCTACTATTTCGTGAGGTAAGAGGAAAAACACAAAGACACAAAGGCCACAAAGACACAAAGAAGGGGCGCAATCAAAGGCCATTTGATGCGCCCCTTCTTTGTGTCTTTGTGGCCTTTGTGTCTTTGTGTTTTTCCTCTTTATGTCACGACTGCTTCCTCGAGCCTGGCTTCGCGGGCGATCACTTCATACCAGTTGAAGAAGGGCAGGATGTCCGGATTCACGCTCTCCTGGAAAACGCGTCGAGAAAGTTGACGAAATTGCGGAAAGACACGCTGTCGCCACTCCCCTGCCAGTTCCGGCAGGCTCGCCTCATAGAGGCTGCCCAGCGCGTACTTCGCGGCAAATCCATATTGAAGAGGCACCACCGAGCCGTCAGTTTGAATGATCAATGGGGAGATGAGTTCGGCCAGGGGCGACTCCAGGGTGTTTTCCGGAATGTCTTCCGCGAAAACGAGCTCCGGCCTGGATTGAAGGACGGCGCGGTCAAACAGGTCCACATGAACGCGGAGGCCGTCGCCCAGCTCCCTTTGAAGGCGGAGACTCTCGAGAAACGCATATGCCGACCTCTCTTCGTCGGGCTGGAAACCAGACAATGTTTCGCGAGCCCGGCCTGTCTCCTCGAGCGGGTGGATTTGCAACAAGCGCGCCCCCTGCTCTTTGGCGAAAGCTGCGACAGGTTCCAGCTCATGCAGATTCTGCTGGGTTAACGTGAAGATGAAGCCGAAGGGAATCCCGGCTTGTCGAACTCCTTCCAGCCGGGCTTCCATGACTTCGAAGGCGCGGTCGGAGCCCCGCATTCGATTATGCGACTCCGGTATCCCGTCCAGGCTGATGGCAAGCAGATCCGCGCGCCCGCTCAACATCTGAAGGCGTTTCTGATCCAGCAACATGCCATTGCTCGTAACGGTCGTCACCATTCCGCATTCCCTGGCGTGCTGCAATACCTCGCCCAGGGACTCATAGAGAAGAGGCTCTCCACCCGAGAAGCCGGCCACGCTGTAGCCTTCTGCGCGGGCGTCAGTGAGAGCTTCTTTGAGGAGCGCTGCAGGCAAGGCGTCGCGCTCCTCCGGACCGGAAGAGGAATAGCAGTGAAGACAACGAAGATTGCATCTTCGCGTCGGATGAATCTGCAGAATGCGAGCTGTTCCAGTTGGTCCCATGTCCCTCTCCGTATCTAGTAGCCGCCCACACCCGGGGTCTTGAATTTGATATTGACGACGTCAGGGTAGGGGATCCCAAGGGGAAACACTTCGCAATTGAGCCGAATCCGATCGAATTTCAGGAAGGCCTGAATCAACGCCCCCGCTCCGTCCGGGCGAATGGAGACCGTCCCAAAAACCGCGTTCGGATCAGGCTGACCGCACGGGAAATAGTCTACGAGCCTGCCTCCGTAAGCTTGAATAATCGAGGTCAGTTGCTTGAGGTCCTCGGCCGGAAATGGGCCACACGTGGGAGCCGACTGTGCCGACGAAACAGCGGCGAGCCCGCCTGTTGCAACCGCTCCAGCGACGACGGCCTTCATAAAATTTCGGCGGCCCGAAGACTCGACAGGCTGTTCGCCCGCTTCAGGTGATCCTGAGCCATTACTCTCCTGGTTCTCTTCCTTCATAGTTAACTCCATTTCTTAATTGATGCGAATTTACACTCCGCTGTTGTCCAGCTGCGGAATAGTGCATTTGGTGTGGAGAGCGTTTCAGAAATTTTGAAATTGGACGAATCCTGCACCTCAAATCCGAAATCCGAAATCTTCAATTGGACTGCTGGGCACGCGGCTCGGAAAGGTCCAATCTGATATTTCGGATTTCGGATTTGAGGTGCAGGATTCGTCCAATTTCGAAATTTACTCCGCGAGGTGCCTGCTCCTGGAGTCCAGTACTTCCGGATTCACAACATGGATCGGCTTGCCTGCGGCATATGCGGTGATCTGGTCGAAAATATCCGAAAATTGAATCTCGTACTTGTCGCGGGTGACGTATCCGATGTGCGGCGTGCATACCACGTTGTCCATCGCAAGCAAAGGATGCCGTGTACCCAGAACCGGCTCTTCCTCGTAGACATCGACCGCCGCCATCCCCGGCCGACCGGCCTGCAATGCGCGCACGAGAGCCCCGGGCTCGATCA
>WNFO01006438.1_pt1 | contig 13637 bp, 10 predicted proteins | sample 5400251 | NCBI WGS metagenome assembly WNFO01 (sample SAMN13153354, study PRJNA577476) | soil metagenome | isolation source: 100 cm saprolite under Madrone tree | place: USA:California | collected 2016-06-14 | reverse complement strand
AGATGGGTCTCCGCGCCCAGCTCGGACCGTCATGTTCATTCTCGTCCAATACCGCGCCTGGGCGGAGTTGCGGTTTTTCTCACGCTCTGTTGCATGGCGTTGCTGGCGCATTGGCTGCCAGGCTATTTCGGTACGCGCGAATTCCCGTTGTCCCATCTCACCCTGAAGATTCTTGGTCCGGCAACCATCATCTTCGTGCTTGGTCTGATCGACGATTTTTGTGGACTCAGCGCGTACATCAAGTTTGCGGTGCAGGCAGGAGCAGCGGTGTTTTTGTATTGCAATGGTCTCGGAATCTCCCAATTATCGACGCTCGCGGGTCATCCCCATTTGGGATGGCTGTTGGGACTTCCGCTGACAATTCTTTGGGTTCTGTGGATTACCAATGCTTTCAATTTGATTGATGGACTTGATGGACTGGCGGCGGGATCGGCGCTTTTCTCAACCCTAGTGACCTGTGTTGTAGCATTCCTGGGCCACAATGAAGTAGTTCTCATTCTGACGCTCGCCCTAGCGGGCGCAATCGCCGGATTTTTGCGATACAACTTCAACCCAGCCTCAATCTTCCTCGGCGACTGTGGAAGTCTTCTGATTGGGTTCCTAATCAGCGCCATTGCCATCGCGGGATCGCACAAGTCTCCGACCATGGTAGCGGTTGCGATCCCTATCGTCTCTCTTGGGCTCCCGATTTTGGATGTCGCCGTTGCGGTGGTGCGGCGGTTCTTGAGCTGTAAACGATTATTTGACCCTGACCGTGAGCATATTCATCACAAGTTACTCGGCCGCGGCATTTCCCATAAACAAACGGTGTTGGTGCTTTACGGCGTGAGCGCGTGCTTTGGCTTGTTCAGTCTCCTTTTGCTCAATCCAGGAGGAGCCGCACTTGCGGCGGTGCTGGTGGTGGTTGGGATTAGCGTGCTGTTTGGGGTCCGGCAATTGGGTTACTACGAATTCAAAGAACTGGAGCGCGTAGCCAACCGCACCCTGAATCAACGTCACGTGATCGCCAACGGCACGAACATTCGGCGGGCTGCGGACGCCCTGGAGTCTTGCACTAGCCTCCCACAATTCTGCCGAATATTGCGGCAATGTCTTGAACCTATTGGGTTCGATGGTTTCGGTCTGTACGTATTGTCAGGGTTGCCGGTCGAGGTTGATCTGTTTCCGTTCCACCGAATCAATGGGTCCAAGCTCCAGTGCTTTTGGGATCAGCTACCTACATCTCCTTCATCTTCAGATACAAATTGGAGTTTGACTTTCAGCCTGATGAAACGAAACGGGAACCGGCTGGGAGGTTTCACGCTGTATCGAAAAAACACGGAGTTACCTCTTTGGATGGATCTCGAGGTCTTCACGACGACCGGATTCTCCGACGCAGTTGCCACTTATGTGGAGAAAATGCAAGATTCCTGGTCTGTTAAGGCGCAAAAGGAACGGAGTCCGATACCTGCATTTGAAAAAGCTGGTGCAGTGATTGCTTCAAGGGGGCGCCATTCGGTCGCGGTTCCAAGTTCTGGCTGAGGCTCAAAGTTATGCCGGTTACGACAAGCACGGAAATGATTGCAGCGAGAGTCATCTCGATTGGCCTGGCAGTCTTCTTCGTAATCACGGGTGCTTCCGCGCAAACTCCCTCGGCCCCAAAATCGCCCGAGCCCAGAGCGAAGTGCGACGATCAGGTACGCTCCACTTATCTGTTGGGACCCGATGACTCGCTGGATATTTCCGGGCCGGAATTGACTGAGGTGGCGAACAAACCAGTCCGCATCAACAGCGACGGCGACATACAGGTGCCGCCAGCGGGGCGCGTCCATGTTGGCGGGCTGACTGTGCAGCAGTCCGAGCAGGAGCTCAACAAAGTACTGAGCACGTACATTCGTCACCCGCAAGCTGTCGTGACCATAACGGAGATGCGAAGCCAACCCGTGTCTATCCTGGGTGCCGTAAACACGCCGGGTGTTCACCAGGTGCAGGGACATAAGACACTGCTAGAGATGCTGTCACTGGCGGGCGGGATCCGGTCGGACGCTGGGTACAGTGTCCGCATTACCCGCCAACAGGAGTGGGGCTGCATCCCATTACCGGGTGCGGCACTGGATCCCTCAGGCCGATTCAGTGTGGCCGAGGTCAATTTGAAGAAGATCATGGAGGCCAAGAATCCCGAAGAGAACATTCAGATTCTTCCGCACGATGTCATCTCCGTTCCGAAGGCGGAAATGGTGTACGTAATCGGCGAGGTGAAGCGCTCGGGTGGTTTCGTTCTCGGCGAACACCAGTCCATCTCCGTGTTACAGGCGCTCTCGCTCGCGGAGGGGCTCAACGGAACTGCTGATACACGACATGCCAAAATCCTACGGCTGAAGCGCGACGCCGATCAACGGGAAGAGATGCCCGTGGATGTTAAGGATGTTCTCAACGGGAAGAAACCAGACGTCCCACTTCATGGCGATGACATTTTGTTTATTCCGGGCAGTACAGGCAAGAAAGCAGCCCTTCGCAGCCTCGAAGCTGCCATTCAAACAGGAACGGGCTTAGCCATCTGGCGCATGCCTTGAAATCTTTTGTGAGGCACAGAAATGAAAGTTCCCGAATTTCCTCTAGAGCGACCTGACGGCCGTTCGACCGAACTTGACTTGTGGGGGAACCAGCGCCCCACAGTGTACAGGCATGTGAAGTCAGCTTCGGGAGAGGCGACTGCCACCGCGGGTTACGATAGTCTTCAAGACTACTGGCACATTCTATTCCGCCATAGAAAAACACTGCTAAGCTTTGCCCTGGCTGGACTACTTGGAGCGATCGTAATTAGCCTGGTGCAAACACGGATTTACCGTGTCAGGACCTCCCTCGAGTTTCAAGGTACAAGCTTCCTGGAAACTAAGAGCTCCACCGACTCCTCTGGGGGTTACTCAAACCTAGAGTCCTACATGGAGACCCAGGTCAAGCTTCTGCAGAGCGAATCCCTACTTGAGCACGTAATCGACAAACTGAAGCTGCAACAGCGCCCAACCGGATGGCGAGCGTTGACCTCACATCTGCCGGAAAGAGAGGAATTGATCCGTAAGATACAGCGCAATCTGACAGTACGGACATCCGGCAACTCGCGCTTGATGGAGGTGCTGTACGAGTCGCCGGACCCCAAAGGGGCTGCGGACTTCGCGAATACGCTGGTCAGCGAATTCATCGAACTAAGCCAAGAGGAAAGGTGGAAGGCCGCCGAGGGCACTGCGGTCTGGCTAACAAACCATTTGAACATTATGAAGACGCAGCTGGAACGCGCACATCCGGGCTAACATTTACCTCGGAAAAGGACAACTTAGCGGAGAACAAGCTCAAAGAAATACAGGATGAGCTGTCCAAGGCCCAGGCTGACCGAATAGCCAACCAGGCGAAATTTGAAGCGGCGAAGAGCAAGCCGGCGGATTCGTTGCCGGAAGTGTTGGAAGACCCGACAATGCGTGAGTACCGCCAAAGACTGACTGATTTGCAGCGGCAATATGCCGAACTCAGTGCAACGCTGACCCCTGAACACTACAGAGTGCAGCGCGTGCAAGCGCAGATCAATGAACTAAAGTACGAGATGTTGAGTGAGCGCCGCAATGTGCTGCGGCGCATCGGCAACGAATACGCAGCGGCGACGCGCCGCGAAACATTGCTATCCCAGGCCCACTCTCAGCAGGAGAAGGTCGTGGCGGATCAATCCGAGAAGGCGATCCATTACGACACGCTGAAGCGCGATGTAGACTCGAACCGGCGGCTCTACGAAGCAATGCTTCAGAAGGTAAAGGAAGCAAGCTTGGCCAGCGCCATGCGCGACAGCAACGTCGTGGTGGTGGATCGCGCCAGGCCGCCAATACTCCCCTACCGTCCAAGTCTGCCGGTGAATACGGCGATTGGCCTGTTTAGCGGCGTGCTCCTGGGTTTTGGATTCGTGGTGCTCCAAGAGCGTATTGACCGCAGGATAAGCGCTCCGGGCGACGCACAGGTGTACCTGGATCTGCCGGAATTGGGCGTTATACCTTTGGATGAGCTCGCTGTCCCGCGGCAATCTTCTAATGGGCTGCTGCAGCATCGTTCTACCCCAACCCGTTCCACTGAGAGTGTCTTGAGATCTCATCTAAGCGATTGTCCCGAACTAGCCACCTGGAAGCGCAAGCCGTCTTTGGTCGCTGAATGCTCGCGTACCACTCTGACTTCCATTCTATTGCCCAGCCAGAATGGAGAAGCTCCTAGCGTCATTGTCCTCACAAGTCCGTGTCCCGGTGATGGCAAAACAACAGTGGCTTGTAATCTCAGCATCGCGGTGGCGGAAATTGGCCGCAAGGTGCTCCTGATCGATGGCGATCTGCGCCGCCCCAGGCTGCATAAGGTTTTTGGTGTGGGCAACAATTGGGGCCTGGGTGACGTGCTATGCGCGGGCACGCCCCTTGAAACAGTTCCCATCCTCGACCTTGTTCGTGAGACCGAGGTCTCCGGCCTTTCCCTGCTGCCAGGGGGGAGTCGCGGCAACACGATTCCGTCGAATCTTTTTTATTCTCCCCGCATGATAAGGCTATTGACCCGCATGCGGAAGGAGTTCGACATGGTCATGATTGACGCACCGCCCATGATCCATCTCGCCGATGCCCGAGTGCTGGGACGCCTCGCAGATGGCGTCATTTTGGTGGTTCGCTCGGGGGAAACTACAACCGAAAGCGCGCTCTATGCCCGTCAGCGTTTCGCCGAAGACGGAACGCGCGTTCTCGGCACGGTTCTGAACAGTTGGGATCCCAAGACTACGCGACGATACGGCTACGGAAGTTACGGCAGTTATCATGCGTATGTCGAACGGTAGCTCAAAGAATGAACTTCGCATCTCGCACCGCCAGCAGTCTCCGAAAAAGGAGAGGCCTAAGACGCAAGTTCCAGTTGGCATCTACTGAGATCGTACGCCAATTTGCCACACCAGGTATGCAAGGTACGTCCAAATCCATAGCGCTCGCTTACTCGAAGTCCTTGATCGGGATCTGCGTGATCCTCGTGATAGCCCTCGAGCTGTCCTCTGGTTATCTGCTCAAACATCACTCGGTCACCTACGCTCGGATTTCTCGGCAGTATGAAGAAGCCTTAACCATCCGCCCCGCTGGAGCTGGCGATCCCCCACGCGTTCTGATGGTGGGCAATTCCTTACTGCTGCACGGAGTGGAACTCGATCGTTTGCAGACGTTGACTTCCACCAGGATGCGCATCTATCCCATTTTCCTTGAGGCTACCGGTTACTATGATTGGCTGTACGGGCTGCGACAGTTGTTCCGTCAAGGCGCAAGACCGCAGGTGGTCGTCGTGGGCGTCGGCGTGAATTACTTTCTCACGAATGGCGTGCGTCAGGATTATGCTCCCATGCTGTTCTTTGATACGCCAGACACGCTCGCCGTGGCTTCAGACTTACATTTGGATCGCACCGCGACAAGCAGTCTCTTGCTTGCTCATTCGAGCGCTTTTTGGGATACGCGCAGCGTCATCCGAACACAGATTCTTAACCATATGGTTCCCCATCTTGAAGATCTTTTCATGTTCGTGAATCCGAGGCCAGCCATTCCGGAGGGGCGCGAGTTTGAAGAAATTGCGGTCCCCCGTTTGCAAAGACTGCGCGAGTTATGTGAAGCGTACGGAGCCAGACTGATTCTTCTGGTCCCCCCAACCCTGTCTTCGGAGAGTGCGGTAAGCAAAATGGCCTACGCTGCGCACACTGCCGGAGTGGACGTATCGGTGCCGATTGACCCAGACGTCCTTTCAGCAAAGTTTTACCGGCGGGACGGAATGCATCTCAATCCCGAGGGCGCAGCGCTTTTCACATCAGCGCTGGCAAAGGACCTTCCTGAGAAGGTTGTGACGCGCGACACCCTAGCCTCCGCCTCGCCCGATGAACGTCCTCACCGCTAACCGCCACCTTACAGATCACCTACCGTGAGCACTGAAGCTCCAAGCGTACTGGCCGTACACCAACGCGAACGTACTTCCTTGCGCGCGGATTTCAGTTGGACGTTTGTGGGAAACGCCGTTTATGCAGGAGGCCAATTCGCGGCCCTGATGCTGTTAGCCAAGCTGCTTCCGCCAGAGCTGGTGGGGCAGTACGCTTTAGGTCTCGCCCTGGTATATCCCGTAATCAATCTCACGAACCTGCAACTCCGCGCGGTAATGACTTCGAGCAACCACCAGTGCATGCATTTCGGCCACTACCTCAGCCTGCGTTTGCTGACCACGTTGTTGGCGCTTGTGATTATCTTCGTAATTACGCAAGTCCTAGAGTATCGCCGGCAACTAACGACAGTGGTTCTGATGGTGGGCGTAGCATACGCCATCGAAGCCATTAGCGACGTGTACTATGCGCGATTGCAACTGCACGACAGAATGGCTGAGATTTCCAAATCACTTATCGCAAGGGCGCTGCTGTCCGTCCTTGGATTGGCAGTTGCAATCTATATCAGCGGAAGTCTTCTGTGGGGAGTCGCAGGTATCGTACTGGGGCGCGCAATCGTCCTCTTCACCTATGATATTTGCGAGCGCACCCACGGCTTGGGGGCGCAGTCGAAATGGTTCCCTCGAAACGATGCGCTGACGCCGCGCCTCGATCTAGCGATGGAACGCGAATTGCTATGGGTCAGCCTCCCTCTTGGAATAGTAGTGCTCTTAGCCGCATTGAATTCCAGCGTCCCTAGCTATTTCATAAAACACGCACTCGGGGAACGTGACTTGGGGATATTCGCAGCTATCGGATTCGCGGTATCGGTGGGAAATATGGCAGTTGTGTCACTCGGACAGTCTGCGTTCACCAGGCTTGCCAGGTCGTATGCCGCAGGCAATCTTGCAGCGTTCGGCGCGCTCCTGGGCAAGCTCCTCGCCGCTGGGGCAATGCTGGGAGTGTGCGGAATGATCGTATCCAAATTCGCGGGACGCGAGATCCTCACTATCCTGTTCCGGCCGGAATATGCCGAGCGAGCGGACCTTCTTCCGTGGATCATGGCGGTCGGAGGAGTTGTGTACATGGCCCAGTTTTTGGGATTCGGACTGACCGCGGCCAATTATTACAATTCTCAGGTCGCTCTGAATGTTCTAGCCAACCTGAGTCTTATTGCGGCCTGCTACTGGCTGGTAGGGCGGCAGGGTCTCTTAGGCGTGATAATTGCGATGCTGATCGCTGCGATCGTGCAGCTTGCAGCGAGCGCCATAGTCTTGGTTGTAGCCACGCGAGCGCGGGCCCAAGAAGGGATTGCAGGGGTTGAGACAGCATGAAGCTTGATGGAATTGAGTCCGTTTCGGTGGAACGGAGCAGATGACCAGTGACTGTGCAGAGAGATCTGACCGCATCTCCTAGACAGGGGAGCGCAATTGTTCGGGGAGTCATTCCAGGGTCTGGACTTGGGCGCTTGAGAGAGTTCGTGTCCGCGCTGAATCGGCCCTGGCCTTCACGGAGAACTCATAAGGGCGGAGCATCCCGCTCTTCTGTCGGAGCAGAGGAGACTTCCACACTAGGCAAGCTTGCGTTCGCTTCCCTTTGGCTCCTGGTGTTTGCCATGCCATGGGAAGACGCAATCACGATCTCTGATTTCGGCACAAGCGTGCGTTTTATCGGGATGGTCACTGTAGGCCTTGGTGTCTTGGCCATGATTGAAAGAGGGAAGGTCAGACGCCCGGCACCTGGTCACGTCATAATGGCTCTATTTGTTTTACTCGCGGCCGTAAGTTATCTGTGGAGTCTTTACCCCGAGGGAACTCTTATCCAGTCTTTCTCGTACGTCCAGCTCTTCGCAATGGTGTGGCTGATCTGGGAGCTGGCCCCTCGCGTACGAGAACAGATGTGGCTGATGCAGGCCTACGTTCTTGGAAGCTTTGTCTCTGGGATAGACACCGTATACCAATTTCTTTCTCACCAAGAATCCGCCTATCAACGCTATGCTGGCGCTCGCTTGGACGCCAATGACCTGGGGCTGATCATGGCCTTGAGCATCCCCATGTCGTACTTTCTGCTCATTCATAACAAAGGGTGGATGGCCTGGGTCTGCCGACTGCAACTTGTTCTTGCAGGAACGACCATCTTGCTGACGGCCTCGAGAGGTGCCACGCTGGCCACTCTTGTCGCGCTCTCTATTGTGCCCTTGACTCAAGCACGATTGACTGGCCGTCAGCGAATTGCAGTCCTGCTGACAATATCATTGCTCGTCTATGGCGCTCTTCTCTTTGTACCCTCCAGTTCGTGGGAACGCTTATCTACGCTGCCTAGCGAATTTACGCAGGGGACATTAACCGGACGCACGATCATCTGGAGAGCAGGCTGGGAGATTTTCCGCGTGCATCCTTTCCTGGGTATTGGAGCGAATGCGTTCCGACTTATCGTCAGCCGTGTTTTAGCTGAACCGATTCGTCTTGATGAAAGTGACCCGGCGCCCCCTGCGCACAATACTTTCCTGTCGGTCCTCGTCGAGCAAGGAGTAATTGGTCTCGCGCTTTTTTGCGCCTTGCTAGGTGTGCTAGCGCTGTCACTGAGGGCGTTGCCCACCTTCCAACAGAGACTGTGGATCGTATCTCTTGCTGTTTGGGTGGTGGGAGTATCCAGTTTGACTTGGGAGATGCGGAAACCGACCTGGTTTTTCTTTGGCCTGCTAATGGCCCAATGCGGCAGCATGGCCCAAAAGCGCTCGGTGCAAAGCCTTGCTCCCGGTTTCACTGAAGCTAGGCTAGACCCTCTACGCGCGTGACGGTCATGAGAATCGCCACCTCGTTCCAAAATCTGCGGTCCTCGACTTGTGCGTCAGGCCTATGCTTCTTTTCCAGTGAGAGATAGTTCGCTCCCCGCCTGCCAACTAAGACCATGAAGAAGATCAAAGTGGTCCATATCGTTCCGATGCTCAGCCCCGGTGGTGCCGAGCGCGTAGCGGTTCATATCGTGAGGGGATTGGACCGTCAGCGTTATGAGCCAGCAGTCATTTCGTACACAGGTCGGCTGGGTTGCGACCTGGACGGTTTGCTTGAGGAGGATGGGATAAAAGTGTGGTACTTGGGCAAACGGCCGGGATTCGATTACCGCATGTACTACCGATTGCCACCCGTTCTCAAAGAGTGCCGGCCGGACATTGTCCATACTCATCTGCACGTTCTTCGATACGCATTGCCATTCCTGCTCACCCGCAAGAAGGCTTCGCTCTTGCATACGGTCCACAACCTGGCCGAACGCGAGATTGAACCTAGTCTCCGCTGGCTTCAACGTTACGCACTCAACCACGGAGTTGTCCCCGTCGCCGTCGCGAAAGAAGTAGCAATCAGTTTAGAGTGCCTCTATGGAATTCATCGGTGCCAAGTCATCCCCAACGGCATTCCAACGGACCGCTATGCCCGGCCGCAAATTCCACGCAAGGCATGGCGGGCAAGGGAAGGCTTCGGAGAGAATGATGTTCTTTTTGTCTGCGTGGCCCGCTTTGCCCCGCAGAAAAATCACGCGCTGCTCCTGAAAGCCTTTCGCCAAGGTCCAGCTTCCGATCCGAATGCCCATTTGGTCTTGGTTGGAGAGGGTGCACTACGAGAGCAGCTTGAGGAGCAAGCGAAGAAACTAGGCTTGTCTGGCCAGGTCCACTTTCTCGGGCTGCGGACAGATATTCCAGAAGTGTTGGGGGCAATGGATGTTTTCGTGCTGAGCTCTGACTACGAAGGCAACCCGCTCTCGGTTATGGAGGCCATGGCCTCCGGTCTGCCCATCGTGAGCACCGCTGCGGGTGGTGTGCCAGACCTCTTCGAAAGTGGCAAAGAAGGTTTGATCGTGCAGCCTGGAGACATTCAGGGTCTCTCCACGTCAATGTCATTTCTTTTGGGAAATCGAGAACTCAGGCAGTCCTTGGGGATGGCAGCCGCACGGCGGGCAAGAGAAAATTTCGACGTGTCGACGATGGTCCAGGCATACGAGGGACTGTACGAGAATCTCGTCGGTCATCCGCATCGTCTGAACGGAAAAAGAGTGCAATGGGAGTCCGCCATTCCAGCCCAAGAGGGGGCGGGGAGCCATCCTGAATAAACATTCTTGTTGATGGTCCTGTGGGCTATGTTGATGACTCCAGTAGTACAACCCCTTGGCGCGAGCGGGACACTCGCCCGCCGGTCGAGACGTGGTACTAGAAAGAGCGAGGGGAGCCTGATTTTATCCCTTCAATCTTCCACTCATGACTTACGGAAACCAGCATGAACTATAGACATGTTTTTACGGTGTTCACTCCCACATTTAATCGCTCCCTAACACTGAGGCGCGTGTATGAGAGCCTGCGCCTTCAAACCTTTCGCGATTTTGAATGGCTGATCGTAGATGACGGCTCCACTGACGGCACGGGAGAGCTCGTCGAAAAGTGGCAAACTGAATCAGGTTTCCCGATCCGTTACATCTACCAGGAAAACCAGGGCAAGCCTGCCGCTTTCAATCGAGGCGTGCAAGAGGCCCGGGGGGAGCTATTTCTTACGTTGGATTCCGATGACGCTTGCGTACCCCAAGCGTTGGAGCGATTGAAATACCATTGGGATAGCATCCCGACGGAAAAAAAGGACAAGTTCTCGGCAGTTACAGTGTTGTGCAAAGACCAGAACGGCGGACTAGTGGGCGACAAGTTCCCTCGCGACGTCCTGGACTCGGACTCCATAGAGCTGGTCTTTAAGTACAACGTGAAGGGAGAGAAGTGGGGTTTCCACCGGACTGACGTGTTAAAGCAATTTCCGTTTCCAACGCTGCGGAACGCTAAATTTATTTCTGAGGGTGTCGTATGGTTTGCAATATCACGGAGGTTTAAAACGCGATTCGTTAACGAAGTCCTGCGGATATATCATATCGATGACAACGCGGAAGACCACTTGACTTCTCTCAGTCCCACCGCGATGTTTGGACGCGCCTTTTTTCATAAGTATGTGTTGAACGAGCTTATAGAATGGTGTTTTTCTTCACCACTTAATATCTTGCGTTCGGCTATCAACTTCAGCCGCTACTCATTCGGTCTCGGAAAAGGCCCTTATTCGCAGTTCAGGGAACTCCGCCCACTAGTCGCGCGATTGCTGGTTGCGATTTCACTGCCCCTTGCTTTCGCGATGTTCCTGAAAGACAAGCATAGCGTCGCATGAGCGGGTCGGAGACAGATAATTTGGGCTAAATCGCGCTGTTGATTAGGCCACTCAGCAGTTGAGGAGCCAGAAAGACAAAATGATCAAGGTAATGCACGTCATCACGACGCTCGGCCCAGCCGGTGCGGAAACCATGCTCTCTCGAGTTGCTTCCGGGATGGATGGCACGCGGTTTGAAAATGAAGTTGTTTCGCTTACCGGAATCTTGGACCTGGCTGAGAGAATACAGGGAATGGGCGTGCGCGTACGCACACTCGGCATGAAAACGGGTGTGCCTAACCCTTTGTTAGTAATGCGGCTTGCGCAATGGATTCGCGAGTCGAAACCAGACGTTATTCACACGTGGATGTATCATGCGAACCTGGTCGGAGCCCTGGCCGCGCGCCTGGCCGGTGATGTTCCTGTGGTTTGGGGCATCCACAATAGCGCCATGGACCCTCGCATTAACAAGCGTCGCACCATGTTAGTCAATCGGGTCTGTGCCCTCTTATCAAGAAAATTCCCGGCTCGAATAATATGCTGCTCAGAGGCGTCGCTGCGCATCCACGGGAGTCTTGGCTACTCCGCCAAGAAAATGGAGGTCATCCCCAACGGTTTCGATCTAGAAAAAATCAAACCCGACCCTTCCGCCCGAGCGTCGGTGCGTAACGAGTTGGGTATTCCGGCGAATGCACTCCTGATTGGAATGGCAGCCCGATTCCATCCCCAAAAAGATCATCGCAACTTCGTGCGGGCCGCCACCCGGCTACACAAACAAATGCCGGACATTCACTTCTTACTCTGCGGACTTGACATCACTTGGAAAAACTCACAACTAGCGGGATGGATCGAGACAGCAGGCATACGTGATTGTTGTCACCTCTTGGGTGTACGCCAAGATATGTCTCGACTCTTCGCCGGGATGGATATTGCCACCACTGCTTCTCTCGGCGGTGAAGCCTTTCCCCTGGTAATAGGTGAAGCCATGGCATGTGGAGCGCCCTGCGTCGTGACCGACGTCGGGGATTCCGCGTTGATTGTTGATGAGACCGGTATCGTAGTGGCGCCCGGAGATCCGGATGCGCTGGCAGAAGCATGGCGGAATCTCATCGAAGCTGGACCAAGAGTGCGGCACCGCCTCGGAATGGCCGCCAGACGTCGCGTGCAACAACATTTCGCGCTGCCTGCAATTGTAGAACGGTATCAGGCCATCTACGCGCAGATGGCCGCTGGGGATCTACGATGTGTGCCTCCCACGAGCGTCTCGCAATTTGCCCGGTAGGTCCGCCAGTCGCGACACAAACATGTCCATAAACTCATGCCGCCCCCGCATGGTCTTTGGGGTCAATTCGTCGCTTGCAGTTGGCTTCCTGCAGGGTCAGCTCCAGTATTTCCAGCGAAGGGGTTTTGATGTGACTGTGCTCTGCCCAAAACCAAGAAGAGGTGAGTGGGAAGTGCCGAGGCCCGAGGGCATTTCTGTTGTCGCAGTGCCCATGGAAAGAGAAATCGCTCCCTTGCGGGATTTGGTCTCGCTCTGTCGCTTGTGGCGCACTATACGTTCGCTTCGTCCCGCAGTGACCAACGTGGGGACGCCCAAGGCAGGTTTACTGGGTGGTTTTGCAGCCTGGGTGAACCGTGTGCCTTGCCGGTTCTACACGCTGCACGGTCTGCGGTTCGAGACTACTCAAGGGCTGAGGCGGCGACTGCTCATCTATGCTGAGCGCCTGGCCTGTCGCTTTGCCCATCGCGTTGTATGTGTCAGCCACAGCGTACGCGAGAAAGCCATTGCTTCCGGACTTGCAAGTCGGGGGCGTACGGTGGTTTTGGGATCAGGCAGCTGTAATGGCGTGGATGCTTCGCGATTCGCCACCACTCCACAGAGAATTAGCCAAGCGGCCGAGCTACGGCGTCAGTTGGGAATCCCGGCACAAGCGCCTATCGTGCTATTTGTTGGACGCCTAACCTGTGACAAAGGCATCCCCGAGCTGATGAAGGCCTTTTTGCAGCTTTATAAGCAATTCCCAGATCTTTGGCTGCTTCTGGTCGGATGCTTCGAAGACGAAGACCCGCTTCCAGTGGATACTCGAACACATCTGAAGACGCATCCGCATGTGATTTTCACGGGCCCAGCACAGGACACAGCTCCTTACTATGCGCTTGCCGACGTTTTTGTCCTGCCAAGCCATAGAGAAGGTCTACCCACGGTCGTTCTAGAGGCCCAGGCCGCTGGTAAACCGGTAGTAGCTGCATCTGCGACTGGGATCGTAGACCTGGTGACCGATGGTGAGACCGGCCTGCTTTTCCACGTAGATGAGGTGCCTGCGCTTGTCGGAGCGTTGGCAAAGCTCATTACTGACAAAGCCTTGGCCGATAAACTGGCGCGCGCCGGTCAGGAACGAGTCAAACGCAAATTTCGACAAGAGGAGATCTGGCAAGCGCTGCATCGAGAGTATCTCGAAGTCTTGCAAGGGAAAGAATCGCCCCGATTGTCAATCCTTCCCCAGCCCGAAAATTAATTGCTGGGAGAAAACCGCCCA
>WNFO01003300.1_pt1 | contig 13641 bp, 15 predicted proteins | sample 5400251 | NCBI WGS metagenome assembly WNFO01 (sample SAMN13153354, study PRJNA577476) | soil metagenome | isolation source: 100 cm saprolite under Madrone tree | place: USA:California | collected 2016-06-14 | reverse complement strand
GCCGGGCATATCGCGCACTAACCGGGGTCTCCACGGCTTCAGCGATAATGGCGTTGCTTTTTGCCTTTGGCTACTTCCCGCCAGAGTGGCCGACGAGCAGGACCGTAAATGCCGCGCTGCTTTCCAACCTCCCCGCCATTCTATCGTCGAACGAGAGCTTGCGCTTCTCACCTAAGGTGCGCTTTTATCTGCCGCCCTAGCTCCGCCATATCTGTCGGCTTCATCCGATCCTCCGCCAGCACGAACAGTTGACGTTCCTCGGTTCGGATATGGCGTTCGAGCAGAACGCAGAAACTGTCCACCTGGTCGTGCGCTCCGGCCTTGATGGCCGCGGCTTTCGCCCGAAGCTCGCGATGGTCGCTCAGCAGTACGTCGATCAGCGTCGCTTCCACGCCCAGCACTGCGCGGAATGCGGGAAACAGCAGTTCCTCTTCAAGCTTCAGATGGTTGATCAGCCGATATTCGAAGAACGCACTAACGTGCTTTGCGCGTAGTTCGGGTTCGCGCTTGGACAAATCGCCGGTGCGCAATCGCCACGCCAGCAGCAACGCGTCATGATGCTCGCGCGAAAGCGGAATCAAACTTTCATGCCGGCGCGCCATTAGCTGTGACTATAGCCGATAGACCGCCAGATCGGACTCGGCCGTCGCGGAAGATCGCCAGGCTGTGAGCAGCTTAAACGAGACCCGCGTGACACGACGAGGTCAACCGAAGCGATCGCTCGAGGCTAGGGGGTTCATCGAATCCCTACCAGAGGCGTCATCCCGAGCGCGCATCTGCGGCAGGCGTTGCCAAGGGGGGGATCGCATCGCCACCGGAGAACTCTCGTTTGTCCAACTGAGGGCCCAGGGGCAGGACGCCGACAGGCAATTCGAACTCTCGGGCGAACTTCGAGGAAGGGTCATCTGCGCAATTCCACTGTGTCCTCAGCACCGCGCGAATCCTGCTTCTTGGCACGCCCCGCCTTTGTAGCCGCGGAAGCGGAGATCGTTTCTACGCACGCAGGGGAGAGGATCAAGTTCTCCCGAGCACGGGTCAGGGCCACATACATGATGTAAGCCTCTTCCATGTCGATAACTGGTTTGCCGTTCTCAAGCTCGACGAGTTGATTAAGGTCCGACGACATCAGCATTGACTTGCTGACCGCTTACAAAGTCGCTCGAGAGTTCGAATCCATCTCGCTCCGCCAAGCAGTCTGGCCGGCTGGCGATTATCCCGACAGAGTCGTGGAATCGGCGCGTGTGCGGCGCTTAGCCGCGATTAAAGTGCACCGGAGAAAGTCGATTCTCTGCGATGCTGTGTATAAGTGGGCTGCTTCTCTATGATCGCAAATTAGGCGGTGAACTTTGTGTCGACCCGCCAATGTCAATTCGCACGATCTACCCTAATCACTGGCGAATTCAAGCTAACCGGCAATGGGCACGAGCGCACAGAACGAGCGAGGTAAGTGATTCGTGACGGAGAGATCGACGGGCCTTTCATAGCGGTTCACACTAAAAGGCTGGCGCGGCGTTTGCGCCCTCAGATCTTTGTGCTCGCCAGTCCAGCGCCAGTTCAACCCGGCCCGTCAATCAGTCAGCACCGCCGGTTCGAATCCACTCTCTCCGCCAAGTAGTCTGCACGACCAGCGGCTGCCGGTGACCCCAACCTCCGGGCCTACGAACGCAACCCCACTCGCTGTGACCACCTCTCACCTGGACAGAATAATCGTGTTGACGTTTGACCGTCTCGAATCCTTGGCGAAGTCACCGCGGTGTGCTGTGTTGAACTTTGAATTGACGCACCGATCCGACAAAGCACTGAGGGGAAGCAAATGAAAATCGGGCTTATGCACGTGACTCCGTACAGCAAGGCCGATCCAGCGATCGTCGCCAAACGAGCGGAGGAACTCGGCTTCGAATCTTATTGGGTAGGCGACCACACGATCGTCCCGGTCACATCAAGTATTGAATATCCGGGCGTAAAGGACGGCGGTCGCGAGCCCGACTACCTCTGGCAACTCCCAGACCCGCTGATCGCGCTGGCGCGCGCCGGCGCGACAACCAGCCGCATCAAGCTTGGGACCGGAATCTGCCTGATCCCCGAGCGCAATCCGATTCTTACTGCCAAGCAGGTGGCAACCCTCGATGATGCGTGCGGCGGCCGTTTCCTGTTTGGCATCGGCGCGGGATGGAACCCGGAGGAATCGACTATCCTCGGCGGCGACTTCGAACATCGCTGGAGCCAGGTCAAGGATTACGTCGCGGCGATGAAGGTGCTGTGGCGGGACCACAATTCCGAGTATCACGGTCGGTACGTGGACTTCCCCGCCGTGCGTTGCTTCCCTAAGCCCATGAGCAAGCCCCATCCACCGATCCTCATCGGGAGCGTCAACAATCCGCGCGCGCTCAAGCGTGTAGCTGAGTGGGGCGATGGCTGGATCCCAGTCGTCCAAAGCGTCGATGAGTTCGCTGATGGAGTAAAGCGCGTCAAGGCTATGGCCAAGGATAACGGGCGTGACCCGAACGGGTTCGACTTCACCGTATTCGGGGTGGAAGGCCAATGGCGTTCCCCGAGCCAGATCCAGGGGTTTGAGCGGCTCGGGGCCAATCGGGTCGTGCTCTTTTTGGTCGGTCACGACCTCGACAGTATATTGCGTGAAATGGAAGACCTGGCCGGCACGGTCGTCGCCTAGTCTCGTGGAGGAATCCAGACATCAGCGTGATCAACCAGGATAGGAATTCGCGCTACTTCGAGAATTCTGGCGCGGATAAATTTCTCCTTAACGCACACCGTAGGGAAAATTGCGATCAGTGTAGTGCGCCGCAATGCCGCACAACTTCATGGTCGCCTTTGGAAAATGCATCCCACGAAGCAATAGCTGGAATTGCGAGGTGAGATACATAAGAACAAAGACCGAGGGGCAAGGATCGAACCGAAAGCGGATTACTTCCGGGCCGCCGTCAGCCCCGCCGAGTAGCACGCACTTAAAGGTGATACCCGCGACCTGCCTGGCTTCCACGGAACCGCGGCCGGGTCAACCACGTTATTGACTTGTCACAATTCCTCTTGGCCATGGCCGCCGTGAGCCGCTATGGTTCGAGACCGACCTGCAGCGCGTTGAGATTACGGGCCATCATGTTCCAGAAAGCAATCGCACCCGTAAGATCGATAATTTTGTCCTTGCCCACGAGCGTTTCGACTTTGCGGAAAAGGTCGTCATCGGCGCGAGCCTTGGTGGTAAGTTCCTCGGCGTACCGCAGGATCAGTTTGTCATCGTCGTTGAAGCGGCTGCTAGTGGAGTACGAGCCGATGTCATCGATTTGCTCCTGTGTCAGGCCGACCCGCTTCGCGATATCGACGTGCCGGACGAAGCCGTACTCGCAATCGCATCGCTTCATCAGCATCAATACGGCTAGTTCACGCACACGCGGCTCGAGGGCTGACTGGTTCATAAAATAGTTGCCGAGCTGAAAGACCTTGCTGGCGAGGCCCGGGCTGTTAGCCAGCGCTTTGGCGACGTTCGGCACGCCGCGCACTCCGAATTGCGCTTCGAACCCCTCGTAGAGTTTTCTGATTTCGGGATCCGCTGTCCCTTTTTCGACGTAAGGAACTCGCGCCATAAAAGTCGCCTCCCGCGCTTTGAAAAAGCCTAGCGATCATTATGACGGAATAGGCGCAAACGTCAAAAACCCGTGCACCGTCCGGACCGATGTCGTTACCTGACCAGAGTTCGCAGACGGACTGTCAGGGTGGCGGAAGTGAATTCGAACTCAGAATTCCGATCCTGGTCAATTTGTTTAAAGTGGGTTTGCCAACCTCGACCCATTCAGTTGGGAGGTGGCAGGCAACGCCAGCACCCCATGTGATTGAGTTTACGTGCGGTGAGAGGGTTGCTATCCGCGAAGGCACGAATAAGTCTCCGCAAGTGCCGGATCCGGCGACGACTCGGTTTCTAGGCGAGTTTCTATCACAGCCGCAAAGGCTCGCGAGGACTTTGCGAAGCGGATCTTCTGCGAATTAGGAAGTCTAACTATGGCGGATTCAAGCGGTGCCGGAGCGAGTAGCTTCACAGTTATCGGTGCGAGAAGACCGTCCCATCCGCTCGCTTCCACGGCTCGCGCCTGCGCAATGATTTCATCGAGAACTCGCGCCATGTTCTGACCGGTGGGCGGATCCCAAGTGCAAGGCAGGTACGGACGGGCAATATTGCTTTTTCGACAGGTTATTTAATCGGGAAGCGACGAATTTATCGTAGAACCGCGGAAGAGAGGTCCTTTTAGACGTTTCTCAAAGTGATCTCTTCACATGTAAAAGGAGACAGGTGTCTTGCGATTCTGACTACGAACGAGTCAGTTGGTGATGGAATAGTTACCGCAGCCCATTAACAGAAGTGGGGTAGCTCCAGAGGCGGAGGCACCGCTCGGCGAGCTCGGGGCGCCGAATCCGAAGTGGAAATGTGCATGGATCTGGCCGCGGACAGAAGCTGACCTCGGGTGGCAGAGGCGAAAGCCTGTGCATGTGCTGCACGACGGGCGCACGCGACGGGCCACGATTTGCCGGAGGTAACAATGGCTCAGCATGAACGTCGGGCATGGTTCATCGTCGCCAGCTTGTTTCTCGTCCTGCTTCTGATCGCTGGGTCCGGCGCTAACACCTTCGGTGTGTTTTTGCCGACGCTGCTGAAGGCATTTCCGCATTGGAGCAGGGCCAGGGTGGCACTGTTGCCAAGCGCTCTGTTTTTTCATGGGGCGCTACCGTCATCCCGGTCGGATGGTTGCTCGATCGGGTAGAAGCCAGAATCGTGATGATCGTAGGGGCAGTTGCCGCGGGAGCCGCCTTTCTGATCGCCAGCCGTTCTAACTCACTCGCTCCGATGATTGCCGCCTATTCGCTGCTCGGCGTCGGTATTTCGGCGGGTACATTAGCCCCGGCCGCGTTCGTAATCGCCAACTGGTTCCAGGCCCATCGGGGACTCGCGATGGGAATAGCGATGTCCGGCACCACGGCGGGTGGAATGGTGATGACCCTGGTGGCTAATCACGTCATTCAGGGGCCAGGATGGCGCGCCGCATATCTCGTGCTCGGCGTGCCGATGATCGTGGTGGTGGTCCCGCTGACAGTTTTGACGGTGCGCAGCCGCCCGCCGGGAGCGGTGAAGATGACCGTCGCTCAGGGAGCCTCCCTTTTAGAAGGTTTCGAAGCCGTTGAGGCATTGCACACGCGCTCCTTCTGGATGCTGGTAATCGCGAATTTTTGCTTCGGCTTCGTGGCGGTCGGCACAGTGGTCCACTTGATCGCCTATCTCGAAGGGCTTGGCTACAAGGCCGGCAGCGCTGCGCTATCGATGAGTGTACTTTTCGGTATGGGCGGGCTGGGCAAAGTGGTCATAGGCCACGCGGCGGATCGAATCGGTGCGCGACTGGCGCTGGCGCTCGACTTTGCCGCGAACGCGCTTGCGTTTCTAATGGTATTCGGCGCCGCGAATGTTTTCCTGCTGGTACTTTTCATTTTAGTGTCCGGAGTTGGCTTTGCCGCGCCGGTGGCGTTGTTGCCTATGCTGCTGGCCGAATCGTTGGGGCTTCGGCGCTACGGCATCCTGAATGCGCTAGCCAGTTTGGCGGGGACGTTCGGAGCCACGCTAGGGCCGCTGGTAGCCGGGCGAATTTTCGATCTGACGGGCAGTTACATCAACACCTTCGAGCTCTTCGTCCTTTTGAACGCGATCGGGGCGGCGGCCGCGCTGGCCTGTCAGCCTTACGAGACTCACGCACAAATCATGGTGGCGCCGGAGCCCGCCTCGGCCCAGCTTGGCCAGAGTGTTCACGGACCCAATTCGATTTAATCTCCGGCAAGCTCGCGGAATTCGCGCGTGTGCGCAGATTTCTGCTATTAGGATTCATCGCAATGTATTCGGGCGTGAGCTGATCGACCTCCATAACTCTGCGTTCTGCCACCATCCCCGCACGCACTCAAGGTCAAAACTTGGTCTTGCAACTCGGTCTGCCGCGAATGTGGGTTATTTCGCACAACTCTCGCGAGAACTCTTCAACTGCCAGACTGACTGGCGGAGGGAGTTGAATTCGTGAAACTCTAGCCATCGGCAAGCAGAGGTCCGAAGCGATTAAGGCCGCGGCGGCGAAGCGCGATCGCTTCGGTTCCCCACTGAGTGAGAAAACCGCGACGTGCGGCCTGAGTGCGATCGTTCTTCGAGGAGTCTTCGGGAGCAATTAACTCCCATCCGATTGGCAAAACTTCCCCAAAGAAACTCGCCAAACTCCTTATAAAGCTGGGCACCCATTGTTGTAAAGTACGGCAACAATCGCCTACGACAGGAACCCCAAGGAGAGGAAAAGATGCCATACTCTTTGTACGTTTGCCTGCAAGACGAGAATAAGATCGCGGCCTTCACTATGGATACCGACACCGGCCGGCTCACGCCGCAGGCTGAGGTGCTGGCCCCGGGGGGACCGTCGGGGCTGGCGATCAGCCCGGACCGGCACGTGCTCTACGTCGGGCATCGCGTCCTGCCAGCGATCTCAAGCTTTCGGATCGACCACGCCACCGGAGGGCTCACGCTACAGGGGACGGTCTCACCGGAACACGCGCCCACGTTTCTGGCCACTGATCGAAACGGGCAGGTATTTGCTGTCGGCCTACTATCAAGGCGGGTACGCGGCGGTCCATCCGCTTGCAGAGGATGGCGCGGTGGGCGCTCCAGCTCTCAACCGGCTGGCCACGGCCACGGGCGCTCATGCCATACAGACCGACCCCTCCAACCGCTTTGCCTTCGTGCCGCACATCGCCCGTCTCAACGATAACGTCTTGGAACCTCCGAAGGAGACCTATGGCCCCAATATGATTTTGCAGTTCAAGTTCGACGCACATACCGGCCATCTGACCCCCAATTCGCCCTTCCGGGTCGAGGCAGCAGACCGCCTTGGTCCCCGCCACTATTGCTTTCATCCCACCCAAGATCTCGTCTATTTTTCGAACGAGCAGGGTTGCAGTGTCACGAGCTATCGTCTGGATCCCGCGACGGGCACCCTCTCCGCTGTGCAAACGATCACGACCTTGCCCGACAGGTTACACCGCACGCAACACCTGCTCCCAGATACATCTCGCATCTTCGGGGCAATTCCTGTATGTGGCCAACCGAGGCCAGAACAGCATCGCGGGGTTCGCCGTTGAAGCCACCGGGCGGTTGACAGCCATTGGGCACGCCTTGACTGAACCGGTCCCCAGCACCTTCTGTCTGGCAAGGTGTTGATTTACGGATATGACGCGGCGAACCGACTCGCTGGCATCACCGACTGGTTCGGCAAAAGCGCAGGGTATGCGTACGATGCGGCCAACAATCTGGTCGGGGTCAGTTATCCGAACAACGCGGCGCTCGCCTTCGCCTACGATTCGGCGAATCGCCTCCTCCGCGTAAATAACACCTACCGGGGGAGCAGCGCCCCCAACAATCCCATCTCCAGCTTCACCTACGCGCTTGACCCAGTCGGGAACCGGCTCAAAATCACCGACGGTACCGGTGTGACAACCGCGTACGCCTACGACGCCCTCAACGAACTCGCATCCGTCAAAAAGGGCAACCTTGCGACGAACTTGAGTTACGATCCGGTCGGCAACCGCCTTAGCGTTAAGATTGGCCTTCTTAACATCGCCTATTCCTACGATGCAGACGACCGACTCAACACCGCCTCGGCCGGGCCACCGATTGCAACCGTCGCTTACAAATACGACGCGAATGGGAATCAGATCGGAAGGACTCTGGGCGGTCTGATTACCAATACCTACGGCTACGACGCAGCCAACCGTCTTATCACCGCCAGCAACGGACTCTTTACCGACAAGTTCGGCTACGACGGTGACGGCAATCGGGTAACCCAGGACGCGTACAGCTACGTGAATGACGTCGCCACCGGCCTGCCAGTGGTGCTGCAGGAGCAGGGTCCGGACAGCCAGATCAGCGACGCGCATGGACTCGGGCTAATAGAGGAATCAAGTGCAAAGTTCAAATACTTCTACCAGTACGATGCGCTGGGCAGCGTCATTGGTTTAACCGACGTGAACGGAAATCTTGCCGCGCAATACGCCTACGACGCCTGGGGTAACACGGATTTGTTAAGAACCCAGGACCTGTTCGTCGGGACCAGGAACAAGTTCCGATTTACGGGCGAGGCGCTGGACCCGGGAACGGGGCTCTACTATCTGAGGGCGAGGTATTATGACGCCACCACCGGGCGATTTCTCAGCCGCGATCCGCTCCGTGGTTCTCCAAGAACTCCGCTTACGAGGAACCGTTACCTTTACGCATTGAGCGATCCTATTCGTTTCGGCGACCCTAGTGGTTTGGCTCCCCAGGACACCGCTGGGGCATCACGCTGGACCCCCACTGCGCTGGACTTTCTCCTTCCCAATACGATCCTTAACCCGCAAGCTGCTGCTCAGGGTGTTGACCCTGCCTTCTGTACAGGACAGTCGGATTGTGTGTCCTATTTCCTGTCGGGATTCGGTTTAATCTTTAATTTCCAAGGTCCAGTAGGCATCGGCCTTTCGCTGACAGAATTCGGCGTGGAGTTCAACCGTGATAACGCGGAACCGAACGCCTGGTCTAAGTGGGCATCAATCATAATAGATGCCGGAGGATTGGCAGTCGGCCTTTGCAGTCATGCTAACATTACGTACTGTAAGGCGGGAGAAATAGCGCTCCGCTCTTCGCTGCAGATACAATCTCTCGGATTCCCGCAGCTCCGGATAAATTACCGGTCACCACGCCCAGTGTTGCTGTGCCGGTCGCTCCACCACACAGATACAATGACGACAGAAGTAGCAAAAAGCTGGGTCATTTTCTGCCTTTCTCGAATACAAGCCGCCACTGCGTCTTGTAGTTACAAAGTGGCATCCAAAAGGTGGTATTCACCTCTCCTTTCGGAACATCCCAAATCGCGCAGCCTTCGTATTACTGAAAGTCTATAGATCGTTTGCTCAACTGGAAGTATCGCCAAGCAAACTAAAAAAGAATTCTATAGTGATTGATGGCTATGAGCATTATGAGTAGTAAGTAGATGCCATTAATGAGTCTCCCTCCAGAGGTATTGCGACCGACTGTAGCTTCCCTTGATGTCGTTATAGCCTCCGACCAGCTCCTTTAGGTTCATGCAGTTGCTACTATACTATCAGGACTTTATACTTATGTGCAATTGTTGGAGTAATCAGAGATTTCGAAAACTTATCGAGACGGCTCAAGAAAGTCCACGACGCCGTCTTCGTTCATGTTGACAAAAGTGCGGTTTCTAGTACGGGTCTGCCGTCGTAACGCTTCGAATGACATTCATAATGAGGGAAGAGGCTCACAGCCTCGGAGTGCAACGGAACAGCATCAGACCGGAATGAACCGAACTCACAGCATGGCTGCCAACAACCTAAGCGGTCTCCGATCGAGCTTGGCTTAACAGCTCCTCATCGCGCGGCGTCAGATAGCCGGTAGATTTCGGATCTGATTCGCTCACGATCTTAGTGCAATTCTTAACAACCAGCGATACGCGGAGTTCCGGTTTCTCTTGGTGGTCGGAACGCTTCTGTGCCAGCACAGTTTGTGGACGACCCGTGGTAGCGGTGTTATCCGGTGTTATCAGACCAGGGGTCAACCAAGAGTATCCGCCCACTCAAAATTTCTAAGTATCACGGTCGCCACGCTTGGAGTTTGTTTGCATTTCTTTCAGTGTAGAGCACAATGGAAAGCCGTCAACGCGCGAGTGCTCGGGTCATCAGCATTCGCCAGCTCCAGTGGCGCCATTTGATGATTTGAATATACCGGAAATATTCGAAGAGTTCTTCTTCCACCAGCCAGCCGATTATCTCTTTCCACAGTCGAACGTCTGTGCGTTCCCGGCGACTGGTTAACGGGGATTGATTGTGAGCCTGATTGCAGGACTCGTGCGAGGCGTTTTTCCAGCAGCTTCGCCGTCTTTCTCCTCATCCACTCCTCAGTCTCCGGAAGAAAACCGGAGAAAGCCCTCACGACAAGCGGGATCGAAATGCGCATCAGCGCATAGAACCCGGCATGATAGTGACGGCAAGCGCCCGCACCATTTACTTAGAGATGCCCTGTCGATACGCTATGTTGCCTGAAACGAGGCGAGTGGTGCGACTATCCGAATTCATTAGGACTGACAGCGAAAGGATCGTTCGAGAGTGGGAAGAGCTTACGAAAACTCTCGGTGCACAAGCCGATCTGCCTCGATGGTTTCTTCGAGTTCATGTCGCAGCAATCCTTCAATCTATCGCTGAAGACATCGAGAGGCCTGAGCTTCCTTTTGAGCAGCAAGCGAAGGGAAAGGGTGAGGGCACACCCGGGCCAATCGAGCATGTCGCAGCCGCTCACGTCGATCTGCGAATCGAATCGGGATTTGATCTTGTTCAAATAATGTCGGAATACCGAGCTTTACGTGCTTGCGTATTGCGCCTATGGCGTGAAACCGACCCGGATGGTTTTGTCCACGGGGCAGAAGAGATAATCAGGTTCGGCGACGCCGTCGATCGCGCCGTGGCAGAGACGGTGCCCGCCTACGAACAGCGTGATGCTCGATACCGTGACCGATTTCTTGCCATGTTGGGTCACGACCTGCGCAATCCGCTCAATTCCATTTTGCTGAGTGCGTCGTCACTTGCCGGAGCGGAAGGCCTGAACGAAAAGCAGCTCGGGACGGTGTCGCGCATAGGGAGCAGCGCGCGCCGCTTGAACCAGATGGTGAACGACATCCTTGACTTTGCCCGCGGCCGTTTAGGAAGTCCGATGCCGATCACTCGGGTGAGAGCGAATCTGGGAACCCTCGCTCGTGAGGTTGCCGATGAAGTTCGTTCGGCCAATCCTGAGTTTCTGGTCGATGTCGATACGCACGGCGATTCGGATGGAGATTGGGACGGCGAAAGGTTGAAACAGTTGCTCTCGAATCTGCTGACGAACGCAATTCAGCACGGCGGGGCGAAAAAGGTCGGATTAAGCGTCAAAGGCGAAGAAAATCTCGTGTTCCTCGAGGTGCACAACGAAGGACCACCAATACGAAAAGAACTGTTGGGAACGATGTTCGATCCGCTCGTTCAAGGCAGAGGCTCGACTCAGAACCCAACCGGGCTCGGGCTGGGTCTCTTCATCGTCAAAGAGATCGTGTCGGCGCACAATGGAACGGTTTCAGTGGCCTCGTCGGAGGATGCGGGAACCACGTTCTCGGTGAGCCTACCCCGTCACTAGACCTGCTGAACAACCACGCTTGAAGCTATTCCAAATCACCGTACCAGCACGTTAGATCGCACTTCAGGGGCGATGCGCGGTACCTTCCGGAAGACAACGCGGTGTCGCCCAGTTTTGCAGCGTAAAGCGGTTCTTTCGAAAAAGCGGATATCGTCTAGCCGCCCTTCGGGAGCTGGTCAAAGTGCAGCTTCTTTGAAATTTCTGGATTCCTATTCAACCGGGAACAGTGTACACTCCTTACTTAAAGCTTGGCGCATCAGGCTAATGCTCGCTTTCAACAATTTCGATAATCACGGCACATGGCTTGCGTAAGTATTTTGCCTCCCTCCCAATTTGCCCTCCGCTGGAACGACGAACAGGTTAGGCAAATGCTAAATGAAAGATCCCAGCGAAAAATTAGAAATTTTAGTGGTTGATGACGAGGCCGAGGGCCGCGAGGCTCTTGCAGAGCTGCTCTCGAACGAAGGCTACACGGTTGTATGCGCTGAGAACGGCCGCCAGGCACTCGATTGCTTGAGCGGTATGACACCCGCCCTCATCATCCTCGATTTGATGATGCCGGTAATGAGTGGCTGGGAATTCCTCGCGCAGCAAAAGCGTGACGCTAGGGTGCGCTCGGTCCCTGTAGTGGTCGTAACTGGCAGCGGGCTTGTGCACGATGTCGAAGCGAATGCTGTGGTCCATAAACCCGTCGATTTCGGCTCCCTTATGAGAGTCGTGAAGCAGAATTGTTTGCAGCCGTAGAATCGGGTTACGGGCCTTTTCTTTGGCCTCATCTTGACGACGAGGTGCGAGGTCTCTAAATCAGCACAAGAAGGATTTGGTGTTGCAGCATTTTCGGCAAGCCCGAAACGAAATTCTCGTCAAAGAGAATTCTGCGGCTAAAAATAGTCGGGGCCTCACTAATTAGCGAGCCGAATCGAGCGAAATCCATCGAGACTCTCTGCGCGTTAACAATCGCGCAGCTTTATCGGCTAAGCGCGATTGCTTTCAGATTTCAGCACATCACCTGCGATCAGAGAAACTTCCTTGTTGCGCTGCAATCTTTCGTTACCGGGTAGATCCGCGCGCCTGCGTAATCCGATGTATCAGCTCCTGGTTCGGTTGTTTGGTATTGCAAACTGGCCCATGTTGGCGGACCAACTCGCGGTAGCGCGCCTCTCGGGCTGTTGGCTCGTCAATCAATTCGAACACGAAACGGCTCGGACCGTATCTCGCGATGCAGGGACTGTCGCCATCGAAGTGTTTCATCAGACGCTCGCCAAGGTCCATCGGCCTCGCCAATGTAAATCCACAGCGCGGAATAGAGACCATAGATACCGGAGCGGTGCGGTGCATTTTCGACAACGGAATCGCGTCCCCAAGGATATGGGGTGCTTTCGAATGGCATGACGTTTCCTTCGAGAGTTCTTGCCACAAGCTCCAGCGAGAGTATCACCGCCAACGCCAACCCAATATCCGCGCCCACATCGCGTCACCGGTCGACCAAGTAAAAAGGCCAAGAGCCGAGTGAGAGGATGATCGACATTGTCGAAGCACAGCTAAAAGCTCGTATTCATGATCTCGGGCAAACTGCCGTACTCAGTGCTGCGATCCGCTCGCCGCTCTAGCCGGAACGCGATCGGATAGGCGGGCTCCTCATGGTGCGCCCGGTACAATGGCCGGAGTTCACGACCGCCCTTATTGGCCGCTTGGGGCCATTGGGGATGGTTGGCCGGGCGCAGCTGGACTCGATTCCGCAGCCGGACTCGCTTCGGTAGACTTCTTCTCGTGATGACGGGCGTGTAGGTGGCGACGCCGATGCTTAGGTGTGGTGGACTCCGGTGCCGGCGAAGTTTCCGGACTCGGCGCTGCCATCGATGGAGCTTCCGCTGGGGGTGATTCCGGTGCGGGATTTTGAGCTAGGGCCGGCGCCGCAAGAGCACCAAGCAGCAACACTTCGATCAACGCGGATGCAGTGCGCTTCATCTTTTCCCTCCGCTTCTCAGGCTTTTACCATCGGGTTTGGCCGTGCGCTCTCTTTTCTGCCCGGTCCTCTTTCGAGATTGCCTTTGAAATAATTCCTTTCCAGAACTGCGATGTTGGTTATAGGCGGAACGATTATGATCTTGATGCGGGTTCTGCGGCGATGGTGCCGAATCTTCGTGCTCACCCGGCATCGCGGCGTTGAAGAGCTCGCTCAAGCGCACTTCGATCATTTTGTCCCGCATCGTTCCCTCGCGCTTGCGCCAGGCCATGAGCGGAACTACGGCCTTGGCCATGTTGCGATGGCCCCCGGCGCTGCCGAGATCGCCGAAGAGCCGCTTGACCGTCTCGCCGGCATTGGCATGGCCGAGTCCGTGATTGCGCACCGCGATGACCAGATTACGACCCAGCCTGCCTGACACGGCGGCCCACTCCAC